>Ga0123355_10010982_pt1 | contig 13938 bp, 14 predicted proteins | sample TergutEmb28metaG_3_FD_89872 | JGI IMG/M metagenome (GOLD analysis project Ga0123355, IMG submission 89872) | Embiratermes neotenicus P1 segment gut microbial communities from Petit-Saut dam, French Guiana - Emb289 P1 | ecosystem: Host-associated > Arthropoda: Insects > Digestive system > Gut ... | reverse complement strand
TTTCCTGGTAGTCGCTCAGCCAGGCAGCAAGGTTCCGGTGCAGAACCTGACGGGGGGCGAGATCGTCGGCACCGGCACGCCCGGCGGCCAAGTCGTCGTGGCCGGCTACCCGAACGTTCAGAACACGCCGGTCAGCTGCGAAAACAACGTCGCCGCCTTTAGCGCCACGCAGTTCGAGTTTGACTGTGACGGCTTCACCGACGGCACGAGCGGCAGCCCCCTGCTCGCGATGCAGGCGCCGGTCGGGTCCGCCGCGAATGCGCCCCCGGGCAGCGCGGCGATGGTGATCGGGGTGATCGGCGGCTACGAGCAGGGCGGCTACACCGCGTCGGTGTCCTACGCCGCCCGGTTCAGCTCCAAGCTCTACCAGCTGTACCAGGCTGCGGAAGCGGCTGGTGAGGGAGAATCTGGGCTCTGAGTCCCCTTGCCAGCGCGGCCGGTCCTGCTATACCGGGACTATGCCTGATGACACGGTAGCCGCCCAGATGCGCGAGGCCGCCACAGCGCTGCTCGGCAACTTTGACGACGAGCAGCGGCAGCTCGGATCGCTGCCGTTCGCCGATGACGCGGCGCGGCGCTGGATCGAGTACCGGCCGGAGCCCCGGCCGGGAGCGTGCCTGGCCCTGCTGAGCATGGACGGCCGCAAGGCTGCCCACCGGCTGCTGGCGACCGCGCTGAGCGACCGGGCGTTCGCCCAGGCGCTGGCCATCGTGGCACTCGAGGAGGTCCTCGACCGGCGGGAGGCGGGCGCTCTGAACCGCCACATCGGCGCCTACTGGGTATCGGTCTTCGGCGATCCGGCCGGGAGCGACGCGTGGTCGTGGCGGTTCGAGGGCCACCACGTGTCGGTGACGATGACCGTGCTCGGTGACGTGGTGTCACCGACTCCGGTGTTCCTCGGTGCCAACCCGGCGCGGGTGCGCTATGGCGCGCATACGGTGTCCCGGCCGCTGGCCCCGGAGGAGGACATTGGCCGGTCCCTGCTCCAGGAACTCGGCCCGGCCGGCCGGTCCGTGGCCGTAGTGGCCAGCGAGGCGCCCGCCGACATCCGGACCGCGACCCGACCCCGCGCCCAGCCGGAGCTGCAGCCCCTCGGCGTGCCCGCTGCCGGTCTCGGCCTCACTGCCCGGGCGCTGCTCGACGAGCTGGTCGCCCTCTACCTGGACCGGCTGGTGCCTGAGCTAGCTGGTCGCGAGGCTGACCGGATCGCCGGTTCCGAGCTCTACTTCGCCTGGGAAGGCCCGGCGACGCCAGGCAGCCAGCACTATTACCGGGTGCAGGGCGACGACCTCCTGATCGAGTACGACAACACCACCGATGACGGCAATCACGCCCACACCGTGCTGCGGCGGCCGCGCAGCGACTTCGGGGACGACATCCTGGCCGCGCACTACGACCAGGCACACGCGCCCTAGAAGCCGGGGTCCGCCGTCGAGATGTCGTAGTTGGAACCCCAGTACCACTGCGTGGCGTTGGCGCCCGGCACCATGTGGGGAACGCCGGTCGGGTCGGCGATCCAGTACCGAACGTGTGACTGCATCCAGGCCGGCAGCGTCGCTACGGCAGCCTGCACCGCTGGCCACTCCGTGCGCATGGTGTACAGCCGGGCCCTGGCAGTCGGATCCTTCGTAAGTTTCGCCGCTACCCAGGTCGCGGCCACCGCCGGTGTGGCGTCCCCGGGCTCGATATCGAGCACGGAGGCGCCGGGGTCCGTGCCCTGGGTGTCGATCCAGATGGTCGGACGGCCCGCCACCGCGGACGCGGGGACCGCGTACCGGCCGGTTGCGTAGGTGGCGATCACATTGCCGGCCGGGATTGCCGCTGGCGTGACCGAGTCGTAGAACTGCAGCGGCTGCTCGGGGGGCGCCGGCTGCGACGGTGCTGGCGCGGGCGCCGGCGAGGTCGCGCCAGCGGTCGGCGACGCCGATGGTGACGGGTGGGAGGTCCCCGCCTGGCTGCCGGACGATGACGCCGGGTTGCCTTGTGCCGTCGCCGAGCCTGATGCCGGGACTGCGGCCGAGCCGCCCCTCGAGAACCTGTCCCGCCTGTCCCGCCAGCGCGGGCCGGCGGGCTGCGGCGAGCCGGCGGCGATCGCCGGCGCCGCAGCAATCGCCGGCGCGGCGGCCGCCATGGCGACGGGCACCGGGTTCTGCTGGCTGCCCGAGACCGTCGCGTCGTAGCCGCCGAGCATCGAGGCGCCGCCAGCGCTCCCGGCTGGACGGTCGCGGCTGCTATCGGCGACGGTCGCGAGCCGACCCGTGACCGCCTGCGCGTGCGCGGGCCCGGCAGCAACACCACTTGCCACTGCCGCCGCTGCCGCGATGGCCGCTGCGGCAGAAAAGCTCACGAAAGCCGGCCGGCCGGTGCCGCGGAACGCCGCAGGGGGCGATGATGAGCTGTGACGCGGCTGATAGCGGGGAGCCAACGTATGCCTTCGGTCGGGCCAGGAGCCCAGCGCGGGATGTGCCGCGGGGCAGGGCGGACGCGTTGCCCGAAGGGCAACCACGAAGCTGGGATCGGTTACACGGTAAACGCCCACTACGACCTATTTATGCGCAAACTAGTGTGACGTGCGTTACATGATGGTCTCGGAGGGTGAGCAGACCTCACGGCCTACCGCCATCGAGGCGCTGGCGGCCCAGCCCGCGGCCGGGGCGCTCGTGCTTGACTTCGACGGGGTGCTGGCGCCCATCGTCGAGGACCCCGAGACCAGCGCGATGCCGGACCGAACGGCAACGAGCCTGTCGCAGCTGGCCGCCTCCCTCGGTACGGTGGCCGTCCTCTCAAGCCGCCCGGCCGGTTTCCTGGCTGGCAGGGTGCGGGTTCCGGCCGTCCGGTTGCTGGGCTCGTACGGCATGGAAGAGATTAAGGACGGGAACGAGCAGCTATCCCCCGCGGCCGCGGAGTTTCTCGCGGCCGTCGGTACGGCTCGCGAGGCGCTCGGCCGGCTGCTGGGAACGCTGCCGGGAGTCCGAATCGAGGCCAAGCCGATCACGGTGGCAGTGCACTGGCGGCAGGCTCCGGACCGCGCGTCCGCAGCCGCGGCAGTGGAGAAAGCCACCGCCGAGGTTGCGGCGGCCACCGGCCTGCGTCTCGAGCCGGGCAAGCTGGTTTCCGAACTGCGGCCGCCCATCGACATCGACAAGGGCTCCGCGCTGGACGCGCTGATGCGCGAGGCCCGTCCTGCCGTGACCGTGTACGCAGGCGACGATCTCGGCGACCTGCCGGCGGTGCACGCGGTGCGCGCCGCGGGCGGCTACGGCCTGGCGGTCGACCACGGTGCGGAAACGGACCCGAGGCTGCTGGCCGCCGCCGATCAGGTCATCGCAGGTACCGACGGGTTCGCGGACTGGCTGGCCGAGCTTGCCCGTGCTGTCCAGGGGCGTCAGTAACCGCGCGCCGGGTCGTACCGGTTGCGCAGCGGTTCACCCGCGAGGAAGCGCCCGAGGTTGTCGATGAACAGATCGGTCAGCTCTTCGTTCTCGGTGGCTACCGTGGACGCTGAATGCGGCGAGATGAGCACGTTGTCGAAGCCCCACAACGGATCGTCCGGTGGCAGCGGCTCGTCGTCGAACACGTCCAGGCACGCGCCCGCGATCCGGCGGTCTCGCAGCGCGGCGGTGAGCGCGGCCTGATCGACTACGGGGCCGCGGGCCACGTTGACGAGGATCGCCTGTGGCTTGAGGGTGCTGATCTGATGCGCGCCGATCAGTCCCTCGGTCTCCGGCGTCAGCGGGCAGGCCAGCACGAGGATGTCGATGGCGGGCAGGATGTCGTCAAGGTCCGACCGGGAGATCACCTGGGTCAGGCCTGGCACGTCGTACTGCCTGCCGTCACGGCCGAGGCCGCAGACGTCGACGTCGAGGCGGGAGAACTTCGCTGCCACCATCCGCCCGATGCCGCCGAGGCCGACGACCAGGGCGCGGAGGCCGGCCAGCTGGCTGCTCGGGTACTCCTCCCAGCGCCGGTCGCGCTGGCTGGCCTGCAGGTGCGGCACGCCCTTGACGAAATGAAGCGCGCCCATCACAGCGAACTCGGCGAGGGGAACCGCGTGGATGCCCGCGGCAGTGGTGACAGCGATACCGCTGGTGTCCAGTCCAGTCCGCCGCATGAATCCGCCGATGCCGGCGCTTGTGGCCTGGATCCAGCGCAGCCGCGGGCTGACCTTCGGCATAGCCGCGGCGTCGAGCCAGTCGAAATCGAAGTAGACGTCGGCGTCCTGCACGAGCGAGCGCCACCGCTCCAGGTCTGCCGCGCGGAGGTCGCGAGGACGGCCGGTGTGGTCGCACCGGAAGCGGGGCACCGGAAGCAGGTCAGACTCGTAGATAAGCCGTGCCGACGGGATGGCTCCGGCGATGCGCTGCACCAGGTTGGCTTCGAGAAACGTGCCGATGACGATAGCTGGCCCCGTCATTACCGTCACCGGAGCCCGCACGCAGCCTGCACGGCCTCGAGGACACGGGCGGTGGCGAGCGCTGACGTAGCGGCGGTGTGACGCGGCGCGTCCTCCCCGCGCACGACGGCGTGGATATGCCGCAGCGCGGCCGTGAACGAGCGCGCGTCAGTCGTCGGGTGCTCGACGATGTCCTCGGCGGCCGGCCGGCGGAGCACGACCGAGTCCCCCGGACCAGGGTGGAACGGATTCGTCAGATGCATCTGTCCCTGGTCACCGAGGATCCGCGCGAAGGTGTCATAGCTCCGGCGGAAGCCGCATGTCAGCTCGAGCCTGCGCGTCCCCCACGTCACCAGGCCGGCTGCGTCCACCTCGACTTCGCCGTCCACGACAGCCGTGCCAGCCGCGGTGAACTCGCCGCTGTCTCCGAAGATCTCGTGAGCCAGCCGGATCGGATAGCAGCCGACATCCGCGAGAGCCCCGCCCCCCAGCTTGCCAGACAGCCGGATGTTGGCGGCACCGGACAGCCTGAAGTGGAACGAGCTGACTATCTCGGCTGGCTCGCCGATCGCACCAGACGCCACCAGCTCGACGACCCGCTCGTGCTGCGCCTGGAACGGGAACACGAACGCCTCCCACAGCAGCGCCGACGGCAGGTCCGCGGCGGCATCGAGCAGCTCCGCGGTCTGGCGTGCCGAGATGCACAGCGGCTTCTCGCAGAGGACGGCCTTGCCTGCTCGCAACGCTCGGATCGCCCACTCGGCGTGGAGCGCATTGGGCACCGCTACGTAGACGGCATCGATCTCGCCGGACTCGACGACCTGCTCGTAGCCTGCCACGCCCTTGTCCACGCCGTGGGAGTCGGCGAAAGCCTGCGCCCTGACACGGTCGCGGCTGCCGACCAGGGCCGCGCGGCCGCCTCCTGCCTCGCGCAGGCCCGGCAGGAACTGACCTCTGGCAATATTCGCGGGACCAACGATGCCCCAGCGGATCTCGCTTCTGTTATTCATGAGCTGAGTATCTAGACCGGCAGCGCCGCGCCGTTGATCAGGTGGGCGTCCGGGCTGGCCAGCTGAACAAAGCTGCGCGCGACGTCGGGCACTTTGGGCCAGGACCCGTGGTCGGCCTTCGGCATGGCGGCGCGGTTGGCGGGAGTGTCGATGATGCTCGGCACGACGCAGTTCACCGTGATGCCAGTGCCGCGCACCTCATCGGCGGCCATCTGCACCAGGTGCAGCACGCCGAGCTTGCTCACCGAGTACGCGAAGCCGCTGCCCGCGCTGACCACGCCAGCGCGGCTGGCGGTGTGCACGACCCGGCCCTCGCCGGCGGGCCGCATGACCCGGAGGGCGTTCTTCGTGATGATCGCCGCGGACACGAGGTTGAGGTGCAGCTGAGCGCTCAGCTCCGCGGGATCCAGCTCGGCCAGCGGCCGCCTCGGCGCGAACCCGCCGACGGTGTTGATGACCGCCCACGGCGCTGGGGACGCCTCGATCAGGGCGGCTACCGCAGCATCGTCGAGCACGTCGACTTGCTCATAGCGGACGCCGGACAGCTGACGCTCGACGGGCGGGGTAACCCGGTCGGCGCCGACTACGACGGCGCGCGCGTCGGCAAACGCGGCTGCCACTCCGGCGCCGAGCGCTCCTGCCGCCCCGAACACCACGACGTCGCGGCCCGACAGACCACGATCGACCACGTTCCCTCCACTTCCATCGCCGTCAGCCCACGGTCAGCGATGCGACAAGGTAAGCGACCCCGAACGGGTCGTCGTCGTACCGGATCACGCTCGCGGCTCCCGCTCCGTTGACCGCGCCCGCCAGCACCTGCCACGCCGGCCGGCCGGTAGCCATCAGCTCCCTGGCAAGTCCCGCGTCCAGCGACAGCAGCGCTGACAGGTCACCGTCGCGGATGGCCCGGCTCACCTCCGCGTCGAAGGCTGCACTGCGCACGTCCAGGTAGCCCGGAGCTTTCCGGCTGCGCCGGGCGCTCCCGTCCGCCATCACCAGCAGCGCCACTCTGGGCGCGGTCTGCGCGAGCAGCGCACCGAGTGCAGCGCAGGCCGGAGCGGGCTCGTCCCCGATCTCGCGCATCTCCCGCGGGCCATGGTAACCGGCCTCGTCGAGGAGCCGGCCGCCGAGACCGAGCGCGAGCGGGAGAGCTTCCGCCGGCCCGGTCTCCGTCGGCAGGGCGGGCCGCACGACAAGGGCGGGCGCGTAGGGCGTCAGGTCGAGCTGAGCCGTCGCCGCGTTCCAGAAGCGGGTCTGCTCGCCAGCCCCGGCGACGACCACGATGTCAGGGCCGGCCTGCACGAGGGCATCGGCCGCCTCCCGGCAGGCCTGGCGAAGCTCGGGAAGGACCGGGTCGGCGCCGGTCAGCTCGCGGGCGAGCAGCGGCGGGGCCGGGCACAGGGCGGCTGCGGTCAGCACCGGCTATGCCAGCCCGCGGACCGTGCGTGCGGGCGGGCGGTCGCCACGGATCGTGGCAACCATGTCGACGACCTGCCGGGACTCGCGCACCTGATGCACGCGGAAGATCCGGGCGCCGTGCCACGCGCTCACCGCAGTGGCTGCGAGCGTGCCGGTCAGCCGGTGCTCGGGCGGCACATCCAGGCTCTCGCCGACGAAGTCCTTGTTGGACAGCGAGACCAGCACCGGCCAGCCAGTTGCCGTCAGCTCGCCGAGCCGCCGGGTGACCTCGAGGGAATGCCAGGTGTTCTTGCCAAAGTCGTGCGCCGGGTCGAGGACGATCCGGTCGGACTGGACGCCCGCGGCTAGCGCCCGGCTCGCCTGCCGCAGCGTCTGTGCCAGCACGTCGGCCATCACGTCGGGATAGGCGACCCGGAACGGTCTCGTGCGCGGCTGCTGCGATCCGACGTGCGCGCAGACGAGCCCCGCGCCGAACTCTGCGGCGACCGCCGCCAGTTGCTCGTCGTACCCGCCCCAGCTGTCGTTGAGCAGATCTGCACCGGCTTCGCAGGCAGCCCGGCCGGTCTGGTGCCGCCAGGTGTCAGCGCTGATGACGATGTCCGGGTAGCGCGACCTGATGGCCGCGATGAAGCCGGCGATGCGGCGGATCTCCTCCGCGACGTCGACGTCGGAGCCGGGCGCTGCCGGGATGCCGCCGACATCGATGATGTCGGCGCCCTCGGCGATCGCCTGGTCCACGCGCTCCCATGCAGCCGACTCCGCCCAGGTCACGCCGGGCTGGAAGAACGAGTCCGGCGTCCGGTTCACGATGGCCATGATCAGCGGCTGGCCAGCAGGAAACTCATGCTTGCCCAGCCGGAGCATGCCGCCAGAGTCCGGTCCGTCCGGGCCGCCAGGGAGAGGCGGCAGGGGCACCGCAGACTCGCTCACTGCGCGCGGACCGTGGCCGCAGGCGGCCGCTCGGTGACCGGGACGGGGCGACTCACCCGGATCGCCTGCCCCGCAGCGTCACGCACGAACTGCTGCAGGCTCGTTCCGGCCGGAACATCGTTTCGTGCGGCCCCGCCGGGGCGGCGCCGCTCGGCGACGAGCAGCAGCTCGGCCGCCATAAGAGCGAGGTCGTGGTTCGCCTGGTGGCGGTGCGCACGGGAGCCCAGGTCAACCTGGGCGACGGCGTCCAGCCCGTGCTGCGACACGGTGTCCATGAGTGTGGCCAGCTCGACGCCGTATCCGACGGGGATGGACAGCGACTCCATCAGCGTGCGCCGAGCGGCCCACTCCCCCGCGAGCGGCTGCACCACCCCGGCCAGCTCCGGCCACCAGAGGCTGATCAGCGGCCGGGCCACGAGCTCGGTCACTCGCCCGCCCTCGGTCGACACCGAGCCGTCGCTCTCCGTCCGCACCCGCGTGTAGAAGCCCTTCACCAGCTGCACCTGCTCGTCGGACAGCAGCGGGCCGAGCAGCCCGGATACGAAGTGGGGTCCCCACCGGGTCAGGTCGGCGTCCACGAAAACGAGCAGGTCGCCTTTGCTGACCAGCAGCGACTTCCACAGCGCCTCGCCCTTGCCGGGGAAACTGCCGGCCGCCTGGAGCACCTCGCTCGCCGGGTAGACGACCGCTCCGGCCCGCGCGGCAACCTCGGCGGTCGCGTCGGTCGAGTCCGAGTCCATCACGATCAGCTCGTCGACCAGGGGCACGGTCTCGATCAGCGAGTGCGCCACGGATCCGACGACGCTGCCGACGGTCCGCTGCTCGTTCCTGGCGGGGATCACCACGCTGACCGTGACGCCGTGCTGCTGCTTGGCAGCGAGCAGCCGCTCGGGGGGCCAGTCCTGCCACCTGGATGTGCGGCGGGTAAACCAGGCGTCGTTCCGCTCCTCCATGATCTCACCAGCCTATCGGCGCGCCTGGCCGGGCGACCGGGGCGGCTAGCCGAGCCCGGCCACCCGGGCAGGTCGGCACGCGTCGAGAACGGCCCGGATGGCCTCCGCGCCTGGTCGTGCCGGGACGACGCGCACAACGGCCGTGTCGGCTCCGGCAACCTGGCGCCGGACTGCCTCGGCGGCGCCTGCGGCCGGGCCGAAGTACCCCAGGCTGCGCAGCATCCGGTCGGGGAATGCCTCGATGATCTCCTCGCGGCTCGCGCCGCTCGCGCTCAGCCGGTCAATTGCCGCCACCTCGGCAGCGAAGCCCATTCGCTCGAAGCCAACGCGGAACGCGTGCGGCCGCCCGCCGCCCCAGCCCGCGACGTACGGCAGGAGGGCAGCAGCGAGCGCCATCCTGGCGGCGCTCTCGTCGTCGTCGATGCAGACTCGAGCGGAGGCCGCCAGCGTGACGCTCGCGGGGTCCCGTCCGGCGCGCCCGGCTCCGTCCGCGATGAGCGCCCGGGCTCGGCCCACCGCATCGGGCGTGCACCAGCTGAGGTAGATGCCGTCGGCCAGCTCGCCGCCCAGCGTTATCATCCGGGGTCCGGCGGCTCCGACATACAGGGGCGTCGCGGTCGGCTCAGCTGGCAGCCGCGCGCCGTCGTAGCGCAGGCCGGCCTCCCGGTATGTCACCGGCTCGCCTGCCTGAAAGGCACGCATGGTCTGCAGGTAAGCCCGTACCAGCGCCAGCGACGAGCCTTCCTCGATGCCCCAGGAACGCCGGTAGGCGGCCTCGTAGACGGTACCGGCGCCGACCCCCAGCACGAAGCGCCCGCCGCTCAGCCGGCTGAGCGCGGCTGCGCTCAGCGCGAGGTCGGCGGGCGTCCGCACGCCAACCGGGATGACCCCGATGGCCGTGCCGACACCACCAGGCACGACGGCGCGCGTCTGCGACCAGCGCAGCGCGCAGGTCTGGAACGGGTCTGCCACGCTGCCGACCCAGATCCGGCCGTAGCCCAGGCGAGCCGCCTCGGCCGTGATCTCCGCCTCGCTCTCGTAGGGCAGCCCCACCGAGTCCAGCCCGACATCGATTTCCATGTAGCCCTCAACCTTCCTGGCTCAACGGACTGAACGCACCGGCAGCACGGCGAGGGCCCCGGCAATGCCGCAGCAGCCGCCGATGATGAACAGGACGCGGTACCCGCCGAAGTGACTGATAATCAGCGCCGCGAACAGCGGAGCGATCACCTGCGGCCCGGCGTTCGCGATGTTGAGCACGCCGAGGTCCCTGGCCGCATCCTCGCTCCGCGGCAGCACGAGCGTCACGAGGGCGGCGTCGACGGACAGGTAGGTCCCGAACGCCAGCCCGGCGAAAGCGGCGTAGATCTCGACAGCGGTGAACGTGGGCGAGATCACCGGCAGCAGGCAGCCTGCCCCGGCGATGGCTGAGGACACGAAGACGAACGGCTTCCGCCGGCCGATCCGGTCCGACAGCGGCCCGGCGATCGCGGCGGCGAGCAGCGCGCCAACGGCGGCGATCGCCGCGATCACGGTGAGGCCCTGAGCCGGGCGCATCCCCGCCGGTACATGAATGTAGTCAGTGAGGATGTACAACTCATAGCCGATGATCAGGTAGTACCCCAGAATGGACGCAGCGCGGCTGGCGAAGACGCAGGCGAAATCGCGATGCGTCAGCGCGGACAGGAAGACGCCGATCCGGGCCGGAAGGCTGCCGGAGGCCCGCGGCATGGGAGGCAGGTCGGCCGTCGACGGATGGTCCGTGGTCAGCACGAACGCAACGGCAGTGACCATCAGCAGCAGTCCGAGTGCCAGATAGCCCCAGCCCACGTGACTCGTGAACTGACTGGCTAGGCCGACCCCGGTCACGCCGCCGGCTACCGAGGCGACACCGGTGACAGCGGACGCTGTCCCCCGCCTGGCCGGCGGTACCCGGTCCGGGATCGTGGCCGTCAGTGGCGCCTGGTACACGTTCACCACGCAGGACGCGAGGCACCACCCGATGAGGAGCACCGGCACGGTCCGCAGCTGGCCGAGGAAGGCCACGATGATCAGAAGGACGGCGGGAGCGCCGATCAGCCACGGCGCGCGCTGACCGAGCCGCGATCGGGTGCGGTCCGATAGCGCGCCCCCGAGCGGGTTGAACACTAGCGCGAACGCAGCGCTGACCCCGGCAATGACGCCGAGCGCGGCGACCTTGTGCGCGGGGTCAATGTTCTCGACCTGCTGGGGCAGCAGCACCGTCCCCGCACCGGCATACAGGGCGGAAAGGGCGCCGCTGGCGAGGCCGAGACTGACCATGAGCCGTCGGAAGCTGGTCCGCCCGGTCCGGGCGGCTGCCGCAGCAGCGGGCGCTGGCGTCGCGGGTGGCGGCTCGGCGATGTTCATCCCGGCCAGTGTGACCCTCCCCGCATGGACGTCCGGTTGCGGCTAGCGCCAGGCAAACACGGGAGCGTCGAAGTGAGCCACCCGCTGCTCGGCAGCGTGGAGTGCGACCTGGCAGAACTGGTAGATGATCGCCGCGGTCGGTGCGTGGACGTACCGGCCCAGCAGCGGCAGCCTGATGACCGGTGCGTCCGACTCGGGGATGGTGACCGTCTCAGGCTCGACGTCCAGGTCGGCCAGCGGTATCTGGTACACGCGGCTGACCTCGCCTGGCGGGCCAGCGAGGCTCCCCGGTGGCGCGCCGCCCCACACGACCACCGGCGTGATCAGGTAGCCCGACCTCGTTACGTAGTCGTCCAGCAGGCCGAGAACGGCATCGGGCCCGGCCTCCAGTCCGGTCTCCTCCGCCAGCTCCCGCAGAGCCGCGGCCTCGGCGGACTCGCCCGGCTCGCGCCGGCCGCCCGGCAGTGCCCACTGCCCGGCATGGCTCCGCAGGGTGCTCGCCCGCCTGGTGATCAGCAGCGCCTCGCCGCTAGACCCGGTCATCACGCACACGGCAACCGACGCCCGCCGGAGGTCGGGCCGGTCGAGGGGGATGCGCCGGAAGGCGGCCAGGTTCGCCGCCATCACCTCGCGGCACTTTACGGTTGACGCCCGATTCATCACGCATATCATAACCTGGTTTGACCCAGGACTATTTGGGAAGCTAGAGCGGTTCGAAGTCGACCGCCGTCAGACCAGGTGTGGAATACCATAGGGCGGAACCGTGAGGTGGGCCCCCATGTCACAGGATCGCGAGCAGGGGTGGCAGAGGCCCGACGCTAATGCCCAGCCCGGCCCGTCCACCCTCGACGCGCTCAGCGCCCAGCGTGCCGAGCTCGTCGCTTACTGCCGCGCCGTCACGGGCGGGGAGCAGGACGCCGCCAGCATTGCGCACGCCGTGCTGGACCTGGCGCAGTCCATGCTGCTTGATCCGCAGCGACTGCGCGCGTGGCTGTTTGCCCTCGCCCGCACCGAGATCCTGGCGGGCAGCCCGCCAGTGGCAGGGGAAATCCTGGACCTGGTGCACCGGCACGGCATCCGGCCAGAGGATCTGCCCGTCGTGCTCGGGATCCCCGCGGCTGACGCGGGCGAGCTGCTCATTGCCGCCGAGGAGATGTACGGCGACCAGCGGGGCTGGGATCCTGACGTCCATGCCGCCCGGGACCGGGGCACCGACTCGCCCGGCGAGGTTTTCGAGGCTCAGCGTGCCCAGCTCGTCGACTACTGCCGTGCCCTTACCGGCCGGGAGGACGATGCGGTTGGCCTGACGAGCACGGTCATGGGCTCGGTGCAGGCCCTGCTGCATGATCCGGGCCAGCTGCGGGCATGGCTGTTTGCCCTCGCTCGCCGGGAGATGCTGGCCGATGCCCCGCCCGCCGCCCAGGAGGTTCTGGACCTGGTGCACCGGCACGGCATCCGGGCCGAAGATCTGCCCGTCGTGCTCGGGATCCCTGCGATCGAGGCGGATGAGCTGCTGGCGACCGCCGAGGAGGCCTACGCCAGTCGCGCATTTGACTCGGGATACCAGGATGACCCCGGATACCAAAACGCCGGTTCCGGATACCAGGCCGCCGCTGACTCCGGACACCAAGATGCCGGTTCGCGGCCCGGCGGCGGTTGGCACGATGACGGGCGCTGGGTCGACGACCGCCCGGTCTGGGATGAGGGCGATTTCTGGGCCGAACACACCGGTCCGCCTGATCAGCGCCTCGACCCGGGCGGGCGGCACGCAGCGCCGAGCTCGGTCGGCGGCGGCCTACGACAGGCGTTCGGCGGCGGCCGGGTGCGGGTCGCCGCGGCGGCGGGCATCGTCGTGGCCGTCATCGGCATCAGCACGGCGTTCCTTGCGTCGGCCAACAGCCCGCCGGCCAGCCAGGCCGGTCAGCAGAGCAGACACCACACGAGCCCTGGATGCGCTGCCGGGCGCGCAACTGCTGCCTTATACGATTCTTCTGGTGAGAGCTGGCCTGTATGCCACTCTCACCGCCGCTGCTGCCTATGCGGCGCTGTGCGGTGCGCTCTACCTGGGGCAGGGGCGCATCGTCTACCTCGCGTGGTACATCCGCTTCAAGGCTCCTGTGCTGCACAAGGCCGGCGCCCAGACGCTACACGTCAACTGCGGTGATGCCACGATCGGCCTCTGGAGCCTGCACCGCGACCGGCGGACGGCCCTGCTCTACTTCGGCGGGAGCGCCGAGAATGTCAGCATCAATCTGGCCGACTTCCATGTCTGGTTCCCGGACCACGCCATCTACCTCGTCAACTATCGTGGCTACCCGGGCAGCACGGGACGGCCCTCGGAAGCGCGGATGATCGCCGACGGCAGGACCGTCTTTGACTGGGTGGCGGCTCGTCACGAGCAAGTCGTCGTGATCGGCAAGAGTCTGGGCACGGGGATCGCCGCTGCGGTGGCGGCCTGCCGCTGTGTCGAAAAGCTGATCCTCGTCACACCCTACGACAGCCTCGCCAACGTGGCGGCGGACTACCTCCCCTATCTGCCGGTGCGCTGGCTGCTGCAGGATGGCTATGACTGCGTGCGCCCGATCACCCAGGTACGCACTCCAGTGCTGGTCGTGGTGGCAGGGCGGGACGGGCTGGTCCTGAAGCCCCGCTCGGATGCGTTGATCGCCGCGATCCCTGCTGCCTACCGCCATGTGTCTGTCATCGAGGATGCCCGGCACACCGACATACGGCGCTTCAGCGAGTACGGGCGCAGCCTCAGGGAATTCCTGGCAGACACGGCGTCGCAGACGACAAGGCAGCCCTCAGCGGCCTGATGCCGCCAGCAGTCCCGCTGGTGGCGCTT
>Ga0123355_10010981_pt1 | contig 13939 bp, 12 predicted proteins | sample TergutEmb28metaG_3_FD_89872 | JGI IMG/M metagenome (GOLD analysis project Ga0123355, IMG submission 89872) | Embiratermes neotenicus P1 segment gut microbial communities from Petit-Saut dam, French Guiana - Emb289 P1 | ecosystem: Host-associated > Arthropoda: Insects > Digestive system > Gut ... | reverse complement strand
TACAGCTGCAGCGCGTCGCATAGATCTGTCATTCATCGGTACTGGAGTAGGTGTGCCGTCACATATAACTGACATTCGCCTTTTAAAGGTTAAGTTGTAATGTACCTTCTTTCAGCAGATGTAGTTTACAGTAAACCTGTACTTTCAGAACTGCACTACATATTGCTAGAAGTAACTCTGATGAATTGTACTAATGTTCTTTGCCTTCTGACCGACAATATGAAATCAGAGGTGTGTGTGTGTGTGTGCTGTCAAATTTTTTCCAAGAATTTCAGTAAACAACATTATTTTCAATTCCTGGAGGTCTTCCAACAGTAAGCCATCTGCAGATCACTGATAAAGAGTTTTGGAAAATGAATATAAATTGAGACATAGAATACTGTATTGTTCTCTTTGTCACAGCATCCTGACTCAGGTCAAAATAGAACCTTGACTCCACTTTTCATTTGAAATTACTGAAAATCCATTTCTTATTGGTTGCTATACATGATGGACTATAAAATTTCAAAATCATACTGTATACAATGGCCATAATGCAGTGGTTAAGTTACTGTCAGACAAATGTAACATTACCTTACAGTATTAATTTATACTAATGCCTTATTTTACTAGTGAAATACAGGGAAAAGGGCAGTATTAAGTGTTGGTGAAAAGAAAGAAACTTTGAAAAACCAATTTCCTGTAGCTTCTTTGCAGAATGCAGCCAACCATTTTTCCTTATAGGACAAACACATTAGTTGACACTGCATTCATGATATATTTAGTGAAAAGAATAAGCAGGAAAATCTAGGAAGTGCTAATATAATAAAAGCTGAAAGACGTAAAACATGAATAACTGGAGGAAACATAAGCAATTATTTACAGGGCAGGTAAATGCTAAAAATGGTACAGCAACAGATGAAGTTGCTAAGCAAAGGGCACAAGAAATCAGACAGCAGGTGAGCATTGCAGATGTAATACGTAGCAGTGGAAGGTTACACCGCTATGTGGTGTCATGGATCATCAAAGCATGTTGAGGAGGAGAAATGGCAGACAAAAATGCATAAGTGTGCAAAAAAAAAATCGTTGAAGATGCCGAAATATGTTGAAATATATGTCAGTATTTTTCACAGGACAGTGGTGACAAGAACATAATGTAACATTTATTTCTGGACACTGCTATTTCTAAAGGTAGTGGGAAGAAAGTTCACACAAAAACTGAAAAACATGTCACAGAAATGCAATGAATTTGATATGCAAGTGCTGTATTAAATGTTCTGTGTTCTTATTTTGTAATAAACTTTTTCATAACTTTCAAATAAAATGTATGATTTACAATCATACTGATAAATGTAGTCAACAAACTGTGACAGTATTGGGGTTTGACAGTACATTGATAAATTTAAAAATTAATGAGAGAACTTACTTGAATCATAGACTGTGTTCGAGTAACAAATTCCAGCACACTCAGTAAAACCTTGGATTTGGTGGGTGTTAGTACACCTACCATAAGGTTCCCTGACAAGTGAAATTAATCCTACTGTCTGCTGCGGTGGTATTATTTCAGTTTCACACAGTGGACCTGTTAAGAACAAATAAATCTCAGTAAATGGACAGAATATTGTGTATGTAATGAAAAGTTATGAAGCCATCACAGTGTTTTTGTCATACGCATATAAAGAGATGAAGATGATAGGCATGTTGGAAACTGAGTCTGTTGATAGTGCTGTCTCAGTCTGGCTTATTGTAATAGTTCATGATAATGCCACTCATGGACAGTATGTAGCAACAGTGAAATTATTGTATTTATTTACCCAAATTTTCAACAGTCACATTGCATCGTTTACAGCAGCCATCCGTGTATGTTTTTTCAGGAGGACAGTTTAATTCTGGACATGTTGGCATCATGGTTGTTACCTAAAATACATAAGAAACATTGTGAGATTTGAGTTTTCACAGTGGTGTTGCTGAAGTTTCAAGACTTCTGGGACCGTACACCAAGTAGATTGGTATATATGTTTAATGACATTCTGGAGGAATGCATTGCTGTCAAAACATCTGTAACTATATGCCAGTCAACACAGCATAACATGTCAGAAAGTTTGCTTATTCACTGTGTCTCATCATCAGTCTCAATATTATTACAAGCTTCATCTTGTTCTCATTTCACAAATATTTCAGAACTACAGGATGAAACACAGTCATTTGACACTGCCTTATACAAAGACAGGCAAAATATCAGAGGGGTAATTGCTGTCTCTGAAACACTTGGAACCAGATCACATAATAGAAAACTGAAGTGCAATACAAGATGATAATTTGTTGAGGTGAATTTGCAGGATGATAACAAGAATCACAGTCAGATCTTTTGGGTGAATATGCAGAAGAGAATGAGGGATTGAGGTTAGAGAACCTTTTACGAAAAGAAAGGCTGAAGCTTTGAAAAATTTGATGGTGTAGATGTACAAAGTTCTACCAAAGTTCTCAAGAATCTGTCTTCTAGGATATGATACTATGCTGTCTTGTAGAAACTTACCAATGTTTCTGAGAATCAACAGTCCCCACCTTTACTGTACATTTCTGTCCTGAAGAGGAAGACACATTCCTCCAAAAGGTCAGAAAATTTCAACCAGCTACATCATATCACATAAAAAAAGTATTCCTCACATTTACTGCTGCAAGAATCTCAAATTTCACATGGTATTCTAGAAGAACTGTTAATGTAAAGCTGCAAAATATGTTAAACCTGAAGATTCAAGTCTCTGGGAAGTGACATTCAGTCACTGGGTGAGCAGGTCCCAGTAGTCTGAAGGACTGACGTGCCTTCTTGTTCAAAACATTGGAAACTGATCACCCAAAGACAAGGGCACATCCCAGAACACCTGTATCTTCAGCCACACTGCTATGAGAATTTCAGTTCCCATAAGTCTTCCCAGAACATGCTTAAAGAAAAGCCTGATCTTTCCACTTTCACTGGTAGGGCTGAAGTGAGATGAATATGTGCTTTCTGCCCATCCCACAGAAAATAAAAAGATGAACACAATTTAACATCAACAGGAATGACTAAATGCAAATAATACCATCCATGCATCAGCTGTTTTGAAGCAAAATGCTATGTTGGGACATTCAGACAGATGCATATGCATACATACTTACAGTGAAATTACTGCTGCACATGTGGGTGAGACACCCACTATCTGATGACCATTCTGTTCCAGGTTTGTACAGTTTGCCATCAAGAACACAGGCAACCTGTTCACACTGCCCACAGCAGTCACCAGAACCAGAAAGTGGTGGTATGTACTGCCAGCCCTGTAAACAACAGTTGTTATATCCCTGTCCTCTCAAATCACTTAACTGTGAAACATACAGGCATTTACCAAGCTTTCCTGCTAGCAGAATGTACACTTCTGTATTGATTTATTTACTGAGTTGTGCTTTGATCTTTACATGAACCCATGCCCATGTAAAACAGGTTTCTTCAGAGCAATGATTTCTTAAATTCATATTTGTTTACACTGGTTCACTGTCTCATTTACTACTTGTACTCTTACATTACTTTCATTACTCTAAATCATTTCAGCTCTCTCCAAAAATGTTCTTGGTTAATCACTCTATTCTTTTCAGCATCCAAACAGGGCTAGGTCTTACTGTATAATTTTTCAATTTGCATCCAATTTTAAATAAGTATTTTCCAATATTTTTATTTCACTTACATTTGTTCAGTTTAATACCTCCCTACAGCTTGGATAGCACAGTCAATATAAAGACTAGGCTACAGGCTGGACAGCCCTGGGTTTGAATCCTGGCAGGAGAAAGATTTAACTGTTCTTCAAATGTCCAGGCCAGCTCTGGGGCCTATCCAGCCATCTGTTCAATGGGTACTTGGTGCCGTTTCCTCAGGGGTAAAGCGACTGGGGGTGTCTGGGATGCCGAGCTGAACACTCATCTCTGTCTAATGCCAAGGCCAAGAGAGGGTGGAGATACTGCTTTCATAGCATGTATAGGGACAAATTTACCTTTCAATTCTTCACTATGGGCTGCATTCTCATTCATACTCAACTATTTACTATATACAAATTCTTTTCTTCACTTTGCATTTCTGGATAATACAATAATATTTGTAATCCTCCTTTTGCCAACATAGGAGGCGTCTTCTTTGCTATCTTTAAATTTTTCATCTGCCATCCATAATAATTTCTCAGTGTGTCCTGAGCAGTCCTATAGCAGCCCTGCATCTTATGGTAAGCTGTGGTTTTGAGATCGGCTATGCTGAATCAGATTTGAGGTTTTCACAGAAATGAATATTACATTATGGTCTTCTGGAATATAATGCCATGTAGCTTGGCAAAGAGGTACCAACATTATCAAGAAACCTGTTTACTACACCTTTCAAAGCAGAAAAAATTATGCAACTGGCACCAGTTTACATAGAATCACATATCAGATGACTGTAATATTTGTATTCATACATACATATATATATCCATGGAATGTATTGATATTGATATTTTATTTAACATTCCACAAATCCACAATAAAAACAATAAGTAGGATACAGAACATCTCAAGAGTATACATTATGTAAAATTATATAAATGTTTGGAATCAAACAAATTGATTCCAAGTCAACTACATGAATGATGTTTAATACAGACGGGACAAACTACTGTGTAACAAGAAAAGCGTAGGAAGATAGGGCTATAATTACTAGTAGCAAAATAAATACAGATAGCAATTATATGCATGTGAATAACTTTAATATGACAAATGCTATTTTTTTTTTTGTGAATCTTTGTGACAAAACATAGATTATTAGGACTATATATTAAGTATATTTGTCTTATGAAAGGCATTTAATGGAACATTGTCAGCTTGTGATAGATTTATATTGAAAATATTCTTCTATGGTATAAAAAGAATGTACATGTAGGAATCTATTTAAACAAATTTCAAATTTCCTAACATTATTAGATATGTCTTTAATGCACAGAGGAAGACTGCTGAAGATATTAATACCCATGTACTATACTCCCCTTTGGTATATATTAAGATTAGTTTTGGGCTGATAAAAATTATTGCATTGTCTTGTACTTTTAGTATGATTCTCTAAATTCAAAATAAAAAGATGTTTGTTTTTAACTACATAAAGCATAAGTGAAAGGATATATTGAGATACAAGAGGTAGAATTTCCAGCCTTCTAAACAGATTCCTACACGAGATCCTACTTTTACAACCTACCACAATTCTAATTTTTTTTTTTGCATTCTGAATATTTTTGCACTATGGGGCGAGTTTCCCCAAAAAGGTAAGCCACAATTTATAATCACATTAAAATAAGAACACTAAATAGTTTTTAAAGTATTGAGAGACACGAATGGTTTAATACTCCTCATTATGTAACATGCTGAACTCAGTTTTGGGATAATATATTCAATATGGCAACTCCAGTGTACTGAATCATGTATATACACATATGCCAGAAAACTTAGTATTAGGTAGAGTTGTTACTAGATTATCATTACAAACAATGTTTATGTCAAGTGTGGGGTTGTTTGCTTGGTTTTAAATTGGACACAATGAGTTTTATCAGCGTTTATAGAACTAAATTTACTTTGAACCATTTATTTACACAATTAAAAGCTGTGACCATATTAGTTTGAAAATCTTTTGAATTAGGACTTTTTACTGTTATACTTGTATCATCGGTGAACAACATAGGTAGAGTTTTATCATTTATGGTTCTGGGCAGATCATTGACATATATAAGGAAGAGCAGTGGACCTAAGACCGATCCCTGAGGAACACCATCAGTTATTTTTTCCCATGCAGAAAAACTCATTTGATTTAATCCTTCAGCCAAGATTTGAACTCTTATAGATCTGTTATTTAGGTATGATTCAAATCATGATTTAGCTTTGCCATTAGCACCATACAATTATAGTTTTGACAGCAAAATATTACGATTTAAACAGTGAAATGCCTTTTCAAGATTAAAAAAATATACCACCCATTATAAATTTACTATTTAGGGTTTTCAGAGTTTCATTAATTAGCTTATATATAGCATTATTTGTTGTAGAATCAGTTCTAAAACCAAACTGTTCATCTGCTAGAATACTGTATTTATTCAAGTGTTCCTGAAGTTGATTATACATAACTTTTTCAAGTACTTTTGAAAAAGGACTTAAAATAGATATGGGTCTGTAATTAGAAATTTTAGATTTATCACCTTTCTTAAACAAAGGTTTAACTACTGCATATTTCAAACGGTCTGGAAAAATTTCTGAAGATAGGGATTTGTTACATATATGGGTTAAAGGTGAGCTAATGAAGGGAGAACTTATTTTTATTAGTTTGGTAGATATTCCATCATATCCAGAGGAATTTTTAGGTTCAAGAGATTATATTATGTTTTCAACTTCTTTAGTCGATATAGATTTTATATTAATATTTGGGAAAGAATTCTTGAAAGACTGCATTAAATAGTGAAGGGTAAAAGGCTTTGTACAAGCCGCCACAGCCCATAGGGGGAGCAGAGGTATAGCTTTACTCTTTCTTGACCACGGCACTAGAAGGGGGTGAGGGGGTCAGCGTCACACCCCAGCTGCTCTTTACCCCCCAGGAAAGACCCGTTACCCATTGTACAGGAGGCTGGGTGGGCCCCAGGGCTGGTCTGGACAGGTGTGGAAAATCTCACCCCCACTGAGATTCGATCCCCGGGTTGCCAAGCCCGTAGCCAGTCGCTATACTGACTATGCTACCCAACCCAAATAGTGAAGGGGGATAGTGTTATCTAAGTTATAAGAACGAAGTTCATTTTGTTTAGTGTTAATACTTTTAGCTAGAGTTAAAAAGTATTTATTAAATGCATTTCCTATCTCTTGGCAATCAATAATTCAATTCCAATCAATATTTAAAGTGTTAATCTTCCCAGTATTTCCATTTTTACTGGTTTCTAAGTTTATTATATCCCAAATAGTTTTGTTCTTGTTCAAGGAGTTTTTAATTTTATCTGCCTAATTAAGTTTTTTGGCTTCCTTGATAAAAACAGATTGAATTTTACAGTATCTTTTTTAATGATTTATGAGATCTAGATTATTACTGTTCCCGCATGCAATGAAGAGTTCTCCTTTATGTTTATAAGAGGTTAAAATTCCTAAGGCGATCCAGTTTTTTTTTTGTGATGTGGACTCTTTGGAATAAAAGATTTTCAAGAAAGAATCTAAGGAATTAAACATGTTACTGACATCATCTGTAGAGAATATAGTATCCCAAGTTTTGTAACGTAATTAAATGAGGAAGTCATTTAATGTACATTCATTTATCTTCCTAATTAACATACTTTCTTTTTGTGGGTGGTCTCAGATTGAAAGAATGTAATGTTATGGATTGGTCATCATGGTCTGACAGCCCATTGATTATTGGACATATAGAATAATTCCCCATTTTGGTAATGTCAATAAAGATATTGTCAATAGCTGTGGCAAAACTTTTTTGAGTGCGAGTTGGGAAGTTAACTACAGCTGTTAAATTGTAGGTTTTAAGCAGAGCCTCTAATTGACTTTTTCTATCACTGTCAACTAAATAATCTATATTTATGTCACCAAAAATGATGTATTCAATGGTAGAAGTATAAAATTTCCTAGGAATTGTGTCTTATTTTGTAATAAATAGATCAAAATTGCCAGATGGGGCTCTATATATAGCAATTATGAATGCATTTTTAGAGTTGAAGTAAATCTTGATGGCACAAACTTCAAAGTCTTTATCCTTACAATACTTCTCTAGGTCAATTCTTACATACCTGAAACTTTCTTGCAAAAATATGCATGCACCTCCCTTTTCATATAATTTTCTACAATAAACGACCCCTAATTTATAATTGTCCACGAATGTCTGCTGTGATACTAAGTGGTTCATATGATGCTCTGAGAGACACAGTATATGTGGGAAAGTTGGATATAACTGACTTAACAATCCATTTGCTTTCCCTCTCAGTCCTCTGGTAAACAGTTAAGGGTACTGAGCCATTTAGTTTATGAGACTATTTAATTTTAGATTTAGATGGTACACTGGTACTCAAGTTTTGGAAGGTTGTTAAGGTATTAATGCTGCCAAAGCGTAAAGTATTTCCACTACAATCATTTACACATGTTAGTGAAGATGCTTTATCTAAGTTGTTACAGCTGTCACTTGCACCACTAACACTTTGTTCACTCACATTGTTGAGTTTATGATCTTAATTTAACATAAAAAATCTTGATACATGTTAGTTGGAAGTTTTTTCAACCTGACTGATTTGCTTGTCATTACATCTTCCTGTGGTTCATCATTTACTTGTGAGGTCTTTCCCAAACATTCCACATCAATCTTTGATAGAAAATCAACATCTACAGCACTGTCTCCAAGTTTCAGGCAGTCATCACTCCTACAACCAGAACTCAGGCATTCCATATCATCCTTTACCGTAACAGGTAACACTCGATTCCCAAAATCATCCTTCAGATCACTCCTAGACCAATAACAGCCTTTATTAGGTTCAGCCAGCTGGCTTACATTTTCATTTACATCCCTCCACGGCAACACTAAAGGTCCCCACCTATAGTGTTGCCGTGGAGGGCTGTATCTTGCATGGTAGATACAACTTCCTAATTTCCTTCACTAGGTTGTTCACTATCCAATCTTTCTCTTTCTTATTTCAATGTAGTTCATGTTTGGTATGATGTTTTCTCTCTGTAGACATATTAAGGACCCTTACATAATTAAAAGTAGACAGAAGACTTTGTAGCCTCTTACTGTAGAGTTTTACTTCAGTGTTTACACATGAGGAAGGAGGCATATCATATCTGTAAGGGGCTCCAAGTAAGATAACATTTGTGTTAACAGTCCTTTGTGCAAACCACTTTAGAAAATGTAGCCCTTTTTTTGTTTCATTTCTGCTGATATCTTTAGTTCCACCATATGATAATTAAGTCTTTTTTTGGTAGGTTATTAGTTAAAAGGTGTAATGGGGATGTAATTGCTTCTATATCAGCATTTGATTTTGTAATGCCAATCACACTAAAGGAATCATCAAGGCAGTTACTAATCTTCTCTAATAGGCCTCTAACAGGGCTGTCACCAATTATGACTATTTTGTGTCTTCTACAAGCCAATGTAACAGTCTTTTTTGAAGTATTCATCTTCACTCTTGTCTGTAGTGATGTCCTTTGCTTTATAGTCCTGCCTGTATGCTTTCTTGATATTCGTCCATTAATTATGCTTGTTATGGTGTAGGTCTCTTCTTCTTCCTTTATGTTTGATTGCTGATGGGTCAAACTAGGGTTTTGGAGGTTAAGTTCCACTTTAGTTTTCATATTTCGTTCTTCTTGTGGTTCTTTAGTAGTTAAACAATCCTGTAGAGTACACTTCATTTTTTCTTTCTGTTTGTTACTTATAGCTCTTGGTTTATTCTCATATATAGTTTTCGTTCTATTTTCATTTCTAGGTGTACTGCTATCAGTTTCTAGAGTTGTGTAATGATTTTCAGTTACTACTGTTTGTTCCTCTTGAACATGCTCCTTATTTAACATCTGAACAATTAATTGAACAGAACTCAATTCATCAAGTACTTGTTGAAGTTGTATTTCAAGCTCTGCACACTTTACACAATTCTGAACTTCACTTAAATTTGAGTAATTCAGAAAACTTTTAGCACAGCACTTCATTCCAACTAATTCCTCTGCCATCTTGGATTGCAGTTTCACTTGTAATAACATAAACTGAGATGTATTCAAATACAGGAATAATTACACTTCCTTTGTTATTTACATAAACCCGACTCACTGTCAAACTCTCTAGTCTGTATTCTCAACCCAGGAGACCTGTCCAGGAAGCGAACTGCTGTCCATGTCCGTGTCACTGCACAGCAAACTGAGATCTAGACACTGTTGTATGTATGTACGTATTTTTTTTTTATTTATTGAGCATGCTCCATTACTTATAGTAATACTACATGCTAGTTTTACAATATTAATATAATAGGAATGCTGAAGTTAGCTTTTGTTTTTACCCGGCATGTCCTTTACATGAGTATTCATATTATTATATACCAGATTGTAGTGTGTAGTCTGAAACACTAAAGTGTCATATATTCTGAATTTAAGTGATGCCACCGCACAGGATTCCTGAGTAATAGTCGGTGCTACAAGTCGATCGATTTAGTAAACGTGATAAATGATTTCAAGTGTGTACTTGTTAACTTCTCATAGCTGGTTGGCCAGCTTCCAGTTTTGAGGATTTCAAGCTTGAGTGAGTCTCTTTGTTTCTTATGGTGTGTGCAGTTGTAGAGTATGTGGTGTAGGGTTTGGTCCTCCGTATTACAGGGTCATGTTGCTGTTTGCGATACTTTGAACCTATGTAGGTAGGACTGTGTTTTTCCATGGCCAGTTACCAATGCCGTGAAGTTCGGGTTTATATTTATTGTACGGTGTATCCTGTCACGTACGTTAGGAAAGAACTGTTTAGTGACTGCAGCCTTGTTGCACTGATCCCATTGTTGCTGCCATTTCTGTATGGTTTCATCTTCGAGTTCTTTGTATAAGGTGGTCTTGGGAATTCCGTCGAAGACGACTGGAGTGTTTTTGTTGCTGGCTGCGACCTTGGCTAGGCGATCAACTAGTTCGTTGCCAGGGTTGCCTGCGTGGGATTTGATCCACGAGAACTCGATCGTCCAATTTGTTCTACGTAGGATAGCTAGCTGTTTCCTTATTTCTTCAATAAGATAGTTATGATTACTTGCGTCTTTTAGAGAGTCAGTGGAAATTTTGCTGTCGGTGTATACTCCTATCGTTCGGGGGGCTATACTTCAGAGACTAACAGCAGAAATGAACTTCACAAAGATTGGAAATGATTTAGAAAATAAAATTATGGTACTTAACCACATTTACCAACTTGTTTGTCACAATTTCGGTGGATTGGAATCAAAATGACAAGTGACAAAGTAAACACTGTGATGTTTGGATCTAGCCAGCTGTCAAATGGCAGTGTGACACAGAGTGACCTATGTACATGTCCATACAGGTCATCAGATTGCAGATGTGTGACTAAACTGTGTGTGTTAACATTCACAATCTAAACTGATTCATATATTACCACATGGTTCTTTGTTTCATTTGTCATTACTGTTATGGAAGCAGTCAATATGGCAGGAATCATGATGACCATGAAAGATGTTCTGGACTGAGTATTAGAGAACAGTAAAATTCTCAAAGAGTATACCCTCTCACTACTAAAACAGACTGTACAGGGAATCATTACAGATTTTTCAATGAAATAATTGTGATAAGTTGATTTCTTTTTTGTTTTTTTAAATGTACCTATGCAGGGGTTCACAGGTCATGAGCACCAGGTCACTCAAGCAACTAACTTTGTACCATGTGACATAATACTTGTGGGTCCTCAGTGTGGAACTTTCTTAGCATTAGGAGGCTAGTTTAAATGCCAAGTGCATCTCATAAATGACTTTTTTTTTTTTTTTGCTCGGCATGAACATTTAAATTTCAAAAGAGCAGCACACAGAGATCAGCATATGGCTCATTAGGCCATTTGCCAGTACATTTTACAGACTAGCACATGGCGTCATAGGATAATAAAGGTTAATGTCACCCTTCTGGAGCCTACAAGTTTGAGGTCACTCCTAGGTTTTAAAAAATTTGTGTATGCCTGTACCTAAGTATCAACCTGACATTCTAAATTTGTTTTGTCTTAAAGAAATTTCATGACAATGAGTATATTTTTATCTCATACACAGTGTCTTTGGATCAAGCTTTCATTGTAATAATACTCATCGCTTTTCACAAGAGATTCAATGCCTGTACATGCGATGGGGGTGGGGTGATATTGCTTAAAGAGACGTGTAATTCTTACCACAGCACATTCGATATTGCAGACTTGTGTGCTTTCTTCCTTCCTTACAGTACCGTCTGTACCTTGTACACAACTCGAATTCTTGCACGGATTGCCATCAGGTGAAAGCCAGCTCTCACCTTCCTAGAAACACAAAACCATATATATCTGCTCCGATGATCCTTCACCACACAAACAGAAATATTTAGGCAAAAGATGTAAAAGAGACAAACAGCTCAGAGAGTTGCAGCTCTACTGCCTCAATGTTTATGTTAGTGACACACAGAATTTAACTGTTAAGTGCATCTGTTTTTTTTAGAAAGTATAAGGCTATTTTACAACATTTCTGGGTTCCTGGTCTTTGCCCATCATGTAGTATTGTGAATACATGTTTTGAAAACTGTGTATTTCTGCCCTCAAGTGAAAAGGAAGTGGGAGGCACTTTTTTAAGAAAATATGCATGGAGACGTATGGAATATCTGTGACCTTGTAAATGTTGTCACCAACTCTGCAAGCAACTGGAACTATTTTCTTGCAGCACTGGAGTGGAACTGATTCTTCATTTAACACATAATCTGTTTCCAGTTCAGGTGGAGGTGCAGGACATGTCTCTGTTAATGACTGCACCATATACTGTAAGAAGGGCATGGTATTAGAAATGTATATTACCACACCAACCAGGAAAACACACAAAGAACTCTGTAGGGTTCAGCATACAACATATATGAGTTCTAGTGTTATTGAGGCAATGTAAAGGAGACAGTAATGCAGAGGATGACTATAACACCTTAAAAACTACCAAGTATCATTTAAAAATTGAATTCTTGTGTCATTGAAAACACAGTGTTTCTACATTACATAACAAGCAAACAAGTGTTGCTGCTGCTTATTCTTTGAATCATACAAAACCAATAAACACACTGAGCCAAATGCAGTCTATCAATATTAAACTGGGTCATATATATATATATAAACCACAGTGCTTTAAACAGTCAAAAGAAATGAATTACTTAATAAGCAAGAATGAGAAATTGTGCACAACCTGCACTCAAAGAAAACATAAAGAAATTCTACTGCATATGGATAGTACACCAAAGGAGCAAATGTTTAAAAACTGACTGAATGGTGAAACAATCCAAGGTTAACATCAACAACTTCAAGATTTTTGTCTTCCAGCATATGCTGCCTGTAGCCATTTGCTAATGTTTTCGAAAAACCCACTGCTGCAGCCAAATAGATAAAGCATCATATTAGAGAAGATACCAAACATCTTTGCCACCAATATATAATAATACTAATATTAATAAATGATTTATAGAAAGATTATCATAGCCACCACTGATACATCCTCACATCTTACGAATAAAACTGATGGTAATTATTATCAAAAAATATGCAGAGAAAGAAAAGTTTGCGGTTAATATTGTCGCGGAGAACAAAAGCACAACAATGAAACCACTGGAATTCAGCCTACTTGCTTTGATTTTCATTCTTTCCAACCGAATTTTTAAAATTCTTTCTAACACTTTTTCATGCCCTCTGGATATTCACATCGTATTTCATGTTTTCCAGAGCTAAAAAGTTGAGATTTCAACCTGAAACTATTCTTTAAAGCCCTGTACCATTTAGCTTATTGAGATTAGATCCTTCCATAATAAAAATTTTTAATATACGTAAATAACCATGTGCTTAATTCACAAAAATAAAGAAAGCAGTATGGAGACCATGATCAAAACAGTTTCCACTGGGATGAATGTGCTGTAACAGTACACCCTGGGATTTGAGGCCCAAGGTAACTCCTTTGATATGTGGTTCAGGGTTATAAATATAATTTTGCCTGTTGTTTTGTATGGGTGTGAAGCTTGTAGGCTAGGGATGTTTGAGAATAAGGTGCTGAGGAGAATATTTGGTTCTAAGAGGGATGAGATAAAAGAGGAGTGGGGAAAACTATATAATTAGGAACTGAATGATATGTACTACTCACCAAATATTATTTGGGTGACCAAATCAAGAAGAATGACATGGGCAGGGAATGTAGCACATATGGGGGGGGGGGGGGGGGGGGGGGGT
>Ga0123355_10010980_pt1 | contig 13939 bp, 20 predicted proteins | sample TergutEmb28metaG_3_FD_89872 | JGI IMG/M metagenome (GOLD analysis project Ga0123355, IMG submission 89872) | Embiratermes neotenicus P1 segment gut microbial communities from Petit-Saut dam, French Guiana - Emb289 P1 | ecosystem: Host-associated > Arthropoda: Insects > Digestive system > Gut ... | reverse complement strand
CTTGATCCACGCGTGATCAATTCGGCAGTGTTCAGCGCGGCGCATGGCTGCTTCATGGATTCCGCGGCAAACATCTACGTCTCCGATTGGAACCACGCCGGACGCCTTACCAAGTTGTCCCTAATTGAAATGGCCTTGCAGAGCCTACGATGAAGGTACAACCGCGCCTCTCTATTGGACACGCGAATTAGAAAACAGCGACTCTCGAATCGGAGCCATCATGATTACGTACGTCTATGATGCTCTTGGAGTTATAAGTGCAGAGAATCTAAAGCGTTTTCAGTGCCTCAGTGGTCACCTCAAAACCGGCCAACGAGAGTAGGCCGGGACCATGTAAGTTTTAGCTCGCCGGTTGCTGTGGGGGCAAGCCTATTTTTGTGCGCCAACTCCGCGGACCGCATTTGAGCACGTGTCCGTGATGGAGCAATCGGTCGAGCATGGCGGTGACAGCCGCGCTGTCGCCGAGGAGTTTGCCCCAGTCCTCAACCGGTCGATTCGAGGTCAGCAATGTGCTGGTGTGTTCATAGCGGCACATCACGATCTCCAGTAGGTCTTCTGCAGCGGTGGCGGGTAGTGCGCATGCCGAGGTCGTCGATGATGAGCAGCGGCACCGAGGCAAACAGCTCCATCTGTTGCTTGCGAGTTCCATCGATGGTTGCATCGGCCAGGTCCTCGAGGAGCTTGTGAGTCTCGCGATAGAGCACGCGATAGCCCTGCTGAATGATGGCTTGTCCGATGGCCTGTGCAAGATGACTTTTGCCAGTACCGGGCGGCCCAGGAACAAAGCGTCGTCGTGATGAGCCACGAAGGCCCCGCTGGCAAGATCAAACGCCAGACTGCGATTCATCTTGGGGTTGAAGTTGAAGTCGAAGTTATCGAGTGTTTTGTGAAGGTCACGAAAGGCAGCCTGCTTTTTTCTGCGCTCCAGCAAGCGGTCGCCGCGACGATGTAGTTCGTCGTTGACCAGGCAGGAGAGAAAATCAATGGCGGCATCGGTTCCGCCTGATATTGTGGGCCGTCCAGGGTCCGAAAGCTCTCTCAATGGCGCTCTGGTCATTGGACAAATTCTGTTGGGTCCTGGCTACACTCATCCGGCAACTCCATTTCTGGGGAAAATGGCGAGGACTGTTGTGGCCGCGTCTGCCTGGGCAACAAGAAAATCAATTTCAGCCAGGTCTTCGCCGGCCAGACCGTCGGCATTAAAGAGATCCACGACGACATCTGGCTGGTCAGTTTTATGGATTATGATTTGGGGTACTTCGATTTGGACATTCGGGTCCTCGAACCGCTCGAAAACCCGTTCGGCCCGAAAGTGTCACCCATGTGACGGGTACATTGTGTCACCCTTGTCTCCGGGTTGGACCCATGAAACGATGGCGCGCCCTGAGAGATTCGAACTCCCGACCTTCTGATTCGTAGTCAATTCTCTCTGTCCAATCCCGTCCTCTCAAGAGACGCGGTAGAAAAGAATCAAAGATTTACGAGGGTCATCAGCCCGTCCAGTGCCCCCATTGGGAACCCAGTTCACGGACAGAACACGGACAGTTCACGGACAGAGCACCAGGCCCCGACCACATTCCCTACTTTTTGCGCTTGCTGGTCGCAGCCAAGTAATGCTGTAGTTTCGCGAGCGCATCCCGCTTCTGATCCTCGTCTACGATCGCATAACGACGGAACATGCTGTCAGTGCGATGCCCAGTGATCTTCATCGCCACGTTCGGCGACACTCCGCCGCGGACGAGATTGCGGGCCGCAGTGCGCCGGAAATCATGGAATAGTGCGCCGATATACTTCAGCTCTTCACGCCTCCATGTGCGGCCGCATTTTAAGCAGTTGCGCGCGGCGTCGATGTCGCCTTCACAGGCGCGGCAAACGAGCTTACCAACGCCCGCAGCACAACAAGCTCTCGCCCATGCCTTACGGAAGTCGCCGATCGAGTGGCCGTTCTGGTGGAAGACGTACTCGGAAAAATGCGTCTCACCGTCTTCCGTCTGCCACACTGCCGCAGCTCGCCGCCGTTCGATGATCTCCTGCAATTCGCCTTCGAGCGGGACGCTCTCGGGCTTACGCGTTTTCGAATTGACCGCGCGCAGGATGATCACATCATCAGTGACATCACTCCAGCGCAAGGACTGCATGGAACTCTTTCGCCAGCCGATCAGGAAATCGAAGTGGACGAAATCACGGAGATACTCGGGCAAATGCTTCACCACTTCTTCGAAGCTCTCCTTTTCGAAAAAGCCCTGGCGCTCGTTGCCGATCTCTGATAGGCGCTGAATGTAGGGCGCGGCGGAGAGCTTCTTCGCCCTCTGAGCGAGCCTGTAGGCTTGGCCGAGCAGCGTCGTGCGGCGGTTGATGGTGGCCGGAGTGTACCCCTTCTCGAGCGACTGCTCGATGTACTGGCACACGGCATCGCTGGTAACTTCGATCGCGTGCCGATCGCCAAAATGTTCGCGAATGGGCTTCATGTTCGATCGAACCTTCCCATTCCACTTGCTACGGAGTTTGAAATCGCGCTCCAGACTGTCCAACAGGTCGTTTACTGTGACACGCTCTTGTTGAGGGCCGATGAAGGTTTTGGCTCCAATCTTATCGGCACCGATTTCGTTCAATCGGCGCTCCAAGAACTTCCACGCCTTTTTTTCATCGGTCTCGTTGGTACTCTCGCGAAACTCCTTACCCCGCAAATAATAGGCACACCAGAGAAAAGCAGTGTCTTTCCGACGAAAAATCCGCCCAGTGCCCCTTCTCTTGGCATCGCTCATTGACGCTCTCCTTTCAGGTAGGCCCGCAGCGCTTCGAGCATTAGACTCTGAAAACTGACCCTGTCTTTGACGCTGCGTATTTTTGCTTTTTGCCAAAGGGATTGCGGTACCCGGAGAGTGGTCTTTACAACGGCTTCATCGCGCATCGCGTTATTACCTCCATTCTTGCTTAGCAAGAAACAATGAGCATAGCCCTTTGCCGTCATGCCGTCAATGCGGCATCTTGGTTCTTGTCGCTGGTCGCCTCGCAGCAATGTACGCATCAAGTTCTTTCGAATTACACAGGACCTTTCTCCCTTCACGGCGGACGAACGGCAAACGGTCTTTGTGGCGATAAATGAATTTTGTGCTCGTGCCTAGGCGTTTCGCGCCAACGGACACGCTGACGTTCTCCTCGTGTGCTTCCTGGCGCTCGATGTGAGGCTGTGCCTTCAACATCCTGAGCTTTAATGTCGCGCAGGCAAGTTCGAGTTCCCCTAAGAGAACCGGAAGCTCGGAAATGGGTAGTTCTCCGAGGGCGGAGAGTAAGTATTCAATTTGCGGGCGCACCAGGGTCGCGATTCCCCGATCATCCGCTCGCTCGATCCCGCCGTTCGGTCTCACCCGCGTGTTACTCCCTTGCTGTCGAACTCCGCTCCGTGTCGATTCCTGTGATGCTGTGCTCCACCCGTGGCCTATCGGTCGCTCCTAGGGCATCCTGGCGCGACATTTTGCCGCTTTGGAGAGCAGTTTAGTGCTTGGGCCTGTTTCTCCGCGCCAATGAGCCGCGCCAGTTCCAAAGCCCATTCCGCGCCATATCGCCGGAGAAGCGCATCGCATTCGTCCATGATTTCGCGCCGTCGTTCGACGGCCTGAGCTCTCGCCGCGGCGGCATCGGGATCGCCGCGGAGCGTGGTCCGCTCGGTGATATTCAAACTCGAATTCGTACTCAGTCTGTTGAACCGACTCAGAGCTTGATAGGAGTCCATAATCGCTTCGGTTCCTAATTTGCTCGTCCTTGCACCTTCTCCGGCAGGAGCTTCGTCACGTCCATCGCCATCACTTCCCCCATGCGCGGCACGATGATTTCAGAAACCGTCCGCCCATCCCTCGTCACCACATAGGGCATGATGACGTCGCGAATGTCGATAACTCCGGAATCCGCCGCCTCAAACATCGCCTTCAGGTGCCAGTAGAGAACACGCCATACGCGCCGCGCCTCCTGCTCGCGTTCGCTGGGCTTCATCTTCCATCCCGATTTGTTAATGTCGCGGCACGTCGCCATGATGCGGACGTGGTACGGCGTGTCGCCGATCGTCACCATTGCCTCGAGTCCCTCCCGCGGCGGATGGCTTATGAACATGACGCCGGTGCCCTTGTGCGAATAGATCAGCTTGCGGATGCCGTCCTGCGACTTCGCGATCGGAACTTCTGTGTTTTCGTATGCCATATACTTGCCCGCTTTCGTGACGATTCGGGTGATGCCATTGCCTCACCCCTGCGCCGTCGGTCGCCCATATCGCATCCTGGCGAAAGGTTTTGGGCTCCAAAAGAGCGTCTCTGCTGTTTTCGCCTTTTCTCGTGCGTCCTTCCCGGTGGCAACGAGTTATTCCTTATAGAGCCGCCGCCCGCTTCCCTTCCCCTCGAAATTTAGCTTTTGCTCTTGAGCTCCCGAGCGTTGAACTGCGATTTCACGGCTCCGACCCTCCTGGATCTCCCGACCAAGGTCAATACAGCCCTAAAAATCGCCCTCCGTCACCCGACGAAGGCTGCCTCGAGGACACCTCGACCATCAAACTGCGCGGCGACTTGTGGATTTCGCGGAAAGCTGCGTTATTTCCTCAGCCGCCCGCCGAGGGGGCGTACACCGCCCTGGCCGCGGCGATCCGCTCCGCGGAACTAGCTACCTCACGAGCAACATCCTGCAAATTCCGGTATCCGAGGCGCTCGAGCTCCGCGACGGGAATCCACCCGACCTCGCGATCCGACGTCAAAATTCCGATCGTGCATGATGGGCACTGTCTCAAAGCCGCGCCTTGTTCCTCTTCCTCTGGCTTGAGAGTGCGAAATAAACCAAGAGCTTCGACGCGCCGGCAGCCCTCGAAGGCCTGCTCGAGTTCAACTGCTCGCTCGGGACTCGAGGCAGAAGCGTACTTGCCCGTATACTCCAAGGCCCACCAAAGCGCCGCGCCATAAGCCGTTCGCCCATTTTTGATATCCGGTTGTGGCTCGCGTATGTGTACTCTTGTCTTCTCACCGCGAATCTTGCTCCATTGTTCCTCTAGCCACTTCTGCGGTATGTAAGGACCGACCAAGATTCCGTGAAGGTGAAGATTATTGTTCCCGTACGGAGTCCCGATCTTCTTGTCGCCAAATTCCATCCCGTAGATAAGCCCCGAGTGTGCCGAAAACTCCCGCCCGTACATGTCCGCGATCTTTTCCTTTATAACCTTCGACAGCTTGTACACATCTCGTTTCATTTTGCGAGGCGCTTCGCGATCCGGCATCCCCCGTTCCGAATCCTTTAGGGTTGTAAGCGTGATGCACTTGAGACCCAAACCGGGATTCTCCGCGATAACTCTTTTGAGCGCTTCCTCCAGTCGTAGATATTTTTTGTAAAGCCGCGAATGGTTTGCCTTGCCGCAATTGGAACAATATCGGTTCTTACAGTGGAAAGGAGTGTAGCCGAGATTCGTGCAATTCGAACACTTATTGATAACTCCCCACATCCCACAACTTACCTGTCGCTCCCCGAGGTTAATCCAGCGCTTTGCACGCCTCTCTAGCTCAGCAATCTCCTCGAATTGTTGAGCAAGCTCGAGTATCTCGGGGGTTGCCGTCTCCAGGCGATTCCGCATATAGTCTGCAAGTTTCTTAGCTTCAGTGTAGGCTTCGTACGCCGAGGCGACCTCATATGGATTCCAGTCCTGGCCGGCATCCACTTTCGCATGCTGCTTTTCCATTGCTCGCCGCTTTGCGCTTTCCTTCCGAAACACCCGTTTCCCCTGCGAGATGTCGTTCGCGTGGGCTATCTCTTCGACGCGGCGATCCTTCTCCGCAGACGCTCTCTTCGCGGCAGCAAACCGGCTAAACTTCTGTCCAATTGCGAACTCCATGCCGCCCTGGATGCGGTTGCGAAGTTCTGCCAAATCAGCAAGCGGCAGGAATGCAAAGCACCTGCCTTCTTTTTCCGCCGCTTTTCCATCCAACGCATAAATGAGCGACTCCGGCACCGGTACAAACTTCTTTCGCTTGCCTCCATTGCGATTGCGATAGTAGTCAAGCACATCTGAGAGCTCTAACTCGGCTCGAGTGATCGTTGGATTACTCATCTCTACCCTCTTTCCCTCCGGGGAGGCGGGGGGCCCCGGTATAACCCATCTCTTCCGCGACATTCTGCTTTTCTTCGTTCGTCATTCTTCGGAAGATTTCCGCAAAGGCACCAAGCGCAACGAAGGCCCCACGGCTTCCGTCGCGTCGCACAAACTCGCACTCAACTTCGTCAATGTCGGCCTCGTCGTCCATCGCAATCGCTTTCCGAGGAACCGGATTGGTTCCTTTCTGCCCGAACTGTTCTTGCAACTTGCGCCTTCTCTTGTCCCTTTTGCTCAGACGATTCCTCTCCGATCGTTCAATCGCCTCAATCAATTTCAGAAACTCGACGTCCTTCCCCAATGCCTCGCCCCCCGTCCAAAAACGAGTTATTCGCTGTCGAAACAAGCGAAGAAACCAAAACCCGGGGGCTCTGCCCCCGTGCCCCCGCGCAAACTCTCTATCTCCATAAGTGGCATGCCCTAGCTCGTCCGCTTTTCGAGTTCGTGGTGGCAAGCCTGAGCAGCGTTATCTCTCTGGCGTTGCGTTCTCGTGCATGTGCTCAGCACATCGCAACTCCGTGTGATCTTCAAAAACCGCCACACCGTCCGGGCTCTTGTCACATTTGGGCCAAGAACAACAAGCATTCACGCCTTCAAAAACACTGCCGATTATCTTTCCGAGAATGCTGCTCAGATATGGCACATTCCGCAGGTCGATCTCTTTGCTCATGGTCTCGTGCTCGGAACCCCCAGTACGGTTCCCGGCTGCCCGTTTACGTCCCCCGTTGAATGGTTTGCGATTCCTTCAGCGCGGAGTCTTCGTTGGACGGGAACCGTACTCGTGACTCTGAAATTTGCTTTTGCGGGGAATTTTTGGCAGGATAGGAATGCCGTTTCCGATCCACAGTATTTGTTATTCCCCGGGCCGCGTCCTTCACGCGGCCTTTAACATTTCCTCCTTCAGTCCCTTAAGCTCGCACAGCCAAACTCAGGCCGAATATATTTTGTCGGTTTGCTCCTCAATGTACTTATGCATGCAATTGATCATCTCTTCGTGTTGCATGGTGCCGAAGCAAAACAGAGGACCGTCTTCTGGCTGAGCACGCGGGACTAAGACCACGAAGCGCAATCCCGAGCCCTTCAGCGCACGAAGAAGTTCCTTCAATACGTGCTCGACTTCCGGGTTGATGACGACTCCATCACTCATCAGACAATTCTCATGACAGAACGGAACAATTAACAGCAAGCCCACGAACCGCCGGCCCCTCCAACTGGTGCACTAGTCACCGGATTCCCCCAGGACATCCCGACCATGTCCGCGATCTCTTCGTTCGACCAACCGGACGCCTGTAGCTGTGCTATGGATTCGCCTCCTGGGCCCACCGGAGTGCTTACGGGATTGAGATTAACGATGGGAGCCGAGCCATCCGGGGGAAAGATCGTCCAACCAGCCGAGTTGATGTTGTATTGCGTGCCGATCTTAGAGGTTCCTACTGTCTGCCCACCTACATTTGTACTTTCATTACCGGGAAGTGGCCATCCGAATCCTGTGTTATTAGGATTCCCACCAAGCAAGCCATGCTTGTACAACCAGTAGACAACGAATCCTATGACCCCGAGGATCAACAACAACTCGAGCTCGTCGAGTTCTCTCATCTACGCCTCGCACCAGCTTCGTTCGAATGCATTCGCCATCAGCCGCCCTCGGTTTGCTTCCTTTCAACAACCGAACATTTGCCTATCCGCCATCAGTTTTGCCCAGCGAGGATCAAAACTCCTCTAGTACGATAATTGACTCATCAGCTTCCTTGGCTTTCGCCTTCTTCTTCTCGCGGTCCTTGTCGCTCAAAGCCAGCCAATCGTCAAACTCTTTGATTTGTGTTCCGCCGGAGCGCCGGTATTCGTCGAAGTCTTTTCGCATCTCACGTTTCTCCGCGTCCGTGAGTCTCCGACCGTTGCTTCGTCGATTCGCGTTCGAACCATTGCGAGCGCTCCTCGTGGAGCCGCCGTTGCTCCCGTCATCCTCGTCATCATCGCTGTCGCCCAGGTCGATCCCGAAACTTCGTTTCATCCGCTCGGCGATCGCACGTTTAACGTCGTCATTCTCAGCCCGTCGATACAATTCATCGAGCAAACAGAGACGCCGCAAGTCATCGTCTGCGTCCGACTTACTGCGAGTGCCGCTATCGGACTGCGCGAGCGCAGCTAGCGCAAGCTCCTGCCATGCTTGTGCTTCGGATAAATTTTTCCTCTTCGCGTAAGAAGAAACCCGGTCTTTGGTCCGTTTCCTGCTTCGAAAGCTCGTTTGAGCCAGAACTTCACCTTCGTCGTCTTCGACTTCGTCGTCATCAGGCCCCTGCTGGTAGGTTGCCAGCTCGGATCGTTCTTCAGAGGTCAGGGCCGGCTGGGACTCCAACCACTCCCGCCGCTGCTTCTTCAAATTCGCAGTCGTCATTGAATTTCCTTTGAGCGTCGCGGAACTCAATTGCCATTCCACCGCGAAGCGATGGTATTATGGGCAATCCAACAGCACCTATTTTTTGGACAATAACTTGCTAGGTCGAAGAAAACGCGACACTTCCGAGATTAGAGATTTGCTTTACAATCACGCTTGTTGGCAACAGATTTTCTATTGGATTCACTACGGGATGCCAAACGGTGAGAAGCCGTCCCACGAAGAAATCTTACGTTGGCTTGAAAAGTTGCCGAGAAGCAGCTATGCCAAAATCGATCGTGAACTCTCCTGCGATCCACTTCCACCAGAACCTCTAGTCTGGGAAGTGCTCACACGCCCAGGCACCAAAGTTTCTCAGATACGCTGGCTATGCAACGCATCGGGATATTTTCGATACTCGCATCGATGGGACCCGTTTCCAGGGCAACTACTTGGATGGGGTAGGCGGCTGCTCGATAAGCGCGCTAAAGAATTTTGTGACGCGAAAGACTCACTACGATACCCCCAAAATGACCATAAGCGTGCTGACTATCTGGCTCGAGTACTGGCTGGATTGAGTCTCGAGAGAAACCCTCCGCTCTCCCCAGCTAGGGCCGACAAATTGCTGAAAGAGTTACACCGGAAAGCAGAGCATGGTGCCTATTGCCCTTGCTGCGAGTGTTGTGTCGAGCGCTTTCCGAAGATCTCCGATGAGGAACTCCAAGATTGGTTGGAAACACCGGGCCGCGGCGGGCGGGAGAAGATCGAGCGCGCGATGTCGAAGGCGATGCCGTGGCACTTTGAAAATGGTTGGAGTGCTGCATATTTTTTAAACGATGAGGCTTCGAAATATCTTTTTCATTCAAAGCAGAACCGCGAAGAAGGTGTGCGAAGAGCTCTAGGTATTGCATGCAAAATCGGGTAGGTCCTCATTTCAGGCCGCCGCGGTAGCGGCAAATCGACAACCGCGAAAGAGATCGCGCGGTACGAATCCCGTCTGTTCGTGTTCGACCCGAATGCGGAGCCGGTCGGGCCGGGCGCGGGACCCGGCGCAGCTCGTCACTGTTTTGAAAGCAACCATTCGAGACGTTCACGCCCTCGCTTCGTTAGGGTGTACTCAAGACCAATTCCATCGACGACTCGTCGTCTCACAAGGCCCCAACGCTGAAGACGATTCAGATACGACCAGGGCGACGAGCGCAAGCTGAATAGCGCCCGAGCGTGAAGCTCTCTCGGTTTCAGCCACTCCGCGGCGGCCAGGGCCGCGAGCACTCTGATTTTCAAATTGGGATTGTTCCTCATGGTGCAAATTGTAATGAGGTTTCCAGGGGTTCCCAAAATAGCAAGCAAGTTCCCGAGGTAAACTTGCAGTAGAACTGACTCCGGAAGCGCGAAAATAATGGTTTTCGGATATTATCCGTTTCCCGCAACCATTATTCAAAAACTGCCCGGTATAGTTTCGGAATCGCACGTTTGACCTGGTTTGATCTCCAGCCAGCAGACAGAAGTTCCTCAAGCTGTAAGTACTGAATCGATACCTCATCACGTTCCCGGCTGATCCGGTCCAACGACCAAAAAACTACCACGTCAAACTCCCGGCTCTCGGCGGCCTCGTACATCGCATGAAATTTTTTGTGGGATAAAACGCGGCCAAACTCGTGCTCCTGAATATATTCCGCAACTATGATCCAACCGCGCTGAGCCGAAAACTCGCGGAGCTGGCGAAGCTGTTTGCGAACCTCGCGATCTTTGTCTTTCGTGAAATCACGCGCCCATCGATCGGAGGTTAGCAATCGAATCGGCAAACGGGCATAGAGAGCGCATCGAAGGTTTACCTCCCTGGAATGACCCACCTTCGTGTGGCGCTCGGCGCGTCGAAATTGCGTTGGCGGTCCGCCGCGGCGGTCACGGTCCGCCGCGGGACAACCCTCGGACAGTAATTTTTTTTGGAAACGGGCGCCGGCCTGGAAGCCGAGAGCGATGTAGCTCCACAACATCCGTTCGGTCAAGAGGACCGAACTTTTATTGCCGCGGGCCTCGAAGCCGAGGCGTGCCACACGCTTGCCCTCTGCCTCGGCCGCGATCCGGATCGATTCGGAGTCGTTAGCTTCTTGGCCTTCGACTTCTTTGCGCGAAACGCGTGGAGAGAGAGAGACCTGGAATTGATTTAGTGTGGCGGAAGCCACGTTTTGCCCTCCTCTGAAGGGTGAACTGGTCACCTCGAGCGAGTGTTGCAAGCATTCGCTCGGGGGCATTCTAAACGTTTCCCGGGCCCGCTCGAGATCGCCCGAGATCCCGAAAGGGCAAACCATGCGAGCCCGCTTGACCTCCAAGCGGCGATCCGCGGAGCGACGCGCCGATCCGCGCCTACAAGGCGGGGACCAGGAGCACACTCAAGGAACAATCGCGGACGGCGGCCAAGAGATCGCGGTTCGGCGAGAACACGGACAGTTCACGGACAGTTGAAAGGGGAGCCGATGCTCTGGCTCCCCTAAACTATTGATTTTATGGCGCGCCCTGAGAGATTCGAACTCCCGACCTTCTGATTCGTAGTCAGACGCTCTATCCAACTGAGCTAAGGGCGCGATTGAGGATGACTGTTCCAATTATAAAGCAAGCGTGCACTGACTGCTTGTGCCGCGTTCCGATCTGAACATGGGCCGGAGATTGGGATGTTGCATTCAAGGCGGTCCAGATCGAGAATCGAGCGCCGCCTGGAATCACCGGCAGCAGCGCCTTCGTCTGGTTTTCGGCTCATCTGCGACCCTCCCAGACCGACCGACTGACGCTGATTCGGTCGAGGTGTAGTTCTCCCAGCGCAGGCCTGTCAGTTCGGCGCGGCGCACCCCGCCCATCCGGCAATGGCCACAATGACCGAAGCCGGACGCGGAAGGTGCAGAAGCACCTGGCTCACTTCATCGTTCGAGTACGCTTGGGTGTCCTCTCGTTCCGGCGCCCGCAGGACTCTGATCGCCCGCGTGGGATTGCCGAAGGCGGTCTTCCTCGTGCTGCTAATCGTCCCTTCCCCGTCAAGAATCACCATGGCTTATGGCGTGCGTGAAGAATGCCGAGAGTAAGGTCTTGAAGTGCAAGAGAGTCGTTCGCGGCAGGTGGGGGTTCTTTTTGGCGATTTCATTCAGTACGCGCTAACCATCGACAGTCTTGAAATCCCGCATGCGCCTATCGCCCCACAAACCCGCTGAAACAACCACGCTCTCCGGAAGACGGTCGGGCCGATCCAGTGATCCAGTGAGCCGCAATCAACGATGGCCAAGATTCCGCTCGCGCCGCACATCGACAAAGCTTCACTGTGCGCGCTTGATTTCTGCGTGGCGCATGAGTTCAGCCATTGCACTCAACGGGCTTAAGCGTGTTGAGAAGGCGCGAGCGCGCAGACGAGCGAGATGCGGACGCTCTAGCCGGGCCATGGGGATTCGAGCCGCCGAAGGGGGTCGCCGAACGCGAGGCAAATCTGATCAGCCAGCGCACTCCTCGGCAAGCGGCTAACTAAAACTAAGGCGCCGCGGCGTGAAACTTGGACATCCTGACTTGGTCATCGAGAAATACGCCGCGACGCGTCGTGTGTTCCCCTGAAGCCGGTGAACGACGGGCACGCCTGATGCCCATGATCGAGGACATCAAAGCCAAAGGCGCCAGAACTCTACGCGACATCGCCCATGAACAAACTGAATGCCCGCGACATCCCCGCGCCTCCCCAAGGACGTGGAGCGCAACTCAGGATATGCCCGTATGAATAGCGAAACGCCATCGGAATGGGGTTTCAGACAAGTAAAAGCGCAGCCTTAAGGATGGGGGCTCTTTCCTGTTCGCGAATGCGGGCTTCCACCTCGACGCCAATGACAAAATTCATTCGACATTCGAAACCGGACGCGTGTGCGCCACATTGCTCTCCCCGGAGGACAAATTGAATACCTCCGTGGCGCAACCCCTAAGTGACCGGTCAACGGGTTTCATGGCAATCACGCAATAGTTTTTGCACTGCCCTGCGCCTATGACTTTGTTCTGTACGTCCAAATGGGAGTAGACGCGAGCCAGGATCGCACACGCCGGACGGAGTGTCGTCCCAAGGGCGGCGCCAAGAAACGCTGGCAACCCTCGACCGTAACTGGCAGGGCGCCTCGGTAGGCTTCGCGACGCAACCTCCAATTGATAGGCTAGTGTGCCGCAGTATCCCTCCAGCTCGGTAATCTCTTCCACGCAAAATCCAGCTGACTCGAAAATCCGCCTAAGCCCGAACCGTGTGTACCGAAAGAAGTCGTATGGCTGCAAGTGCTCTTCGTAGAAGAGGGGCGTCGTGAGCCACAATTGGCGCGAAGGCTTCAGGATGCGAAATAACTCGCAGATTACTGCTTGAGGGTTGGGCACGTGCTCAAGCAGTTGTGTAGACACGACAAGATCAAAGCGATCGTTTTCGACCGGTAAAGATGAGATATCGCACTTGTAAGTGACATTCCCCGATATATCCGCCGATTCGTACCTGTGCTGTCGGAAAAGATGGCGATAAGGCGTACTTTCACCCGCACCAGCGTCCAAGATGAGTGAGCCGCGAGGAACTGAAGACGCCGCCCGTTGCACAAATCTTTCCAAGTGAACCCGACTACTATTTATATACGGACGGAACAGCGTTTTGACGAGAGCGGTCGTGGGGTGAACCGAAAGTGAAGTCATGGCGTTTATACCCTAAGTACGAAATCTATCACCTCTCCAAAAGCGGCCAACGGCATTATTCGTCTCATACTCACCCCCCTCGAACTTCTGGCGCCCTTCACCAATACGAACCTTCAGGCCGGAAATGACGAAGCGGAGCCTACGCTGCTTCCGGTACTAAGGGAACTGTCAGTCTTGACAGGGCTTTCCGCCTTCAAAAAAGACAGGCGTGTCCAATGCGCCACGTTGTTGTTTCACAGCTGGACCGTCGCGACTACCATCTGCAGGAAACCATGAAAACGATTGTAGCCGTTGGGACCGTGGGCACGGCCGTGATAGTAGGCAGCTCAGAAGCCGAGGAAGACGAACCAGCGCGAACCCGTTGAGTGCGGATCACCATTCGAACCGGCATCACAGTTCGGCAAACGCAAGATGACGTCCGCTTCCACCTGTGCTGCCCGCCTGAGAGCTGCCGTCGTGAGAATATCGACCGCAAGGCGTTCGAAGCGGCCGACGCCTTGGCCGTGAGAATATCGACCGGAAGGCATTCGAACTGGTCGAGAAGCAGTTCGTGGCTCGCTACGGCCGAGGGTTTCGAACCTGCCAGAACCTCGTTGATCGTAATCACCGACACAGAACTTTCAGTCGAGTGGTCGTGAAGAAATTTTCTAGCTTCCTCGCTGCCGTTCAGGTGGTCAATGAGTATGGTCGAATCCAAAAGGAAACGCGGCTCCCTACTCATTGCGCATCTTGTCTACATACGCAGCCGCGTCGCCACG
>Ga0123355_10010979_pt1 | contig 13940 bp, 11 predicted proteins | sample TergutEmb28metaG_3_FD_89872 | JGI IMG/M metagenome (GOLD analysis project Ga0123355, IMG submission 89872) | Embiratermes neotenicus P1 segment gut microbial communities from Petit-Saut dam, French Guiana - Emb289 P1 | ecosystem: Host-associated > Arthropoda: Insects > Digestive system > Gut ... | reverse complement strand
TATATTTTTTTAAAATCAAAATGTTTTGTAATAAAAAAAAAAAAAATAATTAAACACAAAATTAAAAACTTGATTTAAAAAAAAAAAGAAAAAAAAAAAAAAAAAAAGACGCCGAAAAAAGTTTAACAAAACGCTCTGTAGGATCAACAAGTGAACTTGTGTGCGGACAGCCAGTAAACTGGCAGCTTTTTTTCTTTTCACAAAGTTCCAACAAATTGTTACTTACATAGATCAGCAGCCCGCAGGTCGACTAGACGTAGTAGATGTGGACACAGCTATTAGAACGTCAATAATCCCCGTACTAAATGATTCCTCCGTTTGTCGAAAGCCAAAAGTTCATCGACACTGTAAAATGCACTACCCCTGAACGCATTAAGAGACTACATAATGAACATTCATGTCGGCTGCGATGTTATTGTTGTCTGGTAACTTTTGCCGATACTTATAAGAAGCTAGCTATATATATCTTCAGTGAGTACATTTTTGGACTTCCACACCCAAAATCCAGGCACCACGATCCTCAGAAACGACTTAACAGTTCACCAGAAAACTCGGAGTCACTTGAACCTTGAACCACCGCTTTGAAAAATTCACACCTCGATTTTTATATCATGCGCGCTCCGCGTTTCGTGATTAATGTGCCATACTCACGTGGACTGCCGTGGAATCGAATCTGGGCCTGCGCAATGAAAAGTAGGTGAATGACCGCCAGAGTATTAACACGATGGAAAGCATACACAAAATGTAACAGTTCTTTGGCGTTCAATCATGTTAATGGTTCTAGATTTTCAGTTCGTGAATGCTAATTTTTATTATTGCAAGTAATTACTGACAATCGTGAGCAGTTTAAACGCGTATTTCCTCTTCTCACACTACAAAAACCACGTTCTCTCTTTACCTCAGACACACGATTTACGCTAGATTGTAGCGCTGTTGGCAGAATACGGTGAAAACTTATCGTACGTAAAGTCGTAAAGTGTTCAAACTCGTATAAGAGTACGCCTTTAAAAAATATAGCAAAACAAGTCAGATAATGTACGTATAACGTAACATTGTGGCGCGTTCGCGTAATGTTTATACCTCATTGGATATCTTAGCATCCTGATAATATCTCACTATGAAAGAACGCTTTTATGGAGATTTAGTGTCGCCAGCAACAATAGAATGCTTCCTAGGCCTACATGTATAAAGTGCCCCATATTTCTGCCCCATTTTAACCGAATTTGATATTCTCGACTGATTTTCAGAACGTCCCCAATATCAAACTTCAAAGAAATCCGTTCAATGAAAGCTGCGCTGATACATGCGTATGTACGTACGGACGGACAGACATGACGAAAGCACTAGCGCCTTTAGTGCCTATATGAAAAATCCGAAACACTCTCTTCAATATTCCTTACCCGTAAACACTATTATGATTTTGTTTTTCACCTACTTGCGCTTGACACATGCGTAGATATGCGTACGTCTTTATGGGACAAGCTATGTATGTCAGACTTTAACTAGAATGACATGCTTTTACAACCTGTCATACAGTTCCCAGTATCAGATTAAACAATGCCTAGTTCAGCGGGTGGGCCACAGAGCCCGTCGCGGCGCAATGGAGAATAGATCAGTTTTGCGTATGCCGGAAATCGAACGACAGCTTGGACGACCAGCATGCTGGCTGGTCGCTGCACGACTATGCTACCCCGGCTTCCAAAGAACGAAACACTACATTTCAAGAGCCTAATTCCTTCCTCAAAAACTGGTCGTTAGACGGGAACTCTTAAAACGACAATGGATTTCCCATTATTTCCTATGCTATAAATTTTAATGGTTCCAAAAGTCAACAATTTTCCCCTAAGAAACAAATTCAACGAACGATATCACAGGACGGTACTTTGGTATGGAAGACGCAAGAGTAATGGTCAATTACTATACTGGAATAATGTACACAGCTAGGAACCTATGTACAAAGCTTATTCTGAAAGTAACTACCGTTTCGCTGTACAAAAATCGAGTAAGGTTTCTTATAAAATGTTATTGTTATCAGATTCTACATTCTTCAAACTATTTTTCCACATATTCGCCGCCATTATGAGGCACTTATCGTAGCGGGGCACAAGTTTTTGTATATCCACCTCAAAGAGTGCGGCCGCCTGCGATGTTAGCCACTACTGACAATGTCATAGAGCAGAGTCCTTGAAATCTGAGGAAAGTGCAGGGACAGATCAGAAATTGTGAAACGTCGTCACGCACTCTTTTGTTGACCTTACGCACCAAATCATCATTCACCAAACATGAACGCCCACTTCGCACATCATCGTGCACGTTCTCTCGTCCTTCATTGAACATCCGAACCCATTTCCTAACGATGCCATCAACCATCGCATTGTCACCGTACACTTGACAGATCTGGTAATGAATCTCACTTGGTAGCACATTCCTAGCGTTCAAAAAACGAATTACAGACAGCACTTCACAGTCGGCGGCCCTTTCAATTGTCTTAAACATGTTCAACGCACAAGAACAAACATAAACATAAGACGAATTTCACGAAATGGCGTCTGTGGTTTCTCAATTGATAGAGGAAGTCACTGCACATGCGCAACGTGACAGTCTCGAGGATGCGCGAGAGATATGCGTAGACGGTACTTCTTTCCGAATAACCTACGTATACATAATAGTGAGACATTAAAGTTGTGTGGGAAATGTACAAAATTACGGACCATCCTTATTATAAATATGATACGCAAAAATTTCGTAAGATTTAATCGATGGTAAATAATTAACACTTAAAGAGCCAACCATAAGAAAACTACGAACACAATGAAACATGATGTAAGTTTAATGCTTTTAATAGAGCGCTCAAGTATTTCATCACTCTTAGGACATCTGGAAGATTCGGGAACCAACGACCTATAAGAGAAGCCGGGAGGAACGATCAGAAAGCGAGAGGAAGGAGGTCGTATAAACAAAAACTGGTTTGCGAATATGTGTTAATTTGTCCATCTCCTATATGCAACAACTCGTAAACCATCACTGCTCGTATACTGTGAAATCACTGTGCAAGCGTGTTTTAACCCACACACGTTTTTGAATCACAGAGAAATGATTAACCAGTGACTGAAATTTCATTTTAAAGGTGCCGAAAAAAATCCTTCTCGAAATGTATATGATCATATCAAAACACATTGAATAACGGCTGAACGAGGAAATGGCTCAGGCCTGCCGTTTCTGCAGCACTGAGTCCCGCGCTAACCCAGGACTGCGCGGCAACATGACGACGGTTTCCGCCCTCCAGTACTTAGTTCAGGGACAAAGAAAAATAAAAATGGAACTTTGTACAGGACATAATACTGTATAACTTTTTTTTTAATGAAGCCAACTAGGTGCACACTACTTCTTAGTATATTTATTTCAAATTCTCTACATTCACAGAATGCCACGTGTTAATTCCAACTGCAATTGTAACGCTGCGAAGTTGTGCCACACAGATTGACGAGTTACTAACACACGATGTCAACGCGAAGAGAACTTCTTGGACGTACGGCCGCGATGAATTCTTATCGTCGGCAGCTGAAATAACAGGCGCACGGCCAGAAAACCAAATTCGTAAAACAAAAAGCCATAGTCACTACCACCAACACTCCACACCAGCAGTACAGTTGTCCGCAACATGTACAAACAATTCGCCACACAAACGTTCTTGGTACTCGGTTTTCTACACACGAAACTATTCGTATCAAGTAGGGTTCTCATTAGTAGAGTAACTGATGAATACGCCAATAACAGTCCATTGCACAAGGATCCCGTTCAAGTTAACGTCTTCGCTGCGTAAGCCTAGTCCTAAGCGGATCAGGCTCGACGAAGTTCAATGTGCTAAACTCGCTGGCGGACACCAAGTGACAAATCGTATCTGTGCCGGATAAGAACCCTGCATAACTGAATTGCGGCGACGCATCGTATCTCGACTTGGAGGTTAGACTGAACACGGGTGACTTCCTTGATTTGGGACACATCTGTCGACAGTGGGTAGGAAACGGATTAGGTGCACTGCTCGCGCCACCTGACAAGTATCCACAGGTGACAAATGTTTATCACATATACCAGTTTTGGGACTGCGGCTTTATACGTTTCTCGATTTCTTACGAAGAAGAGAATGAATCTGCGACAAAACAAAACATGACGTGGTAGATCAATGGATAGTGACGTACACATATTGATATATTTTGTGAACTGCAATTGGGTTTAAACCCGGTGGCAATTGTAAGTACACATTTACACAAACAATACACAAAACAACACAATGAAACAGAATACAACACACGCATAACAATAAAAGTACATACACAGACAAAAATAATACATAAACGTAACTTTAATGATACATAAATTACAGAATTAAACAGGAATACAACCATTTCAAAACAATGAAACCCTTCAATGCCCTAAAGAACCTCTCAACATTTCACTTCACTTCACTTTTTTTCACTTATCCTATCAACCCTTCACTCCACTTTACTTTGCTATTCATATCTCTAACTCACTTCCCTTCACTTTTTATCGCCTTCACTTCCCCTCACTGGTTTTCCCTTTCCTAACCCTCGTTTTTAAAATATGCGTTTTACCGTGGGAAGTCCCTATCTCCCCTTCAGGTAGCTAGTTCAGTCAGTAATGGACCTATTCACAGAGGAGTACTTCCCGATGTCTGTTATTTGTTTTCTGGCTCTGATTTCCCTATAATGATCGACCCATCTTAAATAGCTTTGCGCCTATAACCTATCCCCTATCGCCTTCCATGCCCTCTCACCGGTATACGCTTTGTAGAGCGCACACATGCTTGCTATTTTCCTACGCTGCGCCAAAGATTCCCAGTCTGAGCCTCCCGAATGATGCGCAAATTTAGCAGCTTCAATTTGTACACGGTATAAAGCACTTATCTGACACTACCTGTATGGATCCCAGCACGCCGCCCCATATTCGAGAATTGGACGTACTAGTGACGTATAGGCTTAACTTTTCGTATTTTTATTTCCTTTTTTTACAATACGCATTACGAAATGTAGGGCCCTCCAGGCTTTTTGAACCGTGCAATTTACCTGATCAGTCAAACTTAAATCACTTCGTATGATGATCCCAAATATTTGCAACAGCTAGCTTCAGGAATCTTTTGGTCCCCAAGGGAATAATTTAGCTGATCCTTCACCTGGGCTCTCGTGAAGCTTAGTGCCTTACTTTTATTCGGATTTATTTCCATTCCATTTCCTTCCGCCCAATCCCCCAATCTATCCAGATCTGTCTGTAATTTTTCTACGTCCTTGATATTTAATGTTTTCCTGCAGATTATACAATCATCTGCAAAAAGTCTAATTTTTTATTCGATGTTCCTCGAAATATCGTTTACATAAGCTAGGAACAGAAGTGGACCCAGAACGCTCCCTTGAGGTACACCTGACGTCACTCTAACTCCCTCTGAATAATGTCTCCCTACTCTAACTCTCTGAGAACGATCTATCAGAAATTCCCTAATCCATACGACCACCCTTGATCCACGACCGAGGCTGTAATTTTTTTAAGCAGCCGGTCATGAGGGATTAGATCAAATGCTTTCGACAAATCTACTATTATCCAGACTAATTATTTGACAAGTATCCCGGTCTGAAGCCTTGTTGTCCCTCGTATAACCAATCCCTATCTTCCCACACTTGTACATAACCTGCTATGACGTGTTCCATTTGTTTGCATACCAAGGAGGTCAAACTGAGCGGCCTATAATTTCTGACTACCGAACGATCGCCTCCTTTGTGAATAGGAACAACTATGGCTTTTTCCAGTCCCTTGGTATAGCACCGTTGTTAAACGTTATGTCTAGCAATTGCGCCAGGTACAGAATCATGGCTTCCCCACCCATTTTCCGTATGGCGCCAGGAATGCCGTCTGGTCCTGCTGATTTGTTTCTCCCAATCATTACTAACCGCTTCCTAATAATGCTAATATATAGCCAAACGTGATATCGTACGCTAGTGTGTTCCCTCTGGCTGTAGAAGACACAAAGATATACATGTAGGTACACTACGCACTGTTCCCTCTAGATACACACGATATATATGGATGTTTATTCTGCGCATACCTTGTGGTTTATATATAGCTACAAACAGAATACAGAATACCGATGTCGTTACTCTACAAGGCTCAACAATTAAGGCTGTCGCAGTCGCCCAAACAAAGCCCAATGACGAGGATCAGACAAAATCTTATATTCGTCCAAATCTACATAACCAGATCCACTATCCTGAATGTACGACGTTATATAAGTTCTCACGATTGCAGCAAAACTCTGTGAAATATATTAAGCGAACTAAGCACACTAAGCCGATCCCAGTGGCCGCGCGGTCTAAGGCGTAGGTCTGCTGCCCCTCGCCTTCTGAGGTCTCTGCGATGGGCTGGGAGTACTACCGACTGTGGTGCGTCGTTCTGTGATCTAGAAACCTCGTGAATGAGGTGGCCCTGGCCCACTTGGGGGGCTGTTGCGCCACAAAGTTGTATTCTCCTATGGAAAATACGGTAAGAAAGTCTCCGCAGGGAGGGCGGCATCGAGAATTGACCCAATAATTTTCTGTGCGTGTCAAGAAGCTATACAAGTTAAGTTACGTTACGTTAAAACCAAAAAATGGTTAGCAGGATAACAGGTTTTGGGCAAATGACAGTTTTATAACGTTTCACGTTAAAGGAGAGGCTTTGAACAGCAAATAAACTAACACAAAGGATAAATATTTAAAGTTACAAAAACACCGTTTTCATTATATAGACCTGTCTTCAATTCCCTAGACCACATAGTTTTCGTCACAACATATTTTGCCTTCAACTGAGACGCTGTACAATGCGGGGGCATCTAGGCCTAACAATAACAACCGACAATATCTGCGTATTTCTATTAAATTATTTCCTTTATGAAGTTATTTATATAGGGACAGTACGTTAAGAACAATTTTCACAATTCGATGTGTACATACCTGCGAAAACATGGCAACTTAATCTTGCATTCAACCGTAAAGTACACAGAATGACCACACACATCTCACTTTCCAGCCCGATGCCAAGCATATACCATGTAACTACCGTACTCTTTAATGTACGTCAGTCAGCATTAAGCAGCCGTCCGTCTTGCTATCAGTTCTGTAATCCTCTTTTCAAATTATCAACCGTTACAGTACACGATGCCTTGTTCCGGAATCATCCACGGCTAATTTCATTGACAGCGGAACTGCTTTCAAGACTCTTCGTGCAATTTCTGTAGCCAAGTAAGGAAGTCAAAAATCAAATCTAAGTGTTACAAAATATATTTCTAACTTCATTAAGATTTTTACACCTGCGTATCAAACGCAGTTTATCGCCAAGTACTAACGACACAGATAATGCAGTGTAACATACCATTCAGGCGCGTTCGCGTAACCACTGTTGCCGTGGAAAAGCAATAAGCATTACATATTCTGTGTCTGTGGCCTTAGTTATCCAGCATGCGCCGTATTATATTGTCAAACTGTGGCCTGTCCGGCTGTATCATGCTTTCCCGTAGTATATCATAAACGGTATGATTTTCGGAAAGAAGTTAACGAACATGCGCGGGTTTTTATTTTCTCTGCAACTACTGTCTGAAACATTTCTCAATCTGAGAAGAGTTGAGCTGATTAGTATAATGTAAATAAACAATAATTATAAATAATAAGTAGTAATGAAAGCCATTTACCTCAGTATATCGTTATAACCGGAGCACTTACTCGAACACAGATTAATTTCTTGGCACTATTACATTTAAGCATAATCATGCTGATACTGTATTTCTATTAATCAATGCTATATCATCTCAAGTCGATAACGAAGCTCTACTAATCACCGAAATATCATATAGTCATGCAACCCTTTTATTGTATCGATATAATGGGAACCAGCATACAATGACGTCAATGCATAATACAATTCGTAACGAAGAATTTTATCAACGTTTTTAAATCTCATTTTCAAATTAAATGGAGAGTAAAACGGAAAACTGCTAGACAGCTGTTCTTCAATATACACCCAACCAATCAATACAGAATAATCTACCTGCAGCACTGGTTTCAAAAGGGAAATCAGTTTCCTTCTGACTGTCCATCCCCATGTAATCCAAGCCAGTAACTCTCATATAAAATTTGTGCGAGGAACCGTGTTCCATGTGAAATGTTGTAGGGACAACCCTACATAATTAAAATACGCTACAGCTGCCTAGTAAACTAATTCAGGTGTGCACAAATGCCTGGCGCCTGGGAGACCAAATTTGTGTACGCTGACGCCTAGTATTTTCAGCACAATCACATCAGTTTTTCCCTCACATACTCGTACATACGTGTTATCATTGCACAAGAACGGAGAACAAAGCGCCACGTAAAAGCGTCTGTAAGAGGGCCCAAATTACAGAACTTGCTACCAGCCACCCTTCTGCCACCTATATTACCTAGGTAGCTCCCACAACGATAACATAAAGTTAACCCTAGAACAGGCCACGAAGGCCCAGAGAGGTAGTAGAGGTATAACTCTACTCTTTCTTTAGATTGTGGGTGGGTGTTCAACACCACGCCCGTGCCCCTTTACCCCCGGGAATGACCTGATACCCATTGTACAGGAGGTTGGGTGGTCTCCAGGGCCGGTCTGGACGGATTCGGAGAACCTCGCCCCCAACGGGATAAGATCCCCGGACCTTCCAGCCCGTAGTGAGTCGCTACACCGATTACGCTATCTCGGCCCGGTGGCTCCCATATTTATGGGAAATCTGCGACCCCTAATATACCTAGCAATGAATTGTTTGCAATTTTATTTTTTGGGACTTCCGACCCCTGATACACCTGGCAGCGAATTGTCTGCAATTTTATTTTTTGGAACTTCCGACCCCTGATACACCTGGCAGCGAATTGTTTGCAATTCTATTTTTCGGCACTTCCGACCCCTGATACACCTGGCAGCGAATTGTTTGCAATTCTATTTTTCGGCACTTCCGACCCATGATACACCTCGCTGCGAAATGTCTGCAATTTTATTTTTTGGAACTTCCGACCCCTAATACACCTGGCAGCGAATTGTCTGCAATTTTATTTTTTTGGAACTTCCGACCCCTGATACACTTCGCAGCGAATTGTTTGCAATTCTATTTTTCGGCACTTCCGACCCCTGATACACCTGACAGCGAATTGTCTGCAATTTTATTTTTTGGAACTTCCGACCCCTGATACACCTGACAGCGAATTGTTTGCAATTCTATTTTTCGGCACTTCCGGCCCCTGATACACCTGACAGCGAATTGTCTGCAATTTTATTTTTTGGAACTTCCGACGCCTGATACACATGACAGCAAATTGTTTGCAATTTTATTTTCAGGAACTTCGGATGGATCAAGCTGCGAGGCTGGAAAATCTGTGTACGCCGTGTTTAAAAGTGAACACCAATTTTGGGAACGACTGGAGCACATGCGCACTAAAATGCTTTCGTACAATAACCAAGTGGTTGCGGAGAATGGCGACTCACAAAAACATGAGATCCTACCGCTCGGACATCCAGGGCGAGCGGTCAACAACCCTGTCTCGTAATCGGAAGGCCCCAGATCACAGCTATTCTGACCGATGGTTGTAGCGCCCTTCCTCGGTCCCCCAAACACATAACACGTTGGTACATCAAATTAACAGCAGATCCGGTTCATGTACCTTCCAAATCATCCTACACTGGCCCTCATCCTGTTATTCGAAACAATACAGTCTGAGTCACTGGAAGCTTCGTTCAGTGAACCGTCAATAAATGTGTTTGAAGATGTTTTTGCTCTTCTGGGTTGTTAGGCAGCTCTGATTGGTAGTTGGTTACCGACGTTACCTGACCGACAGGCTCTCCCGCAACGTCGGTAAACGAATCAATGCTGCGTTACCATCCCAGACGAGCGAATACCACATTAACACAGCAGCTAACAACGCGGCGAAGTATGTAATCACAAATATATAGGAAGGTTGCGAATTTGTGAATAATAAAAACTCACAGGCTTCATACGGCATTCCCCGAAATCTTAAACAGCCTTACACCACAAATTAACTTAAAATTATTATTCAAGTATTAATTTTTAAGCAGATCGCGCCTCTAAACAACGCTGCAAATAAGTAGTGATACGTTATAGGAACACAAAGAAGTCTCTGTACAATAAATTTCTTAGTTTTTAAATACGACACACCCACACACTACACAGAAGCACATAGCCATACACCCCAAATACAAATGACTTAGTTCGCGAAATTTCTCTCGCTCCAAATTTAGGAAGAAAGGATAGTCTAATGCACGAGAATGAACTCTGGTACCTGGTCACCGGCGTGAGTGAATGACAGCCGCATTAGGTGCTGAATCATTAATGCAACCTCCCAAACAAATAGAAAATGTTTGTGTGTGTGTGTGTGTGTGTAAGTGCGGTATATGTATATATGGATGTTACGAATGTGTCTTTTCATCTAGATATCCGTGTTATTAACCTACATAGGCACAAGCCTATCAAAAAGTGATTTAATAACGCGTGATCGCAAATGGTCTTTTGGAAAAGTGGATTCTTGTAATCTTACCAAAACCTTGGAAAAGTCAAAAGCCCAGAACGGAAGGGATTCCAGTCTAAGTATGCGTACGAAGGAAGTGTGCTAACTTTGTTCGTTTCTTTCACGTATTACAGAGATCACGAGTCAGATTCAGTCGTAGGCATGCCTCACACCGGATAGCGGAAACAAACGTCGACTTGTTTCTTCACGGCGCACCGCTAATTTCCCCAATCATTACGCCATCTACTTTTACAGAGTCTAAAAAGTCACGGTCCACTTTCCAAAGAATGACAAGTACATTGTACTAATCTCGCCGCCACAAGATATGACAGTCTTTCAGAGACCTTCTCGTCTTTAAACGCTACATTTTGTTGTATTCGGGTCACCGACATTCATAAAAGTCAGTTTCACCTCCGAACAAAACTGATAAAACTCATTTCTTGATTTAAATTTAAAAAAAAAATTGCTCTAATTATTTGCACAAATTATCGATCAAATGCACAACGTCCTCCACGTGCTGGCCTGTATTACAACGGTCATGTAATTTATTTCTCCAGCCATGTAATTCGGAGGTAAAAGCCGCCGCCGCCGCCGACGACGACGACGACAACGGCAACAACAACTGCAACTGAAAATCCACCAAAAATGGAACAGAACTGTAAGCCAAAGGTAAAGGAATAAAGCTTCGCAAACTTCAGGTTACCAACGTGACATTTTTACTCACTCGGCTGAAAATGGCTTTCTATAACCTTACAAAACAACATCTTATTACAAAGCACGTTTTGAGCAACAACATTCCACTCAGACTCGTACTATTTTACTTTCGACAGCGTTAAGGAAGCAAATCCATGGAGCGTTCAATAAATTACTTCACAGCTGATACTGAATACAAAATGTGTATGAGCAGGCTTTTTCAGTCATTCCCGGGAAACAAAGGTATAACGACTTCCAACAGACCATGACTGCCCTCTCTGCACAAACACATCCCACTTCACGCTAACAACATAGTTATGTTGTCGTTAAAGAAAACAGTGGGCAAAATAGTTCGTGGATCATACAATTCGAAGAAGGAATGAACACTAAGCTTCCTGATCTACATTGGAAGATGTTGATGATAAATTCCGATAAAAACGTCTTAGGTTTACTCGCATTACATCGTTACACGACATGCCACAGTATAAATCTGGCTATATAGCATATGCCGTCAATATGCATAAACAGACAGCTTATAGATTATTTCATTTTGAAGATTACTGTTCACTCGGCCCCGACGGTGTGAAGCCTGAGGGATGTGTGCAGGCATTCCAGTTGACCCTGCTACCTCCATATACCCTTGTGATGGATCGGACCTTCGCAGTTGCTGCAGTAATCCAAAAATGTTACTCTTCTTTTATACGTAAAACAGCATTAACCTACCGTAGGCAGGAACTTTTTTTTACGCTTTTTTAAAGCTCTGCAAATACTCCCAACAATTTTGATGTATGTACCGTGCATTTTGTACAGTTTATTTTCCAGACCAACAAATGCACAACATATATATATATATATATATATACACACACAATATCTCATATATCGTAAGCACTCCTACATGTTCCAATGCATCTGCACCATCTTCAGGGAGTCTTATCCTTCTACTTTGCTAAAGTTACAAAAATCATTAAGATTACAAACACCAACATAGGGATTACAACTAAAAGACTGCCCAGACTGTATATGCAGCCACCACGTATTATAATTACAACTCTTGACAGCTCACGAAGTTTTATAGATCGTACTTTATCATCAACAACGAACACGCGAACATTTTAATCTAATGATTTTACTGAGTTTGTAACCTTACTGATTTTTGCAACTTTGGCAGAGTAGAAGGATAAGACTCCCTGAAGATGATGCAGATGCACTGCAACGTGCAGTAGTACTGTTATATATATATATATATATATATATATATATATATGTTGTGCACTCGTTGGTCTGGATAATAAACTCCCGAGAATTGTTGGTGCGTCTGAAACGAAGAGTTACACACCTGAAGGGAAACTAATTAAATTTATCGCAGTAAAAATGTTTCGAACGTGCAGACAAAAATGAAACATTCATACACGAACTTTACATTCCCGTATTACGGTTTTCCATAAATCAAACAAAGGGTTACTTAGAACAGTGGCAAAACGGAGCCGCGAACGAGGCAGAACTGCCACGCTACGCTCACATTTCTAATTTATTACTCAGCAATAGTCCTATAACGGCATAGAAGTGCTGTAACACAGGTCATAACCACGTATATATACATACTGTATCTAAAACGCCTGGTCAGATTTCAGGAGTGAGTTTCCCACAACAAAACAAGGAAGAAATGTTCACATCAATAGAATAACCGCGAACAGTTTTCGAAGTATAGCCCAACAACCTGTTGACCGCAACCCTATAAATTCTTATTTGCCGGACACTTAAGAAGCCTAGTGTATTCAGGTCCATTGATCATATATTCTGCATTCGCCAAATGCTTCAGAAAAAATGGGAATACAATGAAGTAGTTCATCCGCTCTTTATAGACTTCAAGAAAGCTTATGATTCAGTTAGGAGAGAGGTCATATAAGATTATCCTTGAGTTGGTATCCCTAGGAAACTTGTAAGGTTAATTAAGATGAGTCTAACTGAAATATATAGCAGAGTCCGGATAGGCGAGAAAGTGTCTGACAGATTCCCTAATAGGAATGGTTTGAAACAAGGAGATGCTCTATTGCCACTGCTTTTTAACTTTGCTTTAGAGTAGGCCACTAGGAGGGTTCAGGTAAACCAGGATGGCTTGAAACTAAATGGTACACATCACTTCTGGTTTATGCCGATGATGTTAATGTACTGGGAGGAAGTACACATACGCTAAAGGAAAACGCAGAAGCTTTAGTAGCTGCTACTAGGGAGATTGGACTGGAAATGAGTACGGATAAAACTAAGTACATGGTTATGTCTCCAGATCACAATGCAGGACGAAATCATAGTGTGAAGAATAATAATAGTACCTTCGAGAGGGTGGAAGAGTTTAAATATTTGGGAAAAAATTATTTATTTATTTAGCAGTTTGTTCGACGTTTCCACATCTTCCTGCGCCCATTTGACAATTATCTTATCTTTTTCTTCCATTCGTCTCTGTCCTTCCAGTCTTCTTCTATTAATCCCTTCCGCCCAGGTAGCTTTAGGTCTACCTCGTTTTCTTCTTCCTGGTGGGCTCCATTCCATAACTTTTTTTGGTAATCTCCCCTCTTCCATTCTCTGAACATGTCCATACCATTTCAGTTGTTGAGTCTTAATATCGTCCAAAAGAGACCTTGTTACATTCATTTTTTGTTTAATAATTGT
>Ga0123355_10010978_pt1 | contig 13940 bp, 7 predicted proteins | sample TergutEmb28metaG_3_FD_89872 | JGI IMG/M metagenome (GOLD analysis project Ga0123355, IMG submission 89872) | Embiratermes neotenicus P1 segment gut microbial communities from Petit-Saut dam, French Guiana - Emb289 P1 | ecosystem: Host-associated > Arthropoda: Insects > Digestive system > Gut ... | reverse complement strand
TGCCACATAACCCCCGATTGGCTATTGATTTATGAAATAGATGGCGATGAACTTATTTTACATCTAACCCGAACAGGAACGCACTCCGATTTGTTTTAAGGGGGATTGATTATGACGGATAATCGCCCAAACAACTACAACTGGCGTGGTTGGCAAAAACTACATGATGAATATGTTGCAAAGATAGAAGCCGCAGGAGCAAGAGTTACTTACGCAAAGCAAAAGTATGGGTATCTGTGCTTTGAAGTAGATTGTAAAGGCGTTGCAAACAAGGGCGAGGAAATATATAGGCTAATTGATGAAGCCGAAGAAAAAAGTCTTTGTATATGCGAAAATTGCGGCAGTGAGGAAAAAGACGTTGGCAAAGTAGAAATAAATAACTGGATAAAAACTTTATGCCCCAAATGTGTTAAAAATGAAAAAGCATGGAGTTTTGCAGTAGGCATCGTACAGACAGAGGGAGTAAAGCCGTCTGATTTTATGATTGGCTTGATTGAACAAGAAAAGCGAGGGGAAATTAAGAGAGAGGATATAAAACGATTGCTTATAGAGCATTACACTGTCAAACAATCTGATATAGCAACACAGGATTTGATAGAAAACCACGAGGTAGCAATGAGTGAGTATCTTCGTGGTGAAACAGTAGACCATGAAGATATAGATTGGGAAGATGGTGAGTTGTCAGAAAATGACTTACGCCATATTCGACTTGGCGAACAGGAACTTGCAACAGATACGCATAGGAATTGGGCGAATATCAAAAGGGATTAACTGGAACTTTTGCGTAATATCCTCACCGTGAGGATTTCTATAGCCGCCCTGCGGCGAAATTTTGTACACAGGTTGTCATAGATTTTCATTTTATTGCTTTTGTGATTGATACGTTTGGCAATGTTTGTATGTAATGGATAGACAGTGTGGCAACGCTTGTTGAAAAGTATCATGCATGACTGATGAGGACGGCAAATCATGTACAAGCTACAATTCGTAATCGCAAAGGAGCATTGAATGGGAGACAAAGTAAGGAAGATTATCTATTTTGATAAGGAAACCATAAAGAATATTTTGCAAGAACAGAACAAAGGTAGCAAGCTAACGCAGACGGGCATATCAACAGCAAGTGAGTTTTCTGCTACAATTGAAGCCGAAGCACAAACTGGGGTTAAGCTAGACGTGCCGTTTTTTCTCCGCTTATCGTTCCTTTTCACAGGGCGAATAGGAGCTAAGTTCTTGATTAAACGAGAGAGCGAAACAACTATAACTTCTACAGAAATATCTGAGTTTAATACATTGAAGCCTAGTCTCGTTGAGATGGATAATGTTAAGCTTAACGATATTGAAAACTCATCGACTGCGTTTAGAGTAGCCGGAAATTATTTGCGCTTTATGAAAGGGCAAGTTGATGAGGTAGATGTAAAAGAGTTTAACGCAGTCATGGATGGCTTTGAAGGCTATGATGCGTACAAAGTTGATGATAAATGCTATGTCAGGTTTAATAACTCTGCTTTTGTAAGCAACTATAAAAGAAACGACCTATTAGCTACTAAAATGACACTGCATTGCATTAAAGTAGGGACTTTCACTAAAGATACTTTTGATTTTGAAGCACAACTTAATAAGATGCAGGGTATGTTCAGAAGCGTTGACGCAAGAAATACACTGGCAGATATGTACCCTCCGAGTGAATTAAAGCGATCTGTGGTAGTGCCGATACAAACAAGTGAAAATACTGAAAGCATTGATAGCATCGCACTTTATGACGTTTTGTATGCCTGCGTAGTTGATGAATCTAATGAGAAATAGGGGTGAATTACGATGGCTGAGGAACGTTGCTATACAATCATAATCGGCTCTAAAGAGTTTTTTGACAATCACATAACCTCTGTACTTAATGAAAATGAACTTGTCTTGGAGAATGACTTTTCGTATATGGTTCGAAAACATGACGAGTATCATAAACGCTTTTCTATTAAAGGGATACCGTCAGATGAAAATGACGATTTCGAGAAAGCAGAAGTTTTGATTGTGAGAAATAGTGATTATCACGGAATTGTCGAAACCGCCCATGACAGATTGGGCGCACTTATAGAAGACTTAACCATTGAAAACGCTGCCATATTCATACATAACCCAACAGAAACGCTTGAAGATTATTTAGTCAAGCTAAAGTCGCGAAACAAGATAACGCTAGATTATAAGAGGGAGAAGTATGAAATGCAGCGCGACTCTCAATATTTTTCCGATAATATAGCAACGATATCTAAAAAAATCATAGGACAGGAAGATGCTGTAAATGAGATAAGCAAAAGTATGTGGTACTTAACACAAATCGACAGAAAAAAACCTTTCGTCATAATGCTTTATGGAAATAGCAGTACTGGAAAAACAGAAATGGTGCGAGAGGTAGCAACACATTTTTTTCATGGTAAGGTCTTTGAAAAACATTTATCAATGTTCCAAAATGTAAGGTCAGACCACTATCTGTTTGGAAATAATCCAAATAGAATAAGTATAGGTTTTGAACTTTTAGAAAGAGAGTCGAATCTCATATTTCTCGATGAGTTTGATAAGCTACCTGATTACTTTTATTCGGTCTTTTATACTCTCTTTGACAATACAGTTTTCAAAGATGCAACATATCAAGTAGATATTTCAGGGTTACTAATCTTCCTTACGTCGAATTACACAAGTTTAGATGAGATGAAAAAACACATTGGGTTGCCGATTTTTTATCGCATTGACAAGTTCATTCGTTTTGAGGATTTCACATCAGATACAATTCTTAAAATTACGAATATGGAAGTTGCCAAACACGTTGACGAAAGTGATGGCAAGGTAGATTCAGCAAGCCTGTACAATCGGGTAAGTAATAAAATTCAGGTTAAAGGTGAAAATGCACGGACAATTAAGAATATTATTCAGCATGAAGTCGAAGATATATTATTCGAAGAAGTTTCATTGAAGCAAGCCCAACAGGACTAACAATAATTCTAAGTGATTCTAAAGTCAATTCTGAGCTTGGGTTGTATGTGACTCCATTTTGACTCCACGAATGTTTGAAACAGCAAAAACGAGATGCCAAAATCGAAAATACGAATAATAAAAGCCCATAAAACAGCCAAAAAACAAGGACGCAAACTCGTAAGAGTGGAGTGGGAGTGGAAATTTATTTTGGCACAAGCACACGCCGATTGTTCTCAATTGCATACACGAGCGTAAGTACGAAATGTTGCGAATCCCCGCAACCATTTATATTTACGTCGGGTGACGTAACTGCGGGGGGTTGCGCTCCCCCGCAACCAGTAGGAGTGGTCTTATAGGATTTTAAAATCCCGTAGGGCTACTCGTTTTATTTAGCAGGTCCTATATCACCACTCGTACCGCTCGGAAAATTTGTAACCGCACCGGTTGCGGGTTTTTTGTTTTTTTCGAAAGAACATCGTGAGTATTTCCTCAGAAGCGAAATATTTGATACGTAGCTGCATGAAAACATTGACAATCTTTCGAAAACCCTGTATTCTAATGTCATATTTACGTAGCATAAGGTGCTGGAAACAGCTCCTTAAAATGTCATTATTTATAAGGGAGATTTTAACCAATGAAGCAAAAAAGAGTAATATCAATTTTAGCCATTCTTTTATGTGCGGCCATGATTTTATCAGCCTGCACCAATGGCGGCACAACCAGCCCCGATGCCGGCACAGCACCAGTAGAACCCGAAGTTATCACAGAAGTTATTACAGAAGTTGTCACAGAAGTGGTAGAAGTCTTTGATCCGGCCCAATTTGTAAGCTGGTTCTATGAAGAAGGCACATGGCGCTCTCCGGTTAACAGGGTCGAAGCGACAAACTGGACTGCAGGATTCATAGAAGATGCCTCCGGCAGACCTTCTTATGCGGATCTGGAAATCATTATGAACACCGCCTCTCTTGCCAGTAGTGCCCGTGGCAGAACACCTTGGTACATGGTCGTTGTAACAGATACCGAAACTCAAAACGCCATCACCCAATCCGATGCTCCCGGCGTTCCAAGACTTACATCTGACGGCACAGTTACTGTCCTAATCTTCGGCGAATGGCTCTTAGACGAGCAGTACAGAACCGATACCGTAAAAACTTTCTTCCCACGTGAGGGTTATATAAATGTTGGCATCTTGTCTGCATATCTCAACGTGGCTGCAATTTCTATGGGATACAGCACCCGTATGTTTATGACTCTGGCCTCTCCAAATGCTCCTCTTGGCGAGCGCTGGCCGGAAGTAGAGCCCTTTATAGTAGGCAGAGAGTACACCTGGGGATCTACCGGAGATGCCTATACCACCGATAACATGAAATTTGCTATCGCTGTTGTCATCGGCACAATGGACGAAACCATCGAATCCGGCGCCACTGTAGCCGGACGTCCCCACAACTGGTCTTTCTGGGACGGTGTCGCAGGTGCTCCGGTTGTCCTTCCCACTCCTCTACCGGCTGAAGTAATCGAACTGGAAGACGGCGTATTTGAGGGCAGCGCAGACGGCTACAATGGAGAAATCGTTGTGCGTGTCACCGTGGAAAACGGTGAAATCGCAGATATCGAAATCATCGCCCACGAGGAAGACGAACTCTTTATGAGTATGGCAGCAGAAGATGTAATCGCACAAATTCTGACCGCTCAAACTGTCGCAGGCATTGACACAGTTGCAGGCGCAACAGAAGCCAGCGAAGGCATCATCAATGCGGTAGCCAGTGCTTTAGCTCCCTAACCTTAGATGAAACTCGTTAAAACTTGGGCCACTGTGCTGTTATTCTGTACAGTGGCCCTTCTCTTTGGATGCTTACGGGAACAAGTGGATTATATCCGGGAACAGATAGATTATTCTCAGGATCAAGCGGATTATTATAGGGAACAAGCAGATACACTAAATGTATCAAATTTCACCGCCAGGATGCGACATACGACTGAGGCCTTTGGCACGATTTCCACATTACGCCTGTATGACGACTTTTCCTTGCCGGAAAATGTGGCTCGATTTGAACGAATTTGGCAAGAGAGTCTGGAAATTCTGCTAGAGTTAGACAGTATCTTTTCTTCCAGTCTTGAGACGTCCGAAGTGTCTCGGTTTAATGCCTTAGTCTATGGGGAAAGTATGGCGGTAAGTTCCCATATGGCGCATGTCATCAAACTCTCCAGGCTGGCATACGCTGATCTGGGTGGTCGCTTTGACCCCACCGTCTTTCCCCTCACTGACCTGTGGGGATTTTCCCCCCGTTTTCGGACGAACCACTTCATTCCCCGCTATCCGTATGACCGAGCGGAAGGTCGAGGTCAACTTCCGGATCCGAAATATGTCGCCGCCTTCTTGCAGCTTGTGGATTTAAACAACATACTCCTCTCCGGTTGCGAAATGACAGGCTTTACTTTGACAAAGGGCATTGCTCCCGTGACGGTAAACGGACACACTTATCAAGCGCAACTGGACTTTGGTGCCATTTTAAAAGGCTATGCTACAGATTTGGTGCACGAGATATTGCTCCGGGAAGGCTTAGCCTTCGGTTACTTTTCATCAGGTGGTAGCAGCATGGCGTTCCTGAGAGGACTAGATGCCATCGGTGAATCGGACGGCGCTTACCTATTTGCGCTTAACCTGCGCAAGCCCCGTCCGGGCAATGAACACGGTTCTTCTTTCATCACAATTCTAGTTGGCGAAACCAGCCTTTCCACAAGCGGAGACTATGACCATGCCTTTTTCCTTGACGGTATCCGCTACAGTCACATTTTCGACCCACGAACCGGGCATCCCGTGAATCCACCTAGAGAGGATGGCATCCAACGAGGAATCGCTGCTGCAACTGTACTTGGAAGCGGTGCTGCGCATGTCGAGACCTTGTCTACAGCTCTCCTCATCATGTCCCTTGATGAAGCGATTGCCTTCATCAACGAGCACTCGCAAGAGTATCAGGTGGTGCTGGTGTATTACAACAGTGGCTATGACTTCTTCGAAGTCATCACGAATCTTCCGGCAGAGCGATTCACCATCCTAGACACTGCATACGTGCTGGCGAGTCGCCTAGACGGCGATGGGAAGGTGGAATATGTTGGGCATCTGGCAAGGTAGCCATATTTAAGTTTGACTTTTTCGCCGTAGTATTTGAAGAAATTCACTGAATTTTGCAATGATAAAACTTTTTACACATTTACACTTGTCAAAACGACATAGCATTTGATATCATACAAGCACACAAATTCGGCTAGGGTACCTCTGAAAGAACCCTTAAAAGAGAGCACTACCATAAGCTGGGCAAAATTTATGAGACCTAGTGGTCTGTAAAGCCTAAAATTCGCAGACCACTAGCCTCAAAGATATAAAAAAAGGAGATAAAATTATGTCATTTAAGTCAGATATCGAAATCGCACAAAGCAGCACAATGCAAAATATCAAAAAAATTGCAGAAAGCGTCGGGATTGAGGAAGCGTACTTGGAGCAATACGGTCATTATAAGGCTAAGATTGACTACAACTACCTAAACAAGCTCGCATCGAAGCCTGATGGTAAATTAATTCTGGTCACAGCGATTAACCCCACACCTGCCGGTGAGGGTAAGACCACCACCACTGTAGGTCTGTCTGACGGCTTGCGTTATATCGGCAAGAAGTCTGTAGTTGCACTGCGTGAGCCTTCATTAGGTCCTGTATTCGGTGTAAAAGGTGGCGCAGCGGGCGGTGGATACGCTCAAGTCGTGCCTATGGAAGACATTAACCTCCACTTCACCGGAGACTTCCATGCAATCGGCGCTGCTAACAATCTGCTTGCAGCACTTTTGGACAACCATATCCATCAAGGCAACGATCTTAGAATTGACAATCGCAGAATCACATGGAAGCGTGCTATCGACATGAACGATCGTCAACTCCGCTTCATGACCAACGGTCTCGGCGGCAAAGCCAACGGCGTACCACGTGAAGATGGATTCGACATCGTTGTTGCATCTGAAATCATGGCTGCTCTGTGTCTAGCTTCTGATATCGAAGACCTAAAGGCTCGCATCGGACGTATGATAGTTGCTTACACCTTTGACAATAAGCCGGTCACAGCATCGGATCTAAACGCCCAAGGCGCAATGGTGGCACTACTTAAAGATGCTCTTAAGCCAAACCTAGTACAAACTCTTGAAGGCACACCGGCACTTATCCACGGTGGCCCGTTTGCGAACATTGCTCATGGCTGTAACACAGTTACTGCGACGAAGATGGCGCTAAAACTCGGCGACTACGTAGTGACCGAGGGTGGCTTCGGTGCTGACTTGGGTGCTGAGAAGTTCCTCAACATCAAATGTCGTGCAACCGGACTCAAACCGAGTGCAGTTGTTATCGTTGCAACCGTTCGTGCTCTTAAGCATCACGGCGGCGTAGCGAAAGCAGATCTAAACACACCGAACTTGGAAGCACTGGAAAAAGGTCTTCCAAACTTGCTTCGTCACGTAGAGAACATCACAAAAGTATTTGGTCTTCCTGCAGTCGTTGCAATTAACAACTTCCCGACCGATACACCGGAAGAACTCAAGCTCATTGAGACTCGCTGTAAAGAACTCGGCGTAAATGTCGCTCAATCCGAAGTTTGGGCCAAAGGTGGCGAAGGCGGCGCAGAGCTTGCTAAAGAAGTCGTGCGACTTTGCGATACAGAAAGCAAACTTACTTACGCATATGAAGAGAATCTTTCCATCGAAGAGAAGATTGAAGCGATCGTTAAGAAAATCTATCGTGGTACAGGCGTGACCATGACACCTGTTGCGAAGAAACAAGCTGAAGAGCTGGAAGCTCTCGGATTCGGAAAACTTCCGATCTGCATGGCAAAGACACAATACAGCTTCTCTGATGACCCGGCGAAACTATGTGCGCCGGAAGGTTTTGTCGTTACTGTACGCAACCTTAAAGTTTCTGCCGGTGCCGGCTTCATAGTTGCACTCACTGGAGACATCATGACTATGCCGGGTCTGCCTAAGGTCCCATCTGCTGAGAAGATTGACGTAGATGCAGAAGGCAAAATCTCCGGACTTTTCTAAAAACAATATACCTTTAAACCATCGTGTTCCCTCTGTGCTCTTATGATGCACAGGGGGAACATTTTTTGAAAACATGTTCATTTATCATATTTATACTTTAAAGCTAAAATTCGCTAAACTTTAAGTTGACAAACACATACAGACGGGTTAAATTAGGTCTATCACTTTATACAAATTTATACTTGATAATGAAAGGAAGGCGCATATGAGTAAGATGGGACGATTTGTGGTTGAAACCCACGGACACATTACCACACTATATGACTCCGCAAATCCGGGTTCTGATGAAAACTGGACAGGGTTGCCTATGGCTCCGGGAGAAGGAGAAGTTGAGGCTGTTGATAACAGTGGTCTGGCTCTTTGGGATATGGACGCATACGGTGTTGATATGATGATTCTATATCCGAGCATGATTGGCACTACAAATGAGGCACAACTCAAGCTCTGTGAAAAATATCCGGACAAGTTCCGTGCATTTTGTTCAGACCAAAGCACTCGCCTTGAAGCGCACAGGGGTGGTAAGCCTTGGACTCTTGAGCGTGCAGCAGAGGAAATTGAAACTTGCCTAAAGACCGGAAAATATGTAGGAATAGGCGAACATATGCCTCGCGATTATGCAAAGGAAACATATTTCACTTTAGAAGAACGATATAATGACACGAAAGTTTTCATGGAGCTTGCTCGCAAGTATGATGTTCCGATTTCATATCATGATGTGTGCGGCGGTCCTTGGGCATTTGATCCGTGGACATTGTTGTCACGCTTTATTATTGAGTATCCTGATGTCAAGATAATAATAAATCATGGTGGACATTCCATCGGAGCATATGCCAATGATGATTGGAAGATTAGAAAGACTCTCAACTGTGCCGGCATGATTAGCTCAAGGGGAGAATCTAATGTGTATTTAGAAGTTGGTACATGGACAGCCGAAATGATGCAGATCGCAATGGAAGATCCAAATGTTGGACCTACACAGCTTCTGTGGGGCGGCGACTATGGGCATGTTCCTCAGTATTTGACCGTAGATACACGCAGAAAAGGCAAAATGCCTGTATCTTTCTGTACGGCAATGAAGCGCTGGCATCCTGTGCCTGACTACCATACCGACTGGTGGGGCTGGCAGGTTCATGAAATTAACAAACTAAAAGATTGGTACAGCCAGGATGAGATCAACCTCATACTCGGCGGAAACGCTGTGAAAGTGTTCAAGCTCCCTGTTCCATACGAGAGAATGTTCTTGTGTGGACGTCCGGATATCAATGGTGTTAATTATGAGCAATCTGTTCCATTTATACCCATTGAGCAAGTCAGGTATCCGGATGATAAACTCGCAAATAAAGCCGTGCTTGAGGAAAGAAAGAAAAATCCTCCCAACTGGGGAGTATAGCGAAGTAGGTTTAAAAGGTGGCTGATGCAAATTGCATCAGCCACCTTTTTGTTTGTTTATTGTTGTCTGAGTAACTAGTTTGTTGGACGTGCTCCCAAGACCGGGCGTGGATATGCAAACCTAAGGAATCCTGCAAGAGCTTCTAAGTCATAAACATTAACTGCACCATCTCGGTGAACATCTGCCGGTGCCATGTTTATTACAGGCCGCGGATATGCAAACCTAAGGAATCCTGCAAGAGCTTCCAAGTCATAGACATTTACCGCATCATTGTCATCTACATCGCCCCATAGGGACCAGATGGCGTACAGGTAAATATTTGCATCAACTACAAGCCCTTCTTCTACTAAATCATCCCACTCTTCTGCTGTGAATTGTAATGAGATTGTAGTTACGCCCAACGTTGAACCTGTAAATCCGTCTGTGCCTACTATTGGTCTGCGGCTACCATTTCTTAGTTCGCGTCCTGTGTAATCAGGATCTAGCGCTTCGCCTGTAAACCATCCCCAGAATGCAAAGGCTGCTTCATTTACATCATCTGTCAGATATGCATTCACTTCATACAACTCTAATGGCTGTCCAAAGATTACAGGGACTACAATCTCGTCTTGATATTCGCCATCCACATAGAATGCACTTACGCCATATGCACGGAAGGTTATACGAGTATTGTACGCACCTACTATACCTCTAGCACCCCATAGGGCATAGTATGTTGTGTTTGCCGCCGGCATATTGAAGTTGTGGCTGTTGTGGTCCTCTGCCGGTATAAACCTCGAACCTAGTTCCGCTACGAGATCTCCAACCTCAGGTGTTTCACCGCCACTACGATACCAGCCGAGGAAGTAATGGTTCTGCGTTATTGTACCTGCGGTCAGCTCTACATTGGTGTTGAATGCTACAGAGTTTGTAGATGGAATGGTTAGGTTGGTCGAACCTGCTGTGGCTGTGTAGCCTGTATGTGTTACAGCGGAAGGTACGTTTGCGAGTGATAGATTAAATCCACCTCTGTTCAATACTATTACTACTGTTCCACCTGCAAGGTCGATATATTGGATTGTATGAGTGCCCTCGCCACTAAATCCTACGGCGCTTGCTCTTAGAACATCACCTACGTTACGACCGTCTGCTGTTACTCTGAATGTTCCGGCTGGTGCATCCGCTGTGATTGTTGTCGCAGGGTTTACTTGACCGGTGTGTACTACAAGGGTTGCAGTCTCAATCAAGTCACCTTCTATTGAACCTTCTTTTACTTTAACGGTAAAGGTTCTTGAATCGTACTCGTCGCAGTCACCCGGATCATACGGATCATCAGGATCGCGTTCTGTATCGCCCAGGATGATTGTAATTACGCGTGGTGCTACAAGATCTGTGTGTAGGATGTTGCGATACACAGGCATAAATCCATACGCTGATGCTCTCAACACATCGCCGATATTGCTACCGTTGGCTTGAATCACAAACTCGTAGTCCGGACTTGTGCCACCACGAGGTACGTTGTTACCTTCACGTGTCAATACTGCTGTTGGCAACCTGTTACCATTTGAGCTATACACTCGTACTGTCAGATCAGTCGCATCTGCATATTGCAGTACGATAGTTAAAGTACCATTATGCAAGTCTGTGTACAACAGAGTACGGTCGGTTCTCGTTGTAAAGCCAGCTGCACTTGCAGTGAAGTTATATCCTATGTTACGACCGTCAACTGTCATTGCGAAGATACCTGCGTTTGCTCCTGTGCCCGGAGTTACCGTTACAGATGATGCTTCACGAGTTAGAGTCAATGCTGCGTGAGGGATCAGATTGCCGCTTGTGTCTTCTACACGGACTGTTATGTCTCTAGGTTCGTATCCACTGTCATCACCCAGTACTATTACTATTAAACGCGGTGCGTTCAGGTCTTCGGATGTAATTACATGGGATACGTTTTCAAAACCGTAGTGGCTTGCAACAAGAGTTTGATTAATGTGACTTGCATTTGCACCAAATGTAAATGTACCGCCTACATTCGGTGTTATCGGGTTGTTGTTTAGAGTCAACGTTGCTGTTGATAGTGGCTCATTTGTACCACCTGCTACATAACGCTCTACACGTACATTTAGCGGTTCTGCATCTGCATATTGCAATGTGATTGTCAGAGTGCCGTTGTGTACATCAATGTAACGTAGAATTACATCTGTCCTTGTTGTAAAGCCTAATGCACTCGCTGTGAAGTTATAGCCTATGTTTTCACCAGTAACTGTCATCGTGAAGATGCCTGCATTTGTTCCTGTGCCCGGAGTTACTGTTACAGATGATGCTTCGCGAGTTAGCGTCAACGATGCGTGTGGGATTAGGTTACCTAGTTGATCTTCTACGCGCACTGTAAGGTTTCTGTCTCTATACTCATTATCAGGACCACCCAATACTATTACTATTAAGCGTGGTGCATTAAGGTCTGAGTACAGAATTGTGCGAGATACTGGTGCAAATCCGTAATGACCTGCAGTTAGAATATCACCAATATTGTATCCGTTTGCATTAAATGTGAACGTACCATCGCCATTTGCAATTATGGTCTTATCCGCATTGTCACTTGAAAGAGTTGCGGTTGATAGCGGCTCGTTGGTGCCACCGGCGACGTAACGCTCTACACGTACATTTAGTGGGGTTGCATCTGCATATTGCAGTACGATAGTTAGAGTGCCATTGTGTAGGTCTGTGTACAACAGAGTACGGTCGGTTCTCGTTGTAAAGCCAGCTGCACTTGCAATGAAGTTATACCCTATGTTGCGACCGTCAACTGTCATTGTGAAGGTACCTGCGTTTGCTCCTGTGCCCGGAGTTACCGTTACAGATGACGCTTCGCGAGTTAGCGTCAACGATGCGTGCGGAATCAGGTTGCCGCTTGTGTCTTCTACGCGTACGCTTATATGTCTGTCTCTATACTCGTTATCCGGACCGCCAAGTACTATTACTATCAAGCGTGGTGCATTAAGGTCTGAGTACAGAATTGTGCGAGATACTGGTGCAAATCCGTAATGGCCTGCAGTTAGAATATCACCAATATTGTATCCGTTTGCATTAAATGTGAACGTACCATCGCCATTTGCAGTTATGCCCTTATCCGCATTGTCACTTGAAAGAGTTGCGGTTGATAGCGGCTCGTTGGTGCCACCGGCAACGTAACGCTCTACACGTACACTTAGGGGGGTTGCATCTGCATATTGCAGTACGATAGTTAGAGTGCCATTGTGTACATCTGTGTACAGAAGCACACGATCGGTTCTTGTTGTAAAGCCTGCTGCACTTGCAGTGAAGTTATACCCTATGTTACGACCGTCAACTGTCATTGTGAAGATACCTGCGTTTGCTCCTGTGCCCGGAGTTACCGTTACAGATGATGCTTCACGAGTTAGAGTCAATGTTGCGTGGGGGATCAGATTGCCGCTTGTATCTTGTACGCGAACTGTTATATCTCTGTCTTCGTATCCGCCATCAGCACCTAGTACCATTACTATTAGGCGTGGGGCATTCAGGTCTGAATATAGGATCGTACGCTGCACATTTGCAAATCCATAGTGGCTTGCAACAAGAATATCGTCAATGTTGCTTCCGCTTGCATCAAATGTAAATGTACCACCTATGTTTGGAGTTACCGGTGCGCCGTTTCTAGTCAATGTTGCTGTTGATAACGGCTCGTTGGTGCCACCGGCTACATAACGCTCTACGCGTACGCTCAGCGGAGCAACTTCATATAGCAGTACGATGGTTAGGGTGCCGTTGTGTAGGTCTGTGTACAGAAGCACACGATCGGTTCTTGTTATGAAGCCTGCTGCACTTGCAGTGAAGTTATATCCTATGTTACGACCGTCAACTATCATTTCGAAGATACCTGCGTTTGCTCCTGTGCCCGGAGTTACCGTTACAGATGATGCTTCATGAGTTAAAGTCAATGCTGCGTGGGGGATCAGGTTGCCACTTGTGTCTTCTACGCGAACTGTTATATCTCTGTCTTCGTATCCGCCATCAGCACCTAGTACTATTACTATAGTTTGGCGTGGGTAGTCTAGGTCTGTATGTACGATAGTATGCTGTACAGAGGCAAATCCGTAATGGCTTGCTTCAAGAACATTACCAATGTTGCTTGCATTCGCATTAAACGTGAAGTATCCACCTACGTTTGGTGTTACAGCATAACCGTTGCGAGTCAGCCTTGCTGTTGTCAACGGCTCGTTGGTGCCACCGGCTACATAACGCTCTACGCGTACACTTAGTGGGGTTGCAGGTGCATATTGCAGTTCGATGGTTAAGGTGCCGTTGTGTAGGTCTGTGTACAATAGTACACGATCGGTTCTTGGTGTAAAGCCTGCTGCACTTGATGTGAAGTTATATCCTATGTTGCGACCGTCAACTGTCATTGTGAAGATACCTGCGTTTGCTTCTGTGCCCGGAGTTACCGTTACAGATGATGCTTCACGAGTTAGAGTCAATGCTGCGTGCGGAATCAGATTGCCACTTGGATCCAC
>Ga0123355_10010977_pt1 | contig 13942 bp, 13 predicted proteins | sample TergutEmb28metaG_3_FD_89872 | JGI IMG/M metagenome (GOLD analysis project Ga0123355, IMG submission 89872) | Embiratermes neotenicus P1 segment gut microbial communities from Petit-Saut dam, French Guiana - Emb289 P1 | ecosystem: Host-associated > Arthropoda: Insects > Digestive system > Gut ... | reverse complement strand
TGGCGGCGGTGGCCTTTATCGCAACTGTTGCGCTGGTGTCGCCTCTTTTCCAGATACGCCAAATTGATATTGTGGGAAATGGCGCAACAAACACCGAGGACATCCTAAATCAGGCACAAATTATCCAAGGGCAAAATATGCTGGCATTTAGCGCAAGCAATGTGCGCACACGAATAAATTTGCTGCCCCATGTAAAAGAAGTTGAGGTGCTGCGCGAATTTCCCGACAGGGTTATCATCTCTATCACAGAGCGCATACCCGTTGCCAACATCCGCGTGGCCCATTCCGGTACATATTTGCTTATTGATGACGCAGGCATGGTTTTGGCCGCAAGGCCGCAGCCAACAGAGGGCCTGCCCGTTGCCATTGGTATAGATTTTGCAAATTTTGCCATTGGAGAATATCTGGATGTGGAAAGCAACATTATTTTTCGTGATATAATTCAGCTATCAAGGGTTTTTGTGCGGCATAATTTTTCCCCTGATGTGGTGGACATGTCAAATCCACTGGACATTGTGCTTCAAACCTGCAATATCAACATACTTTTTGGGGAAATGACAGACCTAGACCGTAAAATGTGGTATGCCGCAGCTATAATAGACCAATTTGAAACAGACGACAGAGGCTTTATCGACATCAGGGACATCAACATACCGCCCAGATTTGGGCTTTTAAGATAAATATAACAGCTTTAGATAGATTTATTGGGAGGTTACATAATGGTTGACATTGACAGAGAGTTTTTCGACCAATCCTTTGACCAAAAGGCGAAGATACGCGTAATTGGCGTAGGCGGCGGCGGAAATAACGCCGTTGACAGAATGATTGAAGACAATGTGGAAGGTATTGATTTTATCACGGTTAACACCGACAGTCAGGTGTTAAAACGCTCTAAGGCACCTACGCGCATACAATTGGGCGAAAAACTGACAGGGGGCCTAGGTGCCGGCGGTATGCCTGAGGTTGGCGCAAAGGCTGCGGAAGAATCTAAAGAAGACATTTCCAAGGCGGTTCATGGGTCGGACATGCTTTTTGTTACGGCGGGTATGGGCGGCGGCACCGGTACAGGTGCTGCACCCATCATAGCGCGCATAGCCAAAAGCCTTGGTATCCTTACCGTTGGCGTGGTTACGAAGCCTTTCGTCTTCGAGGGCAAAATACGTATGAACAACGCCCAAAAAGGCATTGACGAGCTGCGAAAAAATGTTGACACCCTTTTGGTTATACCCAATGAAAAGCTTTTGGACATAATGGACGACTCTGCCTCTTTCAAAGAGGCCCTAAAAAAGGCTGACGAAGTGCTGACGCAAGGCGTGCAGGGCATCTCGGGCCTTATATCCAATCCCGGCGAAATTAATTTGGACTTTGCCGACGTGCGCACCATCATGCGCGACAAAGGCGTTGCCCATATAGGCATAGGCCGCGCCGCGGGCAAAAGCCGCGCCACCAAGGCGGCGGAAGTTGCCATAAATAGCCCCCTTCTGGAAACATCCATCAAAGGGGCCCACAGCGTGCTTGTAAACGTATCGGGCTCGTCCAGCCTTACCATGTTTGAGGTTAACGAAGCATCAAAATTTGTTAGCGCAAGCCTTGAAAACGATGATGCTAACATTATCTTCGGCTCTTCCATTAATGACGAGCTTGAAGACGAAGTTATCGTAACCGTTGTGGCCACGGCCTTTGGCGGCCTACCAACCCTTGGGGATGCGCCTTCGGCTACCCTTGAATCCGCAGCACCGGCTGATGGTACGGATACAGTTGCTGCAAAAGCTAATGCCGCTGAAGAGGTGCCTGGACCAAGATTGGTAGAAATAGGCGATGAAGAACAAATTAGGCTGCCCGTCTTCTTGCAAAAAAACCGCAGAGGTAATAGAGAATAATGGAAAACACCTTTATTCCCTTGATATTTCGCATGAAATATATCAACCGATGGGGCCTGAAATTTAATACGCAAACGGAAAATGTGATGCAGCACACCGCAGAATGTGCCTTCATCACGCACTATCTGGCACTTGTGGGCAACCATTATTTTGGTAAAAGCTATAATGTTGACGGCCTAGCTGTTTGCGCCCTATATCACGACGCAACCGAGGTGCTAACGGGGGATTTGCCAACCCCTATCAAATACTTCAACAACGACATGGAAAAAATATACAAGCAAATTGAAAGTGCCGCTTCCGAAAAACTAATACAACATCTTCCCCAGGATTTGCAGGAAAACTACGCCGCATACATCCACGGCCACGGCCTTTCTGACGAAGAAAAGGCTTTGCTAAAAATTTCAGACCTTCTCTGTGCCTACATAAAATGCATCCATGAAATAAACACTGGAAACAAAGAATTCCAGCTGGCCTATGAGGACATAAAGGGCCGCATAGAAAATATTGACAGCCAAGAGCTGAAATACTTTCTGGAAAACGACCTGGCCGCCTTTTCCCATCCTCTTGATGACTTAAAGGCCACGCCATAACATGCGTTAGGGCCTATTGCTTTCATAATATATGTCCACTGTTTCATTTATCTCCCTCAATATATTTTCATCCACCCTAGACGAATCTACCGTATTCGCCTGGGGTGTTATTTGTATTGGTTCGGCCTCTGCGCCGTTGTAAAAGGTTTCATGATAGGGTCCCGATACTTCTTCCACAACATCATTATTAAAAATACCCAAAACCGAATCCATCCAGCCCCCAATGCCGCCTTCTTCGGCCAGCATATCATAAGAAATATTTCTGTCAACCCATCCCATTACATTATTTGTAAAAGTGGTGTCCATTATATTGAAGAAGAGCAAGATGGCCAATAAACCACTGCATATGATGGCTTGCAAAATAACCCTTTGCCTGAAAGACATATGGGGCTTTGTTTCTTCTTCTTGGCCTCTGCGGCGATAATCTCCACGTGACCGCGCGGCGCCCTGCTTCCCGGCGGCGGGCCTGCCATATCTTGACCTAGCATTAGAGCGTGGGTAGCTCCTAACAGGATTTGTCAAAACATTCAATTTAGCTTCTTCCATTTCCATAAAATCCCTCCTGTGTGAAAGTTTGTCCATTAAAATTGTATTCGCCCAAGCACAAAAACATGATGGCTTTTTATATTCTGCCACCAAAAGAATTGATGAATGCCCTTTTCGCCAATAAAAAAGTGGGGCTGTCAGCCCCACTCATGCCTTACTTTGCTAAATTCTAATTTAGATTTTCAACCATACGCAAAGCTATAATTATTGCTTGTTCACGCGTAGCTTGCGCATATCCCCGTGCTTGCTGCGCACTTGTCACTGCACGTGGAGAAAACATATTGTTGCCTGTACCAAGGATAATCCCATTTGCTGCCATGAAATACACACCCTCTCTGGCCCAATCAGAAATATATGCGTCATCGGCAAAAGGCGCAGGGCGGACAAAATCTAACGGATGATTATGGTCAGTATCAATTGACCAGCCAGGGGTTGTTGCGCGCTTGAAAGAGCGCGTTAGTGCCGTTGCGGCTTGCTCGCGATCAAGCAATGTATCAGGTGCGAAATCCGTGTCTGATACACCAATCATCAGCCCTAAATTATATGCTTTTAACGCATCAAGATGGCGCGTGTCGGCAAATCTATCTGTTGTTATGGGCAAGGCGGTTGTGCCGGCAAGGCTTTCAAAAGTCCTCACAACAACGCCTGCAAACTCTAGGCGTGTGATAGGCTCTCTTAAATCAACATTTGGGCTTGCTAAGGTTTCGGGTATCAAATTAAGCTCCGCTGCGCGCTCTACTTCTTCTCTTGCCCAGTTAGAAACGGGGTTTTGTATTATTGCGGCAGGTGTTGGCGCAGGCGTTGCGGTTGGTCTTGGCGTTGCAGTTGGAGAAGGAGTAGGTGTTGGCGCGGGCGTGGGACTTGGCGTAGGAGCGGGCGTTGCGGTTGGTCTTGGCGTCGGAGTAGGAGCAGGCGTCGGAGTAGGCCTTGGTGTCGGGCTTGGCGTTGGCGTTGGTGCTGCGGCTATAGTTATTGAGAATTGCCGTTGTGCAAGGTCGGCAGGACCAGTTGCGCGGACTGTGAAATTAAACGTGCCTGCAACTGTTGGTGTTCCTGTGATTGCGCCTGTGTTCGCGTTTAGGCTTAACCCATTGGGCAATGAGCCCGCCGTGACAGCCACAGTAATTGGTAGCGTGCCAGATACCATGATACTTTGATTGTACGCCGTCCCAACCCTTCCATTTGGTAGTGGTGAGGAAGTTATAAAAGAAGGCTCTACCGCTGCTTGAGAAAATCTTGCCTGTAGTGTCCTGTCTGATATAGCATTAAAACTCATTGTGGCGACTGTTCCGGATCTATGATTTCCTGAATACCAACCATCAAATCTCCATCCACTATTGGGGGTAGCTACTAAAGTTACCGTTTCACCTTGATTAAAGATGCCGCCACCGGTTACAATGCCGCCCTGCGCGGGCGAGGCAGTGGCAGTGATGGTGAATCTTTGCGCAGGAGGTGGCGTTGGGGTGGGTGTGGGCGTTGCGCCTGTAATAAAGGCAGCGCTGCCAAAGCCAATAACACGGTTATGTGCTCCGAAAATGCCGCTATTGCTTATGCGGATATGAACCCGCGAAACATCGGAAGGAATAGATATGCTTACGTTAACGCTGGCGGCTACTCCTGATGCAAGGTTTGCCCCACCTAAAAATCTGCCGCTGTCGGCACAAGTTACGGTTAAATCGCCTGCGGCGGTATGGCTACCGACCCTGCCGAAAGTACCTTCCAGCCTGGTAACCCCAAGTCCGGATATGTTATAAGTGCCTGTTGCGGTGGTAGTAACGCCGCCGCCTATGGAATTGCTAACCGATATTCCGGTAAAATGTGTGGTGTCGTCCATAGTAAGCGAGCCTGATGCCGGATGGCCTATCCAGCCGTTATTGGTGCCTGTTGCATGTATATCGCTTTCAAGGTTAAGCCTGCCGGAAGCTGCGACCGGCGTAGCAGATACCGAAGGAATCAACCCAAATACCAGCAATGATACCAATGTCAGCGCAAACATACGCTTCAATTTGCCGCTTTTTCTCATTTCAATTCATCTCCTTTGTCAATAAAACGCTTCGGATTCTATTTGCATAGTTAAGGTATTATATAATGGGGGGGGTAGTGTCAAGAGGAAATTTGCTTATATGAAAAATACCCACCCAAAAAATTAGGTGGGTATTTCTAGGCCCTTCTATGTCCTTAATGAGGCTGTTATTTAGCTTTTACGATATTTCCATCTTTAATATTTTTTGCTCTTCCAGCGGCCTATCGCCGCTGCCTGTCTGGCATGTAGCAATTTCATCCACAACGTCCTGTCCTTCCACCACGCGCCCAAAGGCCGCATAGCTACCGTCCAGATGGGGCGAATTCTCATGCATAATGAAAAACTGGCTGCCGGCAGAATCGGGATTATTGCTTCTGGCCATGGAAATTACGCCTTTTGTGTGTGCAAGGTCGTTTTTATGGCCGTTTGAGGCAAATTCTCCTTTGATATTGTGGCCCGGGCCACCCATGCCTGTGCCGTCAGGGCAGCCGCCCTGTATCATAAAGCCGCGGATAACCCTGTGGAAAATAAGGCCGTTATAAAAGCCCTTGCCCACCAAGTCCATAAAATTTTCCACTGTTTTTGGTGCAATTTCGGGGTAAAGCTCTATCACAATTTTGCCGCCGCCTACCATTTCAATTGTAACTTTCGGATTCATAATATCCCTCCAAGGTAATTAATGGTGCAAATCTGTAATTTCACGGGGAATGTCGGGTAAACCCGACTAGAAGTAACGGTTACAAACCGTATACCCGACTTGTAGTCGTTACTTTTAGTCGGGTTTACCCGACATTACTCACCAAGCTCAGATCTGCATTATTGATAAACATAATTCGCTACTATCGCCGGCAGGGGTGAAAAGTCCATATAAATCCTGCCGATGATACTGTCTTTGGGTATCGTGCCCCATTCTCTGGAATCTCTGGAATAATTTCGATTATCTCCCATCACGAAAAGTGAACCATAAGGCACGGTGATGGGCGCAAAGTCTCGCCGCATATCTTGTGCCACATAGCTTTCTTCCAGCGGAAGGCCGTTTATATGCACAATGCCGTCTACAATTGCAATTTCTTCGCCCGGCAGAGCTATAATGCGCTTGATAAAAGGCTCTTCAAATTCTTCGGGTAATGGCGATTCGAAAACAATAATGTCGCCACGGCTTGGTGTGCCTGCAAAGAAACCAGTACGAATGCCAAAAACACGGCTTTGCGTCATGATGGTGCCTTCCATAGAACCCGTCAGCACTTGGGCATTTACCAACACGTGGTTGTTAAGAAACAGCGATGCCCCAATGCCTATAGCCAACCAAACACCCCAAAGCACCAGCTCTTTAGCAATTTTCCTCAGCATGGTAAAACCTCCTTCATGGTAATTTTAACCAAAAAGGATGATTTTATCCCCTCAATTATTTCGCTGGCGAAAGGCCTCATAGGCTAAAATACCGCAGGCCACAGAGGCGTTAAGAGATTCCGCTTTCGTAGGAATGCCTACATCTAAATCTGCCAAGCCAAGCATTTCGCCGCTTAGGCCCCTGGCCTCATTGCCTATCAAAAAGGCCGTGCCGCCGCGAAAGTCCAAGTCATACAAAATATGTTCTGCCGCCGCCTTAGCTGCAAAAATGCTTACATTGCGGGCCTTTAGCGTAGCAATGGCTTGGGGCAGGCTTGCTATGGCAAAAGGTATATGGAAAATTGACCCAGCAGAGCTTCTGATAACCTTGGGATTATACACATCAGCGCAATTTTCCGACAAAACAACGCCGCAAAAACCCAGGCCGTGGGCAATGCGCAGCACCGCGCCTAGATTACCGGGGTCTTGCATATCCTCAAGCATCAACAAAAGGGGATTTTTGGCCTTTAGCATATCCTCAAGCTGATAATTCCGCTGCTGCACCACCGCAAGCACCCCTTGGGGCTGCACCACATCAGAAACAGATGCAAAAACATGCTGAGCCACCACATAACACACCGGGCCATTGGGCACTTTGCCCGCATAGCCCTCAGAAACCACCAAAAATTCAATTTTCCAGGGTGCGGCAATCTCCAGCACAAATTTTTCGCCTTCCACAATAAAGTTTTTGCTTTCATCCCGTGCCTTTTTAGCCTTTAGTGCTCGCACATGCTTAACAATTTTGTTTGAAACAGATGTAATAATCTCCATTATAATATTATATCAGAAGTGCGGCAGCTTTGCAAATTTTCCTGATATTTGAAAATTTTCAAATATTTACGAATAATAAATTTCCGCTGGGTTAATAATAGCAGTGGAGGTGTTTACAGCATATGGAAGAAAAACCAAGAAGTACTAGAAATTTGAGAAATGCCAGAGGAAAGGGTTTCTATATCGCCATGTATAGCAGCCTTGCCGGCCTACTAGTTTTAGCCATAGCTATAGGCTATTACAATTTCATTGGCTTTGGCGGCATCACAGGCGAAACCCCAGTGACAGTAACGTCGCAAGAAGACTTATGGCAAACAGAAATTGACAATTTGCCCGTTGGAAGCAATTGGGATGTGCCTGTAGCGGCCCAACCGGGCGACCAACCGGCACCGCAGCGTCAGGGCCTGCCCCCTTCCCAGCCTAATAACGAAGGCGCAAGAGACGGGGCACCGCGCCCAACACCATCGCCACAGGCAGAAGCTCCAACGCCAACGCCTGTCCCAAGCCCAACGCCCGAAGGTGACGATGACGATTGGGATCTTAGCGAAAACGGCGAAATCCATTTAGGTGAAGACGACGCAGATATCTACAATGTATTTGACCCTGCACAAAGCCCGCAAACTTTCGCCCACTTCACTGAAAACGACAGTATGCATTGGCCGATATTGGGCGACATCGTAATGGACTTTGCGATGGACAGGCTTATCTACGACGCAACTCTGGACCAATGGCGCACCAATGACAGCGTGGCCATAGCCGCATCATCAGGCGATTCTGTCCGCGCAGCGGCCTCGGGCATAATTAAGGACATCACAGAAAGTCGCCAATTTGGGCAAACGGTGGTAATCGACCATGGCAATGGTTGGCTTACTACATACAGCCAACTTGACCCCGACGTGGTGGTCAACATTGGTGATGTAGTAAGTCGAGGCCAGATAATAGGCTCTGTAGGCAGCCCCTCAATCTTTGGCAGTCTCCTGGGCTATCACGTAAACTTTGCCATAACAAACAACGAAACCCCAATAGACCCAAACACCCTTCTAACCACTACACATTAACAAAAGCCGACGCATGTCGGCTTTACATATGTCAACCAAGCGTATAAACATATGGCCGCATCTCCCCATATTATAAAGCAAGCTGATGAAATGGCGAGTGATTGTATAGCCAATGTGATTTTGAAAAACGCGTAACCATACCAATATCCCACCAAAACAGTAACAAAAACTTGCCTTTTACACCAAGGACATCGTCAGCTTCTCCTTGCCCTGATGCAAAAACCCAGTAACCATGATGATTACTGGGTTTTATGTAGCTCCCCGAGTAGGGCTCGAACCTACAACCCTCCGGTTAACAGTGGGGAACTCTGCATTTTGTCTCTTAATCTATTTTGCCAAAACCCTTTGTTTCTGGGGTTTTTATTATTCTTGCTTGTTGATAGTTTTGGGATATTTCCCTATTTTTTTGTATCCGTAGAACCCAAATAGAACCCAATTTGCATATAGTGATTTACCTAATCCAAAGGAATTTAGCAATACCACTGTTATCTACGGAGTCCAGTTCGTGATGGTCTGACGTAACGAAAGCAGCTTGTTCGGAGATAGCTAGAGCCACACCAATCGAATCAGCAAGAGACATGCGGTGAGCTACTTTTATTTCGCCAGCCTTATACATCAATGCTTTTGAAATAGCATCAACAACATTAACACAACTATTTTCAATTGCTGCAACACGCTTATTGGCAATTTCAATTCCATCAGACCGTAAATAATTATAGAAAACTTCAAGCAAATTGAGTCTGTGCATCGATATAGAGCAACGACCCTGCATCGCGTCTACAAAGATGTTTTCAACTATGTCTGCGCCATCTTCTTTTTTGAACAAAGCAACTACAGCACAGGTATCCAGTACATATTTTTTCATTCTCCCGATTGCCTTCTTTCATTTTCCTTATCCTCTTGGCTGAAAGCAAAGAGCTTTTCAGTAGTGAGATTATCATTTGCACCGATTCCTAGAAGTCCACTGCCTTCACGAAGTGGGGAGATATGAATTTCGCCATTAACTTCTCGTAAAAGCACTTTGTCCGTATCTATTATCCGCAGTATGGTTTCTGGTAATGATTGCTTATCTAATACTGTATTGGTCATCTCGCTTCCTCCTTGTATAATTACTCCAAAGATAGTTAGCCTTGCATCATCTTAATTCTACCATGTCACTAGCTTATTGTATATTATATCATCTCTATAATATATATGTCAAATATGAGGTGAACATCAATGTGCTTTAGAGCCCTTCTTGATTAGCTACTGGGGATTCTTATTATATTTCATAATTGCACTTCTCTCTAAATTTATCAAATGCCTCGTCAATGCTAAGCCATTTTGTGTTTGGGTCAGCGGCTTCTTTTTCAGCCTCTGATAATTTTTTCATGATGATTCGGTCACTCAAATATTCATTGGAAACCAAGGTAAAAGGAATACATCTTTCTCTCACTAAAGCCTTTAGGTTGGAAGTGATGAAGGTTGTCATATTAAGACCTATGTCATCAAGCATTTATCTGCTTGCTCTTTTACGTTTTCATCTACTCTAACGTCAGTGGCTCTCATTGCTATAGTTATCAACCCCCTTGTATGCAATTATACAGCAAATAAGTTAGTAATACCTATCTTGGCATAAAATTTAGCTGGAATTGAATGGTTGGACACAAGTTTATGGAATTTTCTATGGTACATTGAGCCTGAATTTTTATATATTGACAATCATTTGGGGTATTTTATGGCTTAGTTTTTCATTTTTCTGCTATTATAGTAAGTGCCATAAAATATCTCAACAGGAAAACTTGACACACAGAAGCAGGAATACTTTCTGTCTCCTATAATAAGCCCTTAAACCCTCATCACCAGCACTACTGCAAAGCAACAAGGGTTTTGTAAGGCTTCTGGTGAAAAAATCTTGAAACTACTTTAGAATGTTGACTTGGGTTTTTCATAAGCACCTATTTGAAGATTTGCGGGTAAGACCTGCATTATTCCGCTACTTTTATTACAATGCATCATTAGTTTTATCTTTTACCATTCTTGCAACGTTCTGGATAAACCTGTCTACATTTTCAATACCAAGATCTCCGCCACCACGAGAGCGGACACTAACGGTATTGCTAGATTCTTCTTTTTCTCCAACAACTAGAATATATGGAACCTTCTCTAATTGAGCTTTGCGGATTTTATAGCCCAGCTTTTCAGAGCTACGGTCAACTTCGACACGTATATCGTCGCCTGTAAGTCTTTGAGTAACTTGCTCCGCATAGTAAAGGTATTTTTCAGAAACAGGAAGTACAACTACTTGTACAGGTGAAAGCCAGAGGGGTAGTGCCCCTGCGTACTTCTCAAGCAACAAAGCGATTGTACGCTCATAACAACCCACAGAAGTCCTGTGGATAATATAGGGATATTTCTTGGTGCCGTCTGCATCCACATAATCCATGCCATATCGTTCAGCCAGCATAAAGTCAACTTGAATAGTGACAATGGTATCTTCTTTGCCATGAACATTTTTTATTTCGAAGTCCAATTTTGGGCCATAAAATGCTGCTTCACCATCTGCCTCAAAATAAGGCAATCCTACTTGGTCAAGAATCTCCTTCATCAAACCTTGGACAGTTTCCCACTGTTCGGATGAGCCTATATATTTTTCACTGTTGGCTGGATCCCATTTGGAAAACCTAAAGCGGACATCTTCATCAAGCCCTAGTTTCTTAAGCACGAACAACGCCAAATCCACACATTGGAAAAATTCCTCTGCAACTTGATCTGGTCGGCACATAATGTGGCCTTCAGAAATAGTAAATTGTCTAATTCTGATAAGTCCGTGCATTTCACCGCTATGTTCGTTGCGGAACAAGGTGGATGTTTCATTAAGACGCATTGGCAAATCGCGATAGCTACGCATACGGTTTAAGTACACTTGAAATTGGAATGGGCATGTCATGGGGCGAAGTGCAAGCATTTCCTTTGTTTCGTCGTTAGCATCGGCCTCATTACCCAAAAGGAACATTCCGTCCCTATAATGATCCCAATGACCAGATATTTTGTACATCTCTCTTTTGGCCATATGAGGAGTTTTTGTTAGTAAATATCCTCGCTTGGCTTCCTCGTCTTCAATAAAGCGTTGTAGAATTTGGAAAACCTTTGCTCCCTTTGGCATAATAATAGGTAATCCTTGACCTATATAATCTACAGTGGTGAAATACTCAAGTTCGCGGCCAATTTTGTTGTGATCGCGGCGCCTGGCTTCTTCTATTGCTTCTAGATGGGCATCAAGCTCTGCTTGACTTGGGAATGATACGCCGTATATACGTGTAAGCATTTTATTTTTTTCATTACCGCGTAAATAAGCTCCAGCTGTGCTAGTGAGCCTGAAAGCCACAATTCCTTTAGTAGAAGAGAGATGGTTACCAGCGCATAGGTCAACGAACTCTCCTTGTGAATAAAAGGAAATTTCTTCACTTTCAGCAAGCTCATTTATAAGCTCTACCTTGTAAGGCTCTTCTTTCTCCTGCATCAACTTTATGGCCTCGTCCCTTGTAAGGGTGAAACGCTTGATTGCAAAATCTTCGTTGATGATTTTTTGCATTTCAGTTTCAATTTCTGGCAATGCATCGTTGGTTAATGGAACTTCTGTGTCAAAGTCATAATAGAAACCATTTTCAATTGGAGGCCCTACCCATAATTTAGAATTTGGATATAGCCTTTTGACTGCTTGAGCCATTACATGGGCTGTTGTATGCCAAAATTCTGGCAGCTTGATGCTCTTCATTTTCCTTCCTCCTTTTGATTTTTAAATAAGCAGCGCAAAAGCTACCTTGCGCTATAGTTGGTGGCTGTAATCTGCTAACCCTAAACTTCAATAGCTGGTATCGGGATTCGAACCCGAGAAACCTCTTCCTTACCAAGGAAGTGCTCTACCTGCTGAGCTATACCAGCATAAATGGGTGGCAAAGCTTTCTAATTGGCATTAAACTGCAATCGCCTCGCCACCCAATAATCATGATTTCATCCACTTCTAATTGCTCCTTTATTTATTACTTAGCGCGTAGGCTATCTACCCAAGTAGATAGTTTTCGATAACTTCAAGGATATGGTCGACATTCCCCCTGCTGATGTCATTGTGCATTACCATGCGATAACGATTATCATTGTCTGGATTGCGGTCAAGTATCCTAATTTTGTTGTCACGAAGATGTTGGACAAACGCATCATGGTCAATGTCATTCACCTTAAAAAACACCATATTAGTTTGGACAGTGCCTAAGTCGATTTCAACGCCAGGGATATCCGCCAGCGATTTTGCTAGGTAGGTAGCATTGTCATGATCTTCATGAAGTCGACCGATCATTTCTTCCATGCTTACAATGGCACAAGCAGCTAAGATTCCTGTTTGGCGCATACTGCCTCCAAGAAGCTTGCGGAATTTGCGCGCTTTGGCAATAAACTTCTTATCGCCGCAAAGAAAACTGCCTATGGGGCTACACAGCCCCTTGGAAACACAAAACATCACTGAATCGGCATACTGTGTAATCTCTTTGGCATCAATGCCTAAAGCTGTAGCTGCATTGAATATACGTGCGCCATCCAAATGCACCCAAAGTTCTAGTCCTTTGGCAACTTTATAAGCTTCCGCCATTTTCTCTGGTGGCACTATAGTGCCGTTATTTTTCGGCTGTTCAAAAGCAACATATTTTGTTTCTGGATAGTAAAGATTTGGAGTGCGTACCGCAGCTTTAATGTTATTACCTGAGATTTCGTCATCGGTACTCGTTACCATACGCGCTACCACACCAGCAACAACCGAATATCCACCACGTTCCAATATTGATATATGCGAATTTTGGTGAAGAATTATTGCATCTCCACGATTGGTAGAAACCATGACAGATAACAAATTTCCTTGGCATCCTGACGATACAAATAAGGCCGCCTCTTTTCCTGTTATTTCTGCCGCCATAGCCTCAGAACGAGCAACTATTGGACATGCAACTAATGGGCAGTCGTATTCGGAATCCTCAACTTCAACCTCAGCCATCAGTTTGCGCATTTTTGGCGTTGGCTTTGTTGGGGTATCAGATCTAAGATCTATGTAGCCCGTTTCGGGGACTTCTGGAAATCGTACCGTATACTCATGTGCATTTGTGTCATTAAGTATCTCATATCTAACGAAAGTATCATTCATCTGCTGATTTGAAGCTGTAGCCACATACATGTTTTTTGACATAATTTTTCCTCCTTATTATGGCATATTTGGCCTTATTATGGCATATTTGGCCTTGGATAGTTGCACTGCCTTTCTCTTCTTGTTTTTATAATGTATCCATATTGGATACATTACCAGGCTCTACATCCTTGCAATTTTAGAGAAGGGTAATAAAAATGCGCCTCCTTCCTTAACCCCTCAACAGACATAATTGAAAACGGAAATATCCCATGAATTCACAATTATGTCACCAAGAAAAGTCTTGATTTTTGGCGCGCTTATGTTATAATTATAAAGTAAATGAAGGTAACACGCGCCTAACTTAAAGAGTGTGTTGCCGAAATGATATAGTAACTTGCGGATTGCTTTGGTCGGTGAACGCATGTTACTATATTTTTTAACAATTTTATCCTTATTTCTATAGACAGTATAACAAATAGTAAAATGCTTGTCAAGAACTATTTTTCAAATTTCACAATTTTTTTGAATTATTG
>Ga0123355_10010976_pt1 | contig 13942 bp, 6 predicted proteins | sample TergutEmb28metaG_3_FD_89872 | JGI IMG/M metagenome (GOLD analysis project Ga0123355, IMG submission 89872) | Embiratermes neotenicus P1 segment gut microbial communities from Petit-Saut dam, French Guiana - Emb289 P1 | ecosystem: Host-associated > Arthropoda: Insects > Digestive system > Gut ... | reverse complement strand
TTACAGGCCTGGAGTGGCCCAGAGGGTTCCAGGAAGTTAAGGTTCCCAGATTTCATGACACCGGCACAGGATGGTGGTAAGGTTGTCAGCCTTACGCACCGGCCGCCTTTACCCCCAGGAAATACTCCTGGTACTCATTTCTGTTGGAGGCCGAGTCAACCCCAGGGCCATAGTGCAATCGGAAGGATTTTATGTCAATGAAAAATCCACTGACTAACTTTTAATACCAAGTGCTATAATAATATTTACAGGCTTACACTTTTAAGATGTTTTGCTATTTTGTAAGCCTATTTATTGACTTTTTGTGTAATGTAAGTTTTCACTGTGTAGTGAAGTAGTATGACATAATTGTAATAATAGAGGGCATTGTTAACACACGTGTACTTGGATGGTTTTTGTTTATAGTATTGTGATTGGGGTACATGATGGATCGTTAGCCAGTCTGGATTGTGAAGTTTTGCTCAGAACCCCGTGTTGAATTCTACATTTGTATTATGGTCCCATTGTTACAGGGCTGAAATTTCTTGTTGTCTTGCAGGCATACCTGACAATTTGTGACCTGCTAGTGGTGTTCTGTGACCAATTGGGTAACAATCCTCAATTGGCTGAATTGGTGTACGAAGCTGATCGTGGACTTCAGATACAGCTGAATGACTTCATTCAGAATTATGTATTCATTATGGAGGAGGACGGTAAGCTGCTTCTAGCCTGTTAGCCCTTTGAAGACTGAAACTTAACTAAATGATATTTTGGAATTACTTTCATGCTTCTTTTTTCTCTCTTCTTCTCCTCCTCCTCTTCCTCCTCGCCTTCTCTTCCTCCTTCCCTTCTCTTCCCCTCCCCCTCCCTCCCCTCCCTCCCCTCCCCTTCACCACCTCTTCTCCCTTCCCCTCCTCCTCTTCCTCCTCTCCTCCCCTTCTCCTCCTCCTACTCCCTTTTAAATGAAAAATTCATTTGTCTCTTGTAAAAGCATCAGTTGCTGAATTTTATTTAGGGCCATGATATCTGACAGTCATTGCTGCTACGAGTTTATCTGACGCCTTTTGTGCCAGAATTAAATGTACAGTGTGATGTGGAACATACTGGAATGCAAATGAGGGCTAAATAAGAAAGGCCATAATTGGTGGCAATATTTGGCATTTTGGGCATCATACTGCATGACCCCAACAGGTGACCTCAAGTGCCTGAGAGTTAATTTTGACTCCATGTGTGAGCCAGGTGTCTCAGTTGCTGTAGCTATATGCTGGATGATAGGAAACTTGGGGTTTGGGCTGAGAATATGGCTGGTGATTCATGTGAAAACTTGCTATAACGTAATACATTCACAGCATGAGAGAGAACGGAGACATTGACAAAGTCCATTGTCTGTACTAGAATAACTGAATGATATCTGGTTTGTGGATGATTATGGCACTGCAAAACTAAAGGAGCGGGATTGTCCATAATTTTGCTTTTAAAATTAAAGCATATTTTACATAAATTCTGTTCAGACTGTTTAAATGCCAATTTAATTCCCATCTGCCATTTTCTGGCATTAGGAGCTCACCATATTTTCCATGTTAGCAGGGTAAGGGTTAACTGTTATGTTTTGGTGTATGGAAAAACTGTGGGATCTGACTGTTCATTTTATTTGAAACATCTGGCATTTGTTTAGCATCTGTAGTTTCTCAAGTTGGTCAAATGAAGCATTTTGCACTAAAAAAATAAGTTTATTGTGCAGACTAAATTTATTATGTCAGGATTGTGGGAGGGACTGTACTGTCCACCATACAACTGTTTCGTCCACACAGAATCCTTTGTAGTGGGTAGCAGGGCCAGTATTTGGCAGAATAAAGTGCAGGGCACAAAGGTCAGTATGAAATTAATGCATTCTTCTTCTTTTTATTTTATTTATTTGTTTTTTATTTTAAGTGTGCCAACTGATAAAGTTTATTGCTGTACCAACTGGATAACAATGCTGTCTGCCTCCACCTGGGTTATTCTTGCTCCAGTCAGTCTTATGTTGAAGAATAAAAGACCAAATTGATGTCACTTGCTATTTTATTTCACTTCTTATGTGCGCAACATGTTTTGGACATTAATATATCCATCATCAGGAGCTTGCGACTATTCTGTTGAATTACCACATTGGTCGTATTGTTCTTGTTTCAGTGTGTGTTGGAGTTTCAGTGTGGTTGGGTTGGAGTGGTATCCGTGTTGCAGGCATATCATCAGGAGCTTGCGATTATTCTGTTGAATTACCACATTGGTCGTATTGTTCTTGGTTCGATGTGTGTTCGAGTTTTGGTGTGGTTGGGTTGGAGTGGTATCTGTGTTACAGGCTGAAGCACAACTGCCACACGGATACCACTCCAACCCAATCACACTGAAACTCCAACACACATCGAACCAAGAACAATACAACCAATGTGGTAATTCGACAGAATAGTCACAAGCTCCTGATGATGGATATATTAATGTCCGAAACATGTAGAGCATGTGAGAAGTGAAATAAAATAGCAAGTGACATCAAGTTGGTCTTTTATTCTTCAACTATCACAATGATGCACGGTCCAATAAACATAAAATATATGGGTGCATTTGTTGGTATTTATTTGACATACTTAGCCTGTTACTATTTGAATATGTATGAGTTTTTATGCTGCGTAGTTTATGGGCTTCTGTTTGCAATAGTCTACTATTCTGTGCATGTATGTCATTGTAACTACTGTATTTGTGGGTAACCTTTATATGACTGGGTTGTTGTTTAAATTGTAGCACAGGATTAATGAAAAGTGTGAGTTTTATTTGAACAATAAGGATCAAATTATGAAATAAACAGCATTTTGTGGATAATAAAATGGGGGTTAAAATGCACTAAATTTTCTTTTTGCCTAATTGTATACAATGAATTTCTAGGGGTGTTTTTTCACACATGTGTTTGCATGTGTCAACATTGGTTGTTTAAAGTGTGAGGTCTGTTTATGTTCATGGAGTTCATTAACTGCAGTCTTCTGTGGTATTTGAGTTGTGTCTAATAGAGGAGTGTTGCATTGCTAAAGCACATAGGGTGAGCTTTGTTCCGATTTTATTGGAAGTTTATGAGATGATGTATTTCTGAGGTTTTATTACCTTAATGTATGAACAGTTGCATGTAGTCATTCCTTAAAAAAGTGAAAGTTTTCGCAGATTACTGTTCCTGTGTTCACACCAAAAACTAGTACACAGCGGGGAATTTTAAAGCTGGATTTATGTTCATGATTTTAGGCAGTTTTTATAAACGGCGTTTTCCGCATCCCTGCAGCTCGGAAGTCAGATGAATCTGATTATGAGTGCATAGCTACCAATCCTGTGGGGTCTGATATCAAGCGCACCGTGCTGTATGTTACAGGTGAGTGTGTGAAATATTCAGTTATTAAATGGTGTTTCAGCTGCATGTGTTACAGGTGTAATACTGAATGACATAGGATGTTTGTCTTGGATTATGTGTAGAGAGGGTTAGGTAGCACCATTCAATGATTATGTATGGGAGAGTTGAGACATAGGAGCAGCTTTTTCAGCCTCTGCACTATCCTGACCTCTGCCTACCTGATGATTAGGAGAGTGGGAATCAGCATTTTTAGACATGTGCACCAGTATGTGTATCCCCCCTCCTCCTAAAGTGATAGGATGATACTGAACATGGCAGTGGTGATAACAGAATGGCTTGCAGCTAAACATGTGATGTGAAGCATACTGGAGGGTTGGTATTCCCTTTGACCTTGTTTCAGAGGAGGAAAGAAGAGTACTTACAGATAAATGTGCACTATATCATGCTTATATTGAACTCAGGGCATTGTGACTGAAAAGCAAACCACCAGGTTGCCCTTTGTACAGGTAGTCCTTTATTACTGCCAAAAGGAATGCTATTTTGTGTCAATATTGACAAATTTTCTAGTGACCAGAGATTTGTGTTGAACATTGCTTGGACTTGATATTTTTGCTGGCTGTTGTCATTATCTTTGATGGAGGGGCCCTTGACTATTCTAATTGATTCTCATTGTAGAAAATAAAAACTTTATTCGTCATTTTACTTGTATGGACCTCGAGCCTGACACTGATCTGTAAGTTTTGTTAACACTGGGGTCAGTAGCATGTAATGGTGTGAGGTTTGAGGTTATTCTTGTAGGTGATAATGAAGATCATTGTTGTGTGGGGGGATGTACTATAGAATCATGGCTGCACGATGGCTGCCAGTGCAACAGTCATCTGCGACAGTGTTGTTTCCATGACGTGAGCAGGAGGTTGTCTGTCTTCATAAATAGATCAAGAAAACGCGGGCGCCACGACTGCAGCAACACACGTGTCGGTGTGTGGCTGATCGGGGCCATGATTCTATAGTGTACCCTATGTGGGGTGTGATTCTGTATTGATTACCGGAGCGGTACCAGTAGCAGTACTGTTGAACCTACTGTCTCCATCTTCATTCTGTCTCACACTTTATGGTGTTACATCCCATGATCAAATGAACGATGTTCTGACTCATAACATGTGGGACATTTCTTGAAATATATATTGGAATTTTATTTATTGGTTGTTGCATGGGATCATTTTTCTTTGACTATTATTCCTCCGTCTCTGCACTCATGCAAGGCATTTGTGGATTGTGTAACATCAAAGTAGTTAAATGCAGTATTTAAGGTGTCTTCTACTAGGTCTTGCCATCAGTTCTGTTACATCTTCATTTTTATAAGAAAGGGGTGAAACTGGTGTCTGAGTGTATCGAGAGGCAATGCTACAAGGAGTTGTGAAACATCTGAATATGACATTCTTCAGTGGTCAGGAATGGGTCTTCCAGCAGGACTCAGCTCCTGCCCAAAAGGCCAAGACAACTCAGGAGTGGCTGCAGAGAAACATTCTGGCCTTCATCAGCGCCGAGAATTGGCTTTCAGGGAGTGCAGACCTCAAAACCCTGGACAATAAACTGTGGGCTATTTTGGAGGACATGGTGTGCCGAAAGTGTCACAACAACCTGGAGAGCCTGAGGAGATGCCTTGTGAAGGCAGCAGCAGGGATCCCCCTGGAGATGGAGCGTGCGGCGACAGCAGAGTGGCTGCAGCGTCTCAGGGCTTGCGTCGAGGTAGAGGGCGGCCGTTTGGAGTGACATTATTGTAAATGAAAACCTAAAACTATTGCAAGTAAATTATTTGGCTCGAAAAGTGGATGTTTTAATTTTCCTTCTAGGTCACGTTGTACTTGTAATAAAACTTATGGCAAGACCTAGTAGAACTGTGTGCTAAGTGTGTGCTGTTGCAGTTACGAAATTTAAGTAGATATAAGATTTTTCTTGAAAGTTTTTGTATAACTTTTCAAACAACAGTTGCATATTTTACTGCCTGAGATCATTGTTTCCTTTGTTGAAGGCATACCAGCTAGCCCCACCGCAAAGCTGACTGTCGAACCACCAGAATACACAGGCCCTGGAGGAGAAACAATTCGGCTGAGTTGTTCGGCTGGGGAGGATCGTAGCTTGTATGTTGTACGCTGGTCACGAGCTAATGGGAGAGACCTTCCACCCAGTGCAGTGCAAAGTGATGGTGTGCTCACTATCTTCAATGCCTCTCCAGCAGACTCTGACGTCTATGTGTGCACGGCAACGCTGAGGAGTACAGGGGATGTGTCTCAGGTTCAGGCCCAAGTCACCATTGTTTCAGACGGGTAGGCATATAAATTGATTGCCATCTTAGAGAACCGTATCTTGTTTTGTCGTCCACTTGAAATATTTTTCATCTTTCGTTCATTCAACATGGTTAATCGGAGTGTATTTCATATATGCTCTGTTCTTAGATTAGTTAAATGTGCTGGATCATTCAAATGCATGTTCTGTTCTTGTATGCAATAATCTTACTGTCTCGCCAAGTATTGTTATCATTTTCTCACATCATCCAAATTTTGCATGTATGTAGGCCAGCAATGGCTGCTGCTTTGAAAAAAAAAAAAAATACATGGGTGGTATTGCATATGGTGTGACAAGACTACTACGTAGCAACATATATAGTACTCTGAATTGTGCCATCTCCATTGTGTAGTATAAACTAGCAAGTAGGTATGAAGTCAATAACACAACAATAGTCGTGTTATTGGCTTCATACCTACTAGCTAACATATATAATAGAAATTACATTGTTTGATTTTCTGCCTGAAAATTCTGTTCTGGTGGTGCATCCTGTAGGAACAGGACCGTTTGAAGAATCTAGACATAGATGGAAGGGTAATATGATAGTGGGTCTGGTCTTAAAAAAATATGGGAGTTAAATTTCTATAAGGAGGTCAGGTGGGACAAGGGCAGCAGTGTACCAGAGGAGGGTACTGTCTGCTATGGAAAGTGAAATAAGAGTCATCAGTCATGGACAGGGTGTTTCTACACAAACAAATCGTATCACCAAATTAAAAGAGCATAGTTTGTCAGTGAAAAGAGTATTACATAGCATGAAGAGGCTACTGGTATGATATTTTTGGTCTCAGTGCATATTGACTTGAGGTACGTTCAGGGAAGAGTGCAAGTGTGTGGTGTGTGTTGAAGCTGTACAGCTGGAAGGTTTGAAGTTCAAAGTGTTCATCCGCGTTGATTTAACAGTTGGAATTACAATTGATAACCAACGAGATGCAACTATTTTGATTTATTTACTTCTAATCAGCTCTACATGTTTCGGGCGATGTTTTCGCCCATCATCAGGAGCATATCACTGTAACTACAGCTTCTGGTATTGTCCCATATAACACCAGCCAGCAGCAACCTTGGTGGACAATACCAGAAGCTGTAGTTACAGTGATATGTTCCTGATGATTGGCGAAAACATCGCCCGAAACATGTGGAGCTGATTAGAAGTAAATAAATCAAAATAGTTGCATCTTGTTGATTATCAATTGTAATTACACTACTGATGCATGGAAACACAAACGTTAAATTCAATTTTGAGACCTTCACTTGTATGGGATGTTACTTGACATGGGTTGGTAGTTCGTTACCACCATCTCAAGACGGCCCTTTGGTCACACTTTTGAGGACCAATAGGCTGTCCCCAATACATCAGCAACCAACTACCAGCCAATGCCACATAACATCCCTGATGAACAGAGACCACAGCTACACTGCAGCAGAAGCCTTCACTCTCACAAATTTGATTTATAGACTGCCTATAACAGCAGTACTGCTTGTGTAAATTTAAAGAGGACCAATTATGAATCTGATAGGTACCAGCTGTATCTAGCAGCAGGGTTCTCGCTCTATTAAATTACAGTAGATCAAGTAAGAATTAACAGCACTTGCACTGGAACAGTTTTATTGTTGGTTGATTTTATTCATTCATTCTCTGTAATTTAGCAGAATGGCAATTTTTACACTTCGGGTAAATTGCAGTAGTTTGTCATTGGGCTCTCTGATTGTCATTTGGGTCCCCAGGTGGTAATGGCTGAATGGCTGTGGTCTTAGAGTGACACAGGAAGTTGAACAAGTGTCAACATTTGATAGTCTCAGTGTGAATGGGTCATGTATGTTATCACTAGTTCTTTCTTGTGTTTTAAGTTGTTTCTCTTCAGTTCTGATAGTTTCTTGGTTCCTTCAGTTGTGTATTCTTGAAGGAAGGCTTAAAATGTTTTGGTAGGGTCATGGACTGCTGGTGCTCTTGGTGCTGTCTGATCTTCATATCCTGATAGCAAACTTGGCATTTATTTCTGAGGTTCATATCTATTCAGGTCCTGTGAATGGATGTTCCTATTCTTTCCTTGTTGGTTGATGAGCAATATTATTTCCCTCACATTCCCTGTGTGGCACACTGTTATGTTTCAGCCATTTTCAGTAAATGTACCAGTCACTTGTTATTATACTGGTATTTTAAACAGGCTGTGGCATCATACAAATAAGTATTTTTGGATATCAGTGGAAGTTCTGGGCACATAATACTCAAGCAGTAATTTTTCATTAAATTTTGGCTAGTAGACAGTTTTAGGCATGCTTGCATAATGGAGAAGGTGCCCGTTATCTTCATCATTTAATTGTTGTACTGTTGGCAGTGGCATATGTAGCACAACAATACTATGACACATTGTTGCATCTTGATGGCAACACTTCCAGTATTTGTTGTATTGTTGACAGTACCATGTGTCCAAAATACGAAGGGAATGCATCATTATGTTTTTATGGCAATGTATGTACACCACTGATTTATTTTTTGAGGTTTTGCTGACTGTGCATCTCAGTATATTTATCTCAGTATATTTATCTCAGTAATTAACCAACTTGATGCACAAAATTTTTGTTTTACGGTACGTTTATTTCATGCCTCTACATGTTTCGAGCACATGTGCTCATCATCAGGAGGTCAAAATTGCGTTACACAGCCTCTGGTATCGTCACACCTATAGGTGGCCATCTCGTGCACGAGACATCCACCTATAGGTGTGATGATAGCAGAGGCTGTGTAATGCAATTTTGACCTCCTGATGATGAGCAGAGGCATGAAATAAACGTATTGTAAAACAAAAATTTTGTGCATCAAGTTGGTTAATTGCTGAGATAAACCATTAATTTAGTTCCTTTTACCTTTTGGCATAGGTGCTTTACAAACTTCTACTAGCTATCTGTTAGCTGTATTTGAGATAGAGCTTGAAAACAGTATTATTGCAAGTGTCATGATGTGAAAATGCAAGGTACAAGGCTCTTCATATTATTGCTGTATTACACTTTGTGCCCTGTTTTCAGTGGATACCTGCAGTTGTAAATTACAAGCTTCTCTTAATAGTCCAGCACCTAAAATTATTGGCAGCTCTTGCTATAAATTATGATGATGACTGTATCAGCACGGAGGTCATTTTTTTTATGTGACGGTGATGGGTTGCCAGTTCATGTCGGTTTGTTTATTGAGTTAACAGGGCCCACTCAGCCAACTGCCCTCGTGCATTACAGTAGCTGCTGGAAGTGACATACAATTGTTGTCTGATAGAATAAGGATGCTATAGAACTCCATATTCTGTGAATGTTGTATCTGTGCAGAACCAAGACATTAAATTATGTGTATTGACAGACCACCTCCCACAGTTCGGATAGAGCCAGAAACCCAAACAATATCACAAGGAACAATAGGGGAGCTGAGATGTACTGCCACAGGAGATCCTACACCAGCCATCAGATGGAGCAAATTGAACGAGCAGCTAGATAGTAATGTTCAGGTATGGCAGCACTGAGTATGTTACTGTGAATATGACGGTTGACTGTGCACAGTTGGAATTCTATCCAAGCAAGGTGCTTTGTGATGCACAGTAATCTGAGTATTTTGAATAATTCATGGCCATGCATTAAGCTGATTTGATATGGTGATGGAACCAACATATGCATAGAAACATTTATTAGTGTCTTATATTATACTGTACTGTATTCTGCATGTTTCGGCCACAACTGTAGCCATCCTCAGGGAGGTGCATTACAATGGATGTATTACAATAACTTTTTGAACCAATGTACAGATGTGAGATATTAACTTTTAAAATATATGGTTTATAATAGATATATTAAAGTATAAAATACTGATACAATTTTTGTGATAAATTCAGGTGTGTAATAGATGTTCTATGGAGGTATTATGTAGTATGTCACCACCCTGAAATGAAAAATATAATGTGTGTGTGTGTGTGTGTACGTATGGGGTTATTAACCCTTTGACGCCTAACGACGACTATAGTGGTCGCACCGCACCGCTGACCTCTAAATGTTGCATTTTATATATTTATTCAACAAATACAGGTACTGAATATTTTAAACATGGTATATACTCTCCATTTTTTCCTCTTCAAAATGCAGGTTGTTTCATAAATCTAACGTATTTGGTTCCTGTATTATTCACATTTTATATACAGGGTGTGCTAAAATTAAAAAAATAATTCTGGCGCCAAAAGGTTAGTGCATTGGTAGATAAATTACATATTGTAGCATCTAGATGGAATGGTTGTCAGTATGATGTGTACCAAGTAAAGCAGTATTGATGATGATAGGTCGGCAAGCCCTTTCTGTACTACATCGAACAGAAGGGTTTGCTGATGTAACATCATCAAGACTGCTTTATTTGGTAAAGAGCAAGCTGAAAACCATTCTATCTACATGCTACAATATGTAATTTTGTCTACCAATGCATTAATAACCCTGTATACACACACACACACACACACACAAAAGATGGTGATATACTACATAATAGCTACATAGAAAATTTGTTACACACCTGAATTTATCACAAAAATGTTATGTGTATTTTATATTTTAATATATGTATATATTTTTAAACCATGTATTTTGAAACTTAGTATCTTACATCTGTGTGTTGGTTCAGAAAGTTTTGTAATATATCCTTTGTAATTCACCTTCCTGAGGATGGCCACAAGTGTGACCGAAATATGCAAGAGGCATGCTGTGTATATATATAATATTAGATACTCTTAAATGTTTATACGTATTTTTTGGTTTCATCACCGTATCTAATAAGAGTACTTTTGTGGAGAATTTATGACACATACAATTTTTCTTTTCATGCAAGTTGTAAAAAATGTAAGAATACTGGAAATTACATGTTTTATTAGTTCATTGGTCACCTTCGTAGTTTCTGCCCTGAACGGATTGACATGTAGGTCCTTTGTTATGCAGTCATGTTCTTCGTGATTAAGTGTCATTTGTGTCATAGAATTCTGTATGCCAAAGACAGTATTACTAAGGTTCTTTGTTGACAGCATCCCTGTGTTGTATTTACTGCCCCTTCCTTACATTAATATTTCCTCCATGCTCTAAATTGCTTACTTTTAATTTTTATTTAATTTTAGTATGCTTTTTCTTTTGCATTTGTACTTTCCGGTCTCTTAGTGTGTTGTTTATTTTACCACCTGATGGTGCAGAATCTGCTATAAGATGTAGGTTGTGTAACTGAATTACTGTTTAATAAAAAGTATATTTTAGGTGATTCTTATTTATTGATATGATGGAGCTTCTTGACTGTCATTTTTATAGTCACCATGTCCACTTTTGTCAAAACCTGCTGATTTTGTACAAGTGTGAGAATTTGTTGTGTTGTGTAATTGTGTCACCTGTTACTGGACCATAAAGTCTGGACTCCAGCTAGTTAAATATGGAGGATTTTTAACCCTATGAAAAGGATTTTATAGTGTGGACATCCCTCGTGATATTTTTTCTTGTGGAGGTAAACAGCATTATGGTAACTTCATAGAAGGTTTTTGACTCACTGCCAGCTGGAAGACTACATTTCACAAGGCTCTTTGGCTGAATTGCACTTTGTGTAAACCGTGGAAGGATTAATAAGTTGAATGAAGCATGTATGTGTCTCTGTGCAGGCAGTAGGACCAGTTCTGAGAATTATCAATGCACTGGTACGTGACAGAGGTGTGTACATATGTACTGCAGAAAATACTGCTGGCAGCGCTGTAGCATCAGCTGTTGTGGAAGTAGAACGTAAGTGGCTTGAATTTTCTGTTTAATCATACTTGTTTTACATTATGGGAGTAAATATCTCAATTACATTAACGTCATTTTTGAAAAAGCGCTGCTGTGTTGGGTTTTTTTAACTTAACATGTTCAATAGAATAGAATAATTAAAATTGTAGTACAAAATACTTTATTTTAAAATGTGTCGCTAAGACATAACTGCGTCTGTTGTATAATGCAAGATCAACCCTTCAGTGTCAGCCTGTTTGCAATGCTTGATTTAAATTTCTTACATGTCACTGCTATTTGTGCATTGTGCTGAGTGTATTTTAGAGTATTAGACATCTCTTCAATTACACCAACTAAATGTACACTTTTTGTTTGTTACATATCTATACCATTTTTCTCCTAAATGTTTCGGTGTATCGCACACCATCTTAAGGGAGAACTTACATGTTCCTGACTCAAAAACACCTGCTTTTACACAGCTGTTACCTGTGGTACACTGGTAAAGGTAAAGTTCACCATCGAACAAGCCACGAAGGCCCAAAGGGGGAGTAGAGGTATAGCTCTACTCTTTCCTTAACCTTGATGCTAGATGGGGGTGGATGGTCAATGCCATGCCCTGCCCGCTTTACCCCCGAGGAAGACCCGGTACCCATTGTGTAGGAGGCTGGGTGGGTCCCAGGGCCAGTCTGGATGGATACGGAAAATCTCACTCCCCACCGGTATTCGATCCCCAGACCATCCAGCCCGTAGTGAGTCGCTATACCAACTGAGTTGTCCCAACTCATTTGGTACAGTGGTTGTGTTGTAAAATATAAAACATACAACTTTGTTGGTTTACAATAATTTTTTTGCAGTGGTTAAAATCATATGTGGTTTATTACAGTGCTGTATGTTACAGACCTTAAAAGGCTTTAATTAAAATGCCCTATTTATAGTGCATGTGCATGTGTTTGGCTCTTATTGGCTGTTGCTTTCATGGACTGTGATGCACCCACTCTGCCATAGATAATAGCTGCAGTAAAGCAGGTGTTTTGAGTAAGGAACATGTAAATCTTATTGTAGCATCGTGCATTTTTGTAGAATCGCTTCAATTTATCCACCAACGAATGCACATATTATTTCACATAAAACACTTTAAAACACTCCAACATGTTTCGATCTTGTCAGATCATCATCAGGGAGCTTTGTTCCTTGCTAAAGTTATATTACGGTATTCCCAATTCAATTCCTATTTGCAAACGAGTTGTTGTGGCAGTATATCATGTTGTGTTGTGGAGCAGTGGCTAGGTGTGCATCGTATACGACGCACACCTAGCCACTGCTCCACAACAGAACATGATATGGTGCCACAACACCTCGTTTGCAAATACAAATTGAATTGTTAATACCGTAATATAACTTTAGCAAGGAACAAAGCTCCCTGATGATGATCTGACAAGATCAAAACATGTCGGAGTGTTTTAAAGTGTTTTATGTGAAATAATATGTGCATTCGTTGGTGGATAAATTGAAGGAACATGTAAGTTCTCTCTGAAGATGGTGTGAGATACACTGACACGTGCAGGAGAAACATGGTGTAGATGTGTAACAAAAAAACAAAAGAGTGCGTTTGGATGGTGTAATTGAAGAGACGTCTAATATATGAAAATGCATGGAATGGAATGCTTCAAAGTATTGTAGAATACTTAAAATTTAACTCTGCCATTTTGGGCAGTAGTTTAGTTTGAGTATAAATTGCAGCATCGTTTAGGGTTAACATTAATATATTAGTACTTGTGTGTGATATTCTGTCACACCAAGTACTATTGTTGTGTTATTAATTTCCAAATACACCAGTTTCTGTTACTGTTGAAGTGGTGAGGTCTGGTGGCATTATTTGTTTCTTAAATGGCATTTTTGCCCAGGTCGAGAGCCTCCTGCTGTGGAGTTGTACCCTGAGGCTATGCAGACTGTGGTAGCAGGCGGGAGCGTTCTGCTGCAGTGTCGAGTAACGGCAGGAATTCCATTACCACGCGTGACATGGACCCGAGATAATGGACATCCATTGTCATCTGCCATTGAAGAACTGCCTGGTGGAGTGCTAAGGTAATGGTGTCATGTATGCATCAATTTCCTGTTGCAGAATTTTTTTTGTGTCAGTCCTGTCTGGTCTCCAGTTCCCTCTGGAGCCTGAGAAGACATCAGACTCTCATACATATTATGTAACGTTGTCCTGCTGTCTGTTCTGTAATGCACTATCATGTAATGCATTGTAAGTAGCTTGGTGTCACACATACACATACAGTAGTGTTGGGAATGTTGATTACAATACTGAGATCTGCATTGAAACTCTTTACAGTGGAACCTCGATCTATCATTCCTGTATCGATTGTTTTCCCGCATCTACCATTCGCCATTTTTGGTCCCGAATAAAGTTCCATATAAATAATGTTATTTATTCCCGCATCCATCGTTCCCCGAACTATCGTTTTCCCGCATTCATCGTATGTAAAT
>Ga0123355_10010975_pt1 | contig 13943 bp, 12 predicted proteins | sample TergutEmb28metaG_3_FD_89872 | JGI IMG/M metagenome (GOLD analysis project Ga0123355, IMG submission 89872) | Embiratermes neotenicus P1 segment gut microbial communities from Petit-Saut dam, French Guiana - Emb289 P1 | ecosystem: Host-associated > Arthropoda: Insects > Digestive system > Gut ... | reverse complement strand
TTCAAAAATTCCAAAATTCAAAAATTCAAAAATTCAAAAATTCAAAAATTCAAAAATTCAAAAATTCAAAAATTCAAAAATTCAAAAATTCGAAAATTCAAAAATTCAAAAATTCAAAAATTCGAAAATTCAAAAATTCAATAATTCAAAAATTCAAAAATTCAAAAATTCAAAAATTCAAATATTCAAAAATTCAAAAATTTAAAAATTAAAAAATTAAAAAATTCATAGATTCAAAAATTCAAAAATTCAAAAAGTCAAAAATTCAAATCACAAATTCAAAAATTCAAAAATTCAAAAATTCAAAAATTCAAAAATTCAAAAATTCAAAAATTCAAAAATTTTTTAAAATTTATAAATTATTGAATATTTCAAAGCTTTGAATTTTTTAGTTTTTGAAAACTTTGTATTTCTCAAATTTTTGAAATTCGAATTTTTTAAAATGTTGAATTTTTTAATTTTTAAAAAATTTTAATTTGAATTTTTCAAAATTTTCAATTTTTAAAAATTTTGAATTTTTTATTTTTTCAAAATTTTCAATTGTTGAATTTTTCAAATTTTTTATTTTTTAAAAAAATTTTGAATATTTCAAAATTTTGAAATTTTGAATTCATTAAGATTTCGAATATTTGAATTTTTAATAATTTTTATTTTTTGAAAATTTTGAATTTTAAATTTTTCAAATTTTGAAATTTTCAAAATTTTGAATTTTTGAGTTTTTAATTGAAAATTTCAAAATTTGATTTTCTAAAAATTTTGAAATTTTTATTTTCCAAAACTTTTAATTTTTCAAATTTTCAAAATTTTGAAATTTTGAATTTTTCAAAATTTTGAATTTTAGAATTTTTAAAATTTTGAATTTTTAATTTTTATAAATTTTGATTTTATTAAAAATTTGAATTTTTAATTTTTCAAAATTTTGATTTTGAATATTTCAAAATTTGAAATTTTGAATTTTTCAAAATCTCGAATTTTTTAATTTTTCAAAATTTTGAATTTTTAGTAATATTGAATTTCTGAGTTTTCATAATTTCAAATATTTGAAAATTTCAAAATTTGAATTTCTAAAAATTTTGAATATTTTTTTTTCAAAATTTTGAATTTTTGAATTTTTCAAAATTTTTAATTTTTGAATTTATCAAAATTTTGAATTTTTAAATTTTCAAAATTTTGAATTTAAGGATTTTTCAAAATTTTGAATTTTTTTCAAAAGATTTGAATTTTTTGATTTTTCAAAGTTTCAATTTTTCACAATTTTGAATTTTTAAATTATTCAAAATTTTGAATTTTTGAATACTTCAAAATTTTGAATTTTTGATAATTTCAAAATTTTTAGTTTTGGAATATTTCAAAATTTTGAATTTTTCAAATTTTCAATTTTTAATTTTGATAAAGTTTGAATTTTTTAATTTTTCGAAAATGCGAATTTATGAAATTTTTCAAAATTTTGAAATTTGAATTTTTCAAAATTTTGAATATTTGAATTTTTCCAAATTTTGAATTCTTCAAAATTTTGAATTTTTAATAATTTCATCGTTTTAAAATATTTAAAATTTCTAATTTTTTATTCTTCCACAAATTTAAAATTTTAAAATTTTCGAATTTTTTAATTTTTCAAAATTTTGATTTTTCAAAACTTTTTATTTTTGAAATTTTCAAAATTTTGAATTTTTTAATTTTTCAAAATTATTTCAATTTTTCAGAATTTTGAATTTTTGAATTTTACAAAAATTTAATTTTTTGTACTTTTCAAAATTTTGAATTTTACACTGTTTTGAATTTTTGAATTTTAAAAAATTTTGAATTGTTGGAATTTTTCAATATTTTGACTTTTTGAGATCTTCAAAATTTTGAATGTTTGAATATATCAACGTTTTTAATTATGTTACTTGTATATAAAAATTTTTAATTTTTAAATACTTTGGGTCTTTAAATTTTTCAAAATTTTGAAATTTTTAAATTTTAGAATTTCGAAATTTTGAATTTTTCAAATTTTGAATTTTTGATTGTTTTTAAAAATATCAAGTTTTGAATTTTTTAAAATTTTGAGTTTTGAATTTTCCAAATTATGAATTTTAGAATTTTTCAAAACTTTGCACTTTTGAATTTTTTAAAATATTGAATTTTTCAAAATTTTAAATTTTTTAATTTTTCAAAACTTTGAATTTTTGAATAATTCAAAGTTTAGAATATTTGAATTATTCGAAATTTTGAATATTTCAAAATTTGGAATTTTTTAACTTTAAAATTTTTAATATTTCAAAATTTTGAACTTTTTTATTTTTCAAAGTTCGAAATTTCAATTTTTTTAAATTTCAATTCGTGAATTTTTCGAAATTTTGAGTATTTGAATTTTTCAAAATTTTGAATTTTTAAATTTTCAACATTTTAAAAATTTTGAATTTTTGACTTCTTCAAAAATTTGAATTTTTGAATTTTTCAAAATTGTTTATTTTTGAAATTTTCGGAATTTGAATTTCTAAAAATTTTGAATTTTGGAATTTTTCAAAATTTTGAATTTTTTAATATTTCAATATTTTTAATTTTGAATTTTCCATAACATTGAAATTTTGAATTTTTCAAAATTTTGAATTTTTGAATTTTTCAAAACATGCAATTTTTAAATTGTTCCAAATTTTAAATTTTTGAGTTTTCCAAAATTTTGAATTTATGAAGTTTTCATTTTTTGAAAATTTTGAATTATTGATTTTTACAGAATTTGAAATTTTTTAATTTTTCAAAACTTTGAATTCATGAATTTTTTCAAAATTTTTAATTTTTGAATTTTTCAAATTTCTGAAATTTTGAATTTTTCAAAATTTTGAATTTTTTATTTTTAAAAATTTTGATTTTTCAAAATTTTGAAATCTTCATTTTTCAAACTTTTGAATTTTGCAATGTTTCAAGACAGTGAAATTTTGAATTTTTTCTAAATTTTGAATTATTGAATTTTTCATAATTTTGAATTTTTGAACTTTTCAAAATTTTAAATTTTTTATTCTTCAAAATTTTGAATTTTTTAATTTTACAAAATTTTGAATTTTTGAATTTTTCATCATTTTGAAATTTTGAATTTTTTATAGTTTTGAAGATTCGATTTTTATAAATATTTGAATATTTGAATTTTTCGAAATTTTAAACTTTGAATTTTTCAAAATTTGAATTTTTGAATTTTTCAAAATTATGAAATTTTGAACTTTTAATTTTTTCCAAATTTTGTATTTTTTAAAATTTGAAATTTGAATTTTTCAAAATTTTGAAATTTTTCAAAATTTAGTATTTTTCAAGACATTGAAGTTTATGAACTTTTCAAACTTCCGAATTTTTTAATTTTTCAAAATTTTTAATTTTTCAAAATTTTGAATTTTTCAAAATTTTAAATTTTTGAACTTTTCAAAATTTTGAAAATTTGAAATTTTATATTTTGGTTTTTTGAATTTTTCAAAATTTTCATTTTCGAAATTTTAAGAATTTTGAAATTTCAATTTTTCAAAATTTTGAAACTTTCAAAATTTAAAATTTTAATTTTTAAAAATTTTGAATTTTTGAATTTTTCAAAACTTTGATTTTTTTAATACATTCAAAATTTTGAATTTTTTAATTTTTTAAAATTTTGAATTTTTTTCAAAATTTTTAGTTTTTTATTTTTTCAAAAATTTTGCATTTTTTAATTTTTCAAAACTTAGAATTTTTTAATTTTTTCAAAATTTTGAAGTTTTGATTTTTTAAAAAATTTCGAATTTTGAATTTTTAATGTTTTGAAATTTTTCAAAATTTTGAATTTTTTAATTTTTCAAAATTTAGAATTTTGAATTTTTCAAAGATTTGAATTAATAATTTAATCAAAATTTTGAATTTTTAAAAATTACGTATTTTAAAATTTTTCAAAATTTTGAATTTTTGAATTTTTCAAAATTCTAAATATCTGAATGTTTCAAAATTTATAATTTTTCAAAATTTTGAATTTTTTAATTTATCAAAGTTTAGAATTTTTGAATTTTTCCAAAGTTTTGAATTTTTGCATTATTCAAAATATCGAATTTTTCGAAACTTTGAATTTTGGAAATAATTAAAAATTTTGAATTTATATCTTTCAAAATTTTGAAGTTTTCATAACTTTGAATTTTTGAAACTTTCAATATTTTAAATTTTTAATTTTTCTAAATTTTGAGTTTTTTAAATTTTGAAAATTTCGAATATTTCAAAATTTTGAATTTTTTAATTTTTGATAATTTTCAATTTTTAAAATTTTCAAAATTCTGAGTTTTTTAATCTTTCAAAATTCGGTAATTCTGAATTTTTCATAATTTAAAATTTTTAATTTTAAAAAACTTTGAAATTCTGACTTGTATAAAATATCGAATTTTTCAACATTTTTTATTTTGGAAATTTTCAAAAGTTTTGTACTTTAGATTTTTCAAAGTTTTGAATTTTTGAGTTTTTCAAAACCTTGAATTTTTTAAACTTTCAATATTTTGAACATTTTAATTTTTCCAAGTTTTGAATTTTTGAATTTTTCATAAATTTGAATTTTTCAATTTTCAATATTTTGAATTGTTCTTTTTTCAACATTTCGTATTTATGAATTTTTTAATTTTTTGAAAATTTTGAAGTCTAGATTTTTCAAATTTTTGAATTTTTCAGACGTTTGTATTATTCGAGATTTTGAATTTTTAAATCTTTCAAAATTTTGAATATTTAATTTTTTTAAAAATTTGAATTTTTGGTTATTTCAAAATTTTTAATTTTTGTATTTTTCAAAGTTTTGAATTTCTAAATTTCTAAAAATCTTGAAATTCTGAATTTTTTAAAAATCTGAATTTTCGAATTCTTGAAAGAATTGAATGTTTGTATTTTTAAATGTATTGAAATTTAGAAATTTTCACCATTTTGGTTTTTAAATTTTCCAAACTTTGATTTTTCAATTTTGAATATTTCAAAGATTAGAAATTTGGATATTTCAAAATTTTGAGTTTTCGATTTTTTCAAAATTTTGAATTTTTAATTTTTCAAAGTTTTGAATTTTGGAATTTTTCAAAATTGAATTTTTTTATTTTCCAAATTTTCAATTTTTGAATTTTTCAAAATTCTGAATATCACAATTTTTCAAAATTTTGAATTTTTCAAAATTTTGAATTTTTTAATTTATCAAAATTTAGAATTTTTGAATTTTTCCAAAATTTTGAATTTTTGCATTTTTCAAAATTTGGATATTTGAATTTTTCAAAATTATGAAATTTTAATTTTTCAGAATATTGAATTTTTCAAAATTATTAATTTTTAATTTTTCAAAATATTGAAGTTTAAAATTTTCAATTTTTACTTTTTCAAAACTTTGAATTTTTGAATTTTTTAATTTTTCGAATTTGCAATTTTTAATTCTTCAAAGTTTTGAATTTTTTAATTTTTCAAAATTTTTAATTTTTGAGTAATTCATAATTTCAAATTCTGAATTTTACAAAATTTCGAATTTTTATTTTTTCAAAATTTTGATTTTTCAATTTTTCAAAATTTAAAATTTTGATTTTTTAAAAATTTGAATTATATAATTTTTTAATTTTCCAAAATATTGAATTATTCAAACACTTGAATTTTTGAATTTTTGGAAATTATGAATTTTTTAATTATTCAAAATTAGTAATTTTTTGAAATTTTGAATTTTCAATATTTTTTATATTTCGAAATATTGATTTTTTCAAAATTTTGAAATTTTGAATTTTTCAAAATTTTGAATTTTTTAATTTTTGAATAAGTTGAAATTTTTAATTGTTCAAAATTGAAATTTTTTAAATTTTAAAAATTTGGAATTGATGTAAATTTTGAAATTTTGAATTTTTTAAAGTTTTAAAACTTGAATTTTTCAAAATTTATTAATTTTTTAATTATTTAATATTTTAAATTTTTTAATATTTAAAAATTTTTAATTTTTCTATATTTCAAAAGTTTGAATTTTTAAATTATTGAATATTTTGAAAATTTTGAAATCTATAATTTTTCAAAATTTTGAATTTTTTAATTTTTTTAAAAATTTGAATCTTTGATGGTTTGAAAATATTGAAATTTGCATTTTTGAAATTTGTCAGTTTTTAATTTTTAAAAATTTTGAATCTTTGAATATATCAAAATTTTTTAATTTTTGAATTCTTGAAAACTATAAATTTTTAATTTTTAAAAGATTTGAAATTTAGAATTCTTCAAAATTTTGATTTTTTAAAATTTCTACATTTTGAAATTTTGAATACTTTAAAATTAGGAAATTATGAACTTTTGAATATTTCAAAGTTTTGAATTTTTAATATTTCAAAATTTTGAATTTTTTAAGTTTTCAAAATTTTGAATTTTTTTTTTTTCAAAATTAAAAAATTTTGAATTTTTCAAAATTTACTCTTTTTATTTTACAAAATTTTGAATTATTTAATTTTTCAAAATTTTAATTTTTTCAATTCATCAAAATTTGAACTTTTTAATTTTTCCATAATTTTTAACTTTGCATTTTTCAAAGTTTTGAAATTTTGACTTTTTTGAAAAATTGTATTATTGAATTTTCGAATTTCGGAATATTTCAATATTCTGAATTTTTCAAAATTTTGAATTTTTGGATTTTTCAATATTTTTAATTCTTTGAAATATTGAATTTTTCATTTTTAATATTTTGAATTTTTTATTTTTTCAAAATTTTGAATTTTTTAATTTTTCAAAGCTTTGAAATTTTTAATTATTCAAAATTTTGAATTTTAGAAATTTTCAAGATTTTGAATTTTTGAATTTTTGGAAATTTTGAAATTTTGAATTTTACAAAATTTTTTAATTTTAGCCTTTTTCAAAATTTTGAATTTATGTATTTTTCAAAAGTACGAATTTTTTAATTTTTTTAATTTCCAAATTTTGAATTTAAAAATTTGAATGTTTCAAAGTTTCGAATTTTTTAATAATTCAAAATTTTGAATTTCTGAATTTTTCAAAATTTTGAAATTCCATTTTCTCAAAATTTTTATCTTTGAATTTGTCAAAATTTAGAATTTGATTTTATATAAATTTTGTATTTAGAAATTTTGAATTTTAAAAAATTTTGAATTTTTAAAATTTTTCAGACCTTTGAAATTTTTAATTTTTGGAAATTTTGAATTTTAGAATTTTTCAAAGTTTTTATTTTTAAAATTTTGAATCTTTAATCTTTCAAAATTTTGAATTTTTTATTATTTCAAAATATATAATTTTTGTAATTTCCAAAAATTTGAATTCTTGTATTTGTAAAAAATTTGAATTTTTCGACTTCTCATTATTTAGAATATTTAAATTTTAAAAAATTTTGAAATTTGAAATATTTTAAAATTTTTATTTTTGAATTTTTCGTAATTTGAATTTTTCAAAAAATAAATTTTTTAATTTTTCGAAATTTAGTAATTTGAATTTTTCAAAATTTAGAATTTTTTAATTTCACAAAATTTTGAATTTTTGAATTTTCCAAAATTATGATTTTATTAATATTTCAAAATTTTAAATTTTTGAATATTTCAGAATTTTGAATTCTTGAAATTTATGGAAATTTTGAAATTTTCAATTTTTCAATGTTTCAAATTTTTCAAAATTTCGAAATTTGGATATTTCAAAACTTTAAATTTCAGAATTTCCCAAAGTTTTGAAATTTTGAATTTTTCATAAATATAAATTTTTCAAAAATTGATTTTCAAAATTTTGAAATATAAAATTTTCAAAATTTTGAATTTTTGATTAATTAAAAAATTTTGAATTTTTTTATTTTCTTAAAATTTTCAATTTTTGTATATTTCAAAATTTTTAATTTTGAAATTTGAATTTTTAAAAATTTTGAACTTTGACATTTTCAATATTTTGAATTTTTGAATTTTTCAAATTATTTAATGTTTCAGGATTTTGAATTTTTGAATTTTCCAAAATATTGAAATTTAAAAATTTTGAATTTTTGAATTTTTCAAAATTTTCAATTTTTCAAAATTTTGAATTTTTGAATTTTTCAAAATTTTGAAATTTTGAAATTTTCAAAATTTTGAATTTTTTAATTTATGAAAAATTATGAATTTGTAATTTTTTCAAAGTTTTAAATTTTGAGTTTTCAAAGTTTTGAAAATGAATTTTTCAAAATATTGAATTTTTGAATTTCTAAATTTTTCAAAATTTTGAAACTTGGAAATTTTGAATTTTTTAAAAATTTTGAATTTTTGAATTTTTGAATATTTCAAAATATTGAATTTTTGAAAATTTAGATTTTTTCAAGTTTTCAAAAATTTTCAATTTTCTATTTTTTTAAATTTTGATATTTTAATTACTCAAAATTTTTAATTTTAAATATTTTCATAATTTTGTGTTTTGAATTATTATAATTTTTGAACTATTAAATATTTCAGAACTTTCAAATTTTGAATATTAGAAAATTTGGAAATTTGCATTTTTCAAAACTTTGAGTTTTTTAATTTTACAAAATTTTAAATGTGTGAATTTTCTAGAATTTGAATTTTTAAAATTTTGAATTTTTTAAAATAATGAAAATTTTGAATTTTTTAATTCTTACCAAATTTTGAAAATTTAGAATTTTTCAAGTTTTAAAATTTTTTAATTTTTAAAAATTTTGAATTTTTGAATTTTTTAATTTTTTAATTTTCCAAATTTTGAATTTTTAAAATTTTGAATTTTTTAAAATTTTGAATTTTTAAATATTTAAAAATTTAAATGTTTAAAAATTTTGTATTTTTGAAGTTTTCAAAATTTTGATATAATGAATTCTTCAAAATTTTGAAATTTTCACAATTTTTAACTTTTTCAATATTCGAAAAATTTTAATTTTTGAATTTTTGAAAATTTTGAACTTTTGAAATTTCAAAATTTTGAATTTCTGAAATTGTCAAAATTTTGAATTTTTCGAATTTTTCAAAATTTGAGTTTTTAAAAGTTTGGATTTTTTAATTTTTCAAAATTTTTTTAATTTATCAAAATTTTGAATTATTGAAATTTTGAAAATTTTTAATTTGTGATTTTTTAAAAATTTTGAATTTTTGAATTTTTGAAATTTCCAAAATTTTGTTTTTTTTTAATTTTTAAAATTTTTGTGTTTTTTAATTTTTCGAAGGTTTGAATACTTTGATATTTCAAAATATTTAATATCGCAAAATTTTGAATTTTTAATTTTTAAATATGTTGAATTTTTGAAATTTTCAATATTTTGAATTTTTGAATTTTTCAAAATTTTGTAATGTGAATTTTTCAACATTTTGGAATTTTGAATAATTCAAAATTTTTAATTTTTCAATATTTTGAATTTTTCGAAAATATGGAATATAATTTTATCAAAATTTGGTCCTTCCAAAATTTTCAATTTTAGAAAGTTACAAAATTTCGAATTTTTGAAATTTTCAAAATTAGAATTTTTTAATTTTTCAAAATTTAGAATTTTTAAAATTTTTCAAAATTTTGAATTTTTGAAGTTTTCAAAATTTTGAATTTTTATATTTTTCAAAATTTTGAAATTTTGAATTTTTTAAAACTTGGAATTTTGGAATTTTTCAAAGTATTTAATTTTTCATGATTATGAATTTTTCAAAATGTTCAATTTTCGAATTTTTCAAAATTTTGGGTTTACGAATTTTTCAAAGTTCTAAATTTCATATTTTTTCAAAATTTTGAATTATTACCTTTTTCAAAATTTTCAATATCTAAAATTTCAAAATTATGTTCTTTTGAATTTTTTAATTTTTTGAAACATGAAATTATTCAAAATTTTGTATTTTTGAATTTTTCAAAGTTTATAATTTTTGAATTTATAAAAACTTTGAATTTTTTAATTTTTAATTTTCAAAATTTTGGAATTTTGGATTTTTTCTAATTTTGAATTTTTAAATCTTATTTTTTCAAAATTTTGAATTTTGTATTTTTCAAAATTTTGAATTTTTGAATTTTGGAATTTTTCAAAGCCTTTAATTTTTTTAAAATTTGCGTTTTTCAAAATTTTGAATTCTTGAATTATGGAAGTTTTAAATATTTCAATTTTTCCGAATTTTGAATTTTTAAATTTCTGAAATTTGAATATTTGTTTTTTTTTTAAATTTTGAATTTTTGAATTTTTCAAAGTTTTCGAATTTTTAAATTTTTGAATTTGAATTTTTCAAATTCTGAATTTTTTAAATTTATGAATTTTTAATTTTTAATTTTTGAATTGTTGAACATTTGTTTTTTTAAATTATTTAAAACTTTAATTTTTGAATTTTTTAATTTTTAATTTTTGAATTTTTTAATTTTCGATTTTTTGAAATTTGAATTTTTGAATTTTTGAGTTATGGAATTTTGTAACTTCTTATTCTTTGAATTTTTAATTTTTGATTATTCGAATTTCTTAATTTTTAAATTTCAGAATTTTTGAATTTCGGAATTTCTGAATTTTTTAATTTTTCAATTTTGATTTTTTTATTTTTTAGTTTTTGAGTTTTTATATTTTTGAATTTTTGAAATTTTGAATTTTTGAATTTCTGAATTTCCTCACTTTTGAACATTTTAATTTTTAAATATTTGAACATTTTCTTTTTTAATTATTTAATTGTATATTATAAAATATTTTAATTTTTTAATTTTTTGAATTTAGGAATTTTTGAATTTTTTAAATTTGAATTTTTAAATTTTTACTTATGGAATTTTGGATTTATCATTTTTGTAATGTTTCAATTTTTGAATTTTCGAATTTCTTAATTTTCGAATTTTCGAAAATTAAAATTTTGAATTTTTGAATTTTCGAATTATTTAATTTTTAAAATTTTTGAATTTTTGAAATTGTGGATTTGTGAATTTCTGAATTAACTAACTTATTAATTTTGGAATTTTTGAATTTTTTGATTTTTCAAAATTTTGAACATTTAATTCCACAAAATTTGAATTTTTGAATTTTTCAAAATTCGAAATTTTTTCATTTTTAATTTTTTCGAAATTTTGAATTTTTAAAATTTTAAATTTTCAAACTATTGAATATTTTCAATTTTCAAAATTGTGAAATTTTTAATTTTTCAAAAATTTGAAATATGAATTTTTCAAAGTTTTGAATTTTTTAATTTTTTCAAAATTTTAATTTTTCAATTTTTCAAAATTTTTAATTTTTTAATTTTCACAATTTTTAATTTTTTAATTTTTTAATATTTACAATTTTTGAATATTTGAAAATTCTGAATCCCTAAATTTTTTAACTTTACAAAATTTTTAATTTTTGAATTTTTAATAATTTTTAATTTTTGAATTTTACAAAATTTTGAATTTTTAACTTATTCAAAATTTAAATTAGGAATTTTCAAAATTTTGGAAGATTGGATTTTTCAAAATTTGAATTTTGATTTTTTCAAAACATTTAATTTTTGAATTTTTTCTTTTTTCAAAATTTTGAATTTCTGAATTTTTCAATACTGAAATTTTGAATTTTTCAAAATTATGAAACATAAAATTTTTCAAAATTTTGAATATTTGAATTTTTCAAAATTTTGAACAATTGAATTTTTCACATTTTTAATTTTTGAAGTTTTCAGAATGTTGAATTATTGAATTTTTTAAAAATTTTGAATTTTTGAATTTTTCAAAATTTTGAATTTTAGAATTTTTCAAAACTTTGAATTTTTCAAATTTACAATTATATATTATTTCATTTTTCAAAATTTAAATTTTTTATCATTAAAAATTTTGAATTTTTCAATTTTTAAATTCCAAAAGTTTTAATTTTTTAATTTTTGGTGTTTTCGAAATTTTGAATTCTTAAATTTTGTAATTTTTAAATATTTTGAATTATTCAAAATTTTACAATTTTTAATTTTTCAATTTTTCTAAAACTTTGTATTTTTGAATGTTTGAAATTTCAAATTTTTAATTTTTCAATTTTTCAAAATTATGAATTTTGAATTGTTCAAAATTTCGATTTTTTTTAATTTTCAGATTTTTAAAATATAGAATTTTTTAAATTATCAAAATTTTTAATTTTTGAATTTTTGACTACCAAAATTTGAATTTTTGAATTTTTCAATGATTTGAAATTTTGAATTTTTCAAAATTTCGATAATTAAAATGTTTCAAAATGTAATTTTTTTAATTTTTCAAAATTTTGAATTTTTGAATTCTTAGAAATTTTGAATATTTTAATTTTCCATAATTTTAAATTATAGAATTTTTCAAAATTATATTTCTGATTTTTTAAATTTTTAATTTCCCGATTTTTCAAAATTTTGAATTTTTTAATTTTTAGTTTTCAATGTTTTAAATTTTAAATTTTTCTAACATTAAATTTTTTAATTTTTGACAATTCAAAATTTTGAATTTTCCTTTTCAAAATTTTGAATTTTTCTTTTCAAAATTTCGAATTTTGGAATTTTGTAATTTTTCAAAATTTTGAATTTTTGAAATTTTTGTTTTTTTCTAAATTTTGAATTCTTGAAATTTTGAATTTTTAGTTTTTCAGTTTTTTAAATTTTGAATTTCTTAATTTTTGAAATTTGAATTTTTTTATTTTTTAATTTTTTATTTTTCAATTTCTAAAACTTTAATTTTTGAAATTTTTAAAATTTGAATTTTTTAAATTTAAAAATTTTGAATTTTTAATTTTACAAAATTTTTAATTTTGAATTTTTTAATATTTAGAATTTTTACTTCTTAATAATTCTCAATTCTTGAAATTTTAATTTTTCAAAATTTTTAATTTTTGAACATTTTAAAATTTAAATTTTTGAATTTCTCAAAATTTTGAATTTTTTAATTTTTCAAAATTTAGAATTAGAAATTTTCAAAATTTTGCATCTTTTAATTATTCAAAATTTTGAATTTCTGTGTTTTTCAATAATTTGAAATTTTTAAATTTTGAAAATTTTGAACTTCTGTATTTTTTAATATTTCGAATTTTTTAATTATTGAATTTTTCAGTTTTGAATTTTATAATTTTTGAATTTTTCAAAGTTTTGAATTTTTTAAGTGTTGCGTTTTTCAAAATTTTGAATTTCTGAACTTTTCAAATCCTTGAATTTTTTAATTTTTCAATATTTTGAAACATTCAATTTTTCAAAATTTTGAATATTTAAATTTTTCAAAATTTTGAATTTTGGATTTTTTAAATTTTTCAATTTTGAAGTTTTCCAAATTTTGAATATTTGAATTTTTCAAAATTTTGAATTTTTCAATTTTTCAAAACTTTGAATTTTTGAATTTTCAAAATTTTTAATTTTTTGTTTTTCAAATCTTTGAATTTTTTAATTTTTATTTTCAAAGTTTTGAATTTTTGTATTCTTCAAAATTTTTAATTTTTTAAATTTTTAATTTTTTCAAAATTTTAAATTTTTTATTTTTAAATATTTCGAATTTTTGAATATTTTGATTTCTTGAATTTTGGAATTTTTTAAAAATTCTGAATTTTTCAAAATTTTTCATTTTTAATTTTTCAGTTTTACAAAATTTTGAATTTTTGAATTTTTGAAATTTGAAATTTTAAAATTTTTTATTTTTTAAAATTATGAAATGTTTAATTTTTTTAATTTTGAATTTTTGAAACTGTAACACAAGCATGATTCAGAAAATGTTTGGATATCTCCAGAGCTACAAATGGTGCACATATTGAAATGTACTACGGTAAGTCCAAAACTTTAAACTTTTCTGAATATATTAAGATGCCAAACGTGTAAATCCGTCTGGTACTTTTTAAGTTATAGCGGTTTCAAATCCCGTCTATCTTTTTCAATGACCCTGTATTAAAAAAATTGCTGGAAATATTTAACTAAACATATTACAGTAAACATTCGATTTTTTTTTCACCATATTTAAAAGTTCCTGGAAAAGGTTGTGGGATACTGCGGGATTGCGAAATGACAGTCGCAGTAAAACACATGATGTTATTTATTTTTGTCTGTCGTACAGTGAGTGTAGTACGTAATGAGAGGTTTGCTTAGTTTCGCTGGGTTCTG
>Ga0123355_10010974_pt1 | contig 13944 bp, 12 predicted proteins | sample TergutEmb28metaG_3_FD_89872 | JGI IMG/M metagenome (GOLD analysis project Ga0123355, IMG submission 89872) | Embiratermes neotenicus P1 segment gut microbial communities from Petit-Saut dam, French Guiana - Emb289 P1 | ecosystem: Host-associated > Arthropoda: Insects > Digestive system > Gut ... | reverse complement strand
CCACTTCAATGCTATTTTGAGTAATCTTCCTTCTGCCATTCTTTGGACATGGCCGTACCATGTAAGTTGGTTCTGTTCAATTTCTTTTATAATTGGTTCCTCTAATCCAATTTGTTGTCTTATGGTTACATTTCTAATTCTCTCTTTTCTTGATATTCTAGAGGATCTCAGGGCATCCATCTCTGTAGATTCGACCCGTCTTTTATTATTTTCTATGAGTACGATACATTTCTTGCTGCTGCAAAATCCACCATCTTCTCTCCGTTTATTATTTGTGTTTATCTGTAGACTGTGTCTTCGTACTGATCCTGGTAAACTACTTCTCTCCCGATTTTGGTGTTTAAGCCCCTCCCCCCACCAGTAGTATATCGTTAAAGGCACTTGTGTCACATACTTCTTCCACGTTCTTATACAAGGCTTGCTTTCTGTCTGTCCCTTTTTATCCGTAGGAACTGGTACATTTATAAAACTTAAGGAATTTTGTTTTTATCCTTACGATACGTGTGCTGTCATCAACTGCTTTTAAAGTCAAGTACATTCCTTTGGTGAAAGTATGTACTAAAAATGCTACCACAAATTCTCTGGTTCCTTTTTCTTTCCGAGTGTAGAAGAGTGTATGTGACTTCATGTCCATAAAGTCCTTCCCCAACAACATTGTTTCCTGTAGTGCTGTTACGTGCTGAGCCTGTACTGTTTTAATTGGGAGAGCAAATAGATATAACTGCTACAGTTTCAGACGGTGTTCGGATGTACCAGGTACCGAAAATCAAATCCCTGCCCTTGCAGCCACATCGCCTTCTGTTTATCAGTCCCATCCGAGGCATAGTTGATGTTTTCTGAACATAATTATTTTTACTGATGTCAGCCCCACGCCCAACCCTCAATCTGAAGGACCAGCTTATCCCTTTTTGTCTGGATCATTGCCTTTGACCTGTCCCGCATGAGAGACCTTGCCAGTAGCTGCGCTACCGCCGGCTTAGCTCTCCGGATCTTTTGACTACGCAAGCCCAACTTCTACATCAAAGTAGACACACCATCGGCGGGCTGGACGTGTGTGGAGGAGAGAACATCTCTTTGTACCCATATAGCCCGTATGGAGTCGCTGTACCGAATACGCTGTCCCGGCCTCAAACTATCTTAAAATTCATTCGTAATTGTGCTGTAAATAGACTGTTTTCCCTCGGGGGTGTAATTTATCCTCAGGTAAAACGTAATCTCATTTTTTAAACAACGGTTTTGTTTGTATCAGTTAATCTTTGAACAAATGAAAGAAACTCTGCCAATTTTAAAAGGGTATTTTGGCCATTATTAGGTGCTGTCGTTATTTCAAAAGCATTTATTATCTGATTCGACGTCGCTTCCTTCAATACGTATTTGTGTACAACAGAAAGGGGCCCATCACTGCCTGGGGAACGATGATTTAGGCTTTCCAGCAATAGGCCACAGACTGGTCCGTAATTATATAAATTAACCAGAATACCGCTGGTTACGTCTTCATTTCCGGCCTCTTCGCAACTTCCAAGAGTGTTTTCGTCGGTTGCTTGATCGTTAAGTCTTTTGTTCTGAGACTGCGATAAATGACAGATTTAAATCTGTGTACTGGAACACACTTTAGCTTGTGGGCAGGGCGCTGGTTAGTGACAGAAAACATTTTCATCGATATAAGAAGTCTTCCCAAATCCAACAAGTGAAGAGTTGACTTTGTGCGTTCGTGAGCCGCTGAGAGAACAACATGCCTGTACGTACGTGTACATGCCTTCCTCGCTGTGTTAAGGCTCATTTAGACAATTAACAGAACACATACCGTCGTGCTGTAAACCCTATAAAAGGTAAAAGACAAGTCCTCAGTCAAACACAGCCCGCACTCTTCTCATTAGACGATCATTTTTACCAGTTGGTTCATGTTCAGTGGGCCGGGTAGCTCAGTCGGTATAACGACTGACTACGGGTTGGACGGTCTGGGATCGAATCCCGGTGGGGACGAGATTTTCTGCCCGTCCTGACCGGCCCTGGGGCCCACCCAGCCTCCTGTACAATGGGTACCGGGTTTTTCCCGGGGGTAGAGGCGGCCGGGGCGTGGGGCTGACCCCCACCCCCCATCTAGAGTGCCAAATGTCCTAGAAAGAGTAGAGCTATACCTCTACTCGCCCTAAGAGCCTTCGTGGCCTATAAAAAGGGTGAAAACCTACCTACAGTGCTAACTGAATAGTAAATACAGAAGTTCCTCGTTATGAATAACCTTCCTGATCTGCCTGTCACTGATGGTTGATCTTCCGCAGAGTATAGCGGTAATATGCAGTTTAAATTTCGCGTGAAGCATCTAAAATTTCTTATTGACGTACCTCGCGTAACGGATATATAGCTCATGTGTGCTGATAGTAAGTGACTGCCTCGTGGCTGAGGGTCCTGTATTCCTGCATCGTAACTGGATCACCCATTCGAATTCATGTTGGACGACGAGGGAAGGGGGGAGGGGAACACACATGGGTCAACACACTACTAGTACCATAACAAATGTTGCAGTATAAAAACACGCAACCGTAGGCTGTGCCTTAATTAAAATATTTGTAAGTGTAAATTTGTAAACACATTTGCTCCCTGTCTCTTTCATCCACTTAAACAGAAATCATGGCGGCTCCCGCGCGTCGTAATCGGATTATACGAGACACACTGGGTGCTTAATTTTTGTACTGTACAGTACGTTGTGATGACCGTTTCAACTAATAATCTTAAATTTCTATGTTTTCTGTGGCGCAACGGCCCAAACCGGGCCTAGTACGCCTATTGTTGAGGTCTCTAGATCACACACACACACACACACAACACACACACACGCGCGCGCGCACGCACACACACACACACACACACACACACACACACCCGGTAGGACTCATCTGGACGAGTGATCAGCTCGTCGCAGAAGCACAACACGCAAACTCGTGCCCTCAGTGGGTTTCTAACCTGCGATCTCACCAATCAAGCGACTCCAGGCCTTAGACCGCACGGCCATAGCGTTCGGCCAGACTTTTATGTTTACATCATTCACTATGACCCAATTGGAAATGTCCTGTGGAGAATTCGCCTATTTTACTTAATTCTTGTCGTTTTATTGAATTTTAGGCAGAACTTCTTTTGAAATAATTTATTCGAGTCGAAAACCCTTCAAGGACGCTTATGGGTGTATGTGAATAGTTGAAATGCAAAGACTACTGCGTTAGAGTCTTAAACAACTCCCAGCTTTGAAAGACTAACCCAGTATATGAATTATTTTAGTTACTAAAATAAATGTTTCCCTATACACACAATGAAGGCCTGTTGGGAAAATGCAGTTTTTGCTCCCCTGATTGTTAACCTCATCACTAGATGGAGGTGAGGATCCAGCCTCATGCCCCAGCAATTTCACCCCTGGAAAGAGCTTCCAGGACACCTTAAATTGGAAGCCAGTGCTTGAAAGCATTCTTAGGAAGCCTGCTTTGGCAACTGCTGCTTTAAGTCAGACTTACTGCACCAGAAACAAAATTCATGACTTTGACTAACATAAGGACCAATAATAAATTTGTAAGGAATTGAAATAATTATTATGTTCTGTTGTGGTTTGTTTTACAGTTTTGTTAACTTGTATTTATTTTTTTGATGCAGACTTTTAACAGAAGGAGATTAAAGTGCAAGCCAGCAGTTTATAAATTCTGTTTAAATAGTTAACAAATGTATATTGCTTTAAATTAGGTAATTTAAAAAATATTATATCCCTATATGTACTGTAATTGGTGTGATTGATTGGGAGAGTGAGTCACATCCATCTCCCCACCCACCAACTGCCATGGTTACCAGTAGTTTCAGACCCTGGTTGAAGTTGCATTTGGAAACTATATTTAGCTTTCCTTTGGTACAAGAGCTTGTGAACCGTTACCAATAGGCATGCCAAATGTGTGGAGATACAACCATACCTGGAGATCTTGTATGAAGCATTAAATGTTTTCAAACAAATAATTTAAAAATAATGGCAGTGAGAAACATTGAGCTTCTTTCTGGGAATATTAGTGTAGACAGAATAAGTTCCCCCAGATGGAATATGTGCACTGTTATTGTTACTGCTGCTACCACTATTATCACAAATGATACTTGCAAATGAACTAATAAAAACTTTTGACTTTGCCGTATTTGTTCAAATCTAGCATAGTAACCCAGGAGTTTTGTTGCATTCTGTTGTTGGCCGATAAAGTAATGTTACTGTGCATTAACAAAACAAGATTTGTGTGAATGAAGTTTCTGCAATAGGGCTTTATGAGTCTGCCTGGAAGTCTGTTTTAACTTTTAATTCTTCTTCTTTCATCTTCTAAAATTTAAATATTACTACCCAGCACTTTTCATGAGATGTGTGTCATTAGAAACAATGGACTCTCTGGTCTGGGTTTATTTGGTGTTATATGTGATAGAAGAAAAATGCTCAGTCATTTCTGAGAAGTGTTTAGGAATTTTTTACAATAAATGTCAAGTGTTACTATATAAATACACTACTAGGAAGTTTCTTTAAATAGAAGCTAACATAGGAATGGTTTGTTGATTCCTATTCAGATTTCTTGCAACAAATTAATCAGTGATGGTGGAGGAAGCACACGGCAATTACAAGGAGTACAGTGATGTCAGTGTTTTTAATTTACAGGTGACCACACTGCCCGAATATATGATGAAAAGGTTTGGTGGAACACGGATCAGAGTCTATCTAGCTGCCCTGTCACTCATCCTGTACATCTTTACCAAGATATCGGTAAGATACAGCAATGTTCTGATCACTCTCCTAATGACTGCAATACCAGTGAACTGTAAGTTGGTATTATAAGTGATAAATGGTATGGGATTAACACAGCAATAAATGTGACCTTCAATTAAACGCAGAATTAATTATGGGTATATGGCATATTCAGTATAGTGAATGGGCTACGGGCTGCACCATCTGCCAGGGGCAAGAGATTTCTCTGTTCTTCAAAATGTCCAGACAGGTTCTGGAGCCCACCCAGCCTCCTACTGAACATGTACCTACGGATAAAACCACCAGACTGTGAGGCCGACCAGTCCCTACATGCATGGTTAAGAAAGAGTGAATCTATTCTTGATTTGCTGTCATGCATAATAGCTATTAAGCGATACTCTGAAATCACAGTTTCACTGAATGTGCTTGCCATGAACTTGAAAAGCTCATGTAAGGTAGCTTGATAGAATAAGTGGTGCTGCTACTTAATGATAACTTTTTATCAGCAGATCTGAGAGTTACAGTGCAAGCAAAATTTTTGCATGCTCTTGAATACAAATTTTTTAGCAGTTACTGTCCTTTGGTTTAGGTTGCCATAAACCTAAAAATGATTCGCTACATGATGACTTACTGATAAAAGAATTTCAGCTTTCACTACATCTGTTGTGCCCTCAATCATCGTAATATTTATTTTTATATTAAGAGCTGTAGTAAAAACTATCAAGAAGAAATGTGGAAATGAATTCAAATAAGCCATTGAAAAATATTTTATAATTGCAGGTTAATATCTACAGTGGATCTCTGTTCATCCAGCAGGCTATGGGTTGGAACATCTGGTACAGCATCGTGTTACTGCTGTGCCTAACCTACATTTGCTCTGCTATTGGCGGACTAGCTGCAGTTATATACATGGAAACACTACAGTTCTTCATAATCATATCAGGATCACTTGTTGTCACGGTCACAGGTGTGTTGAATTGAGGGAACTCTTTGGCAAACATTGCATTTTTTGTGAACTGCATATATTATAACAATTTTTAGATGCAGTCGCAAAATGGCAACAAATAAGTATTAGCTGCTTGCCTGTTTGTCCATATGTCTGCATGGAACAATTCAACTCCTACCGAATGGATTTTCATAAAATTTGGTGTTTGAGTTTTTTTTTTTTAATCTGTTGAGGAAAGTCAAGTTCCATTAAAATCTGACATGAATAGGAGGCACTTTACATGAAGACCTACGTGCATTTATGATAATATCTCCCTGAGTTCTTCTGAGAATGACACATGTCTTAGAGAAAAGTTGTAGAGAAAGTCAAACACACATTTTATATTCAATAAATTTTTCCTGGAATTGTGCCATTTGTGAGTTAAGGTGAAAAAATATGTTACAGCCAGAGAGGACACAGATATGAATACAACACAGTGCATGTGCATTGTATGCTGGGTAACTAAAGCTACAGACACACACTCAAAATACATAGCACTTTTGCTTTTCCATGGCAATAGTGGTTACACAAATGCGCCTCATTGTTACAATTATATGTACATTACCGGTCTTGTTTGTCTGAAACCAGCATGATTACATCTGAATTCTCATGATAAGTCATATTTGCATTATAATCTTACTGTGTTGGATGATGTTAATTAAAAATTTACAGGTGTTTTCTTGAGGAGGGTAACATAAAATATAATTACAAAGTTGTCCATGTCCACACCATGAAATTATGTAGGAGAAGCAAAGGTATAGTTTTACTCATTCATAATCTTGGCACTAGATGGGGGTGAATGGTCAGCTTCATACCTCATCCAGCCTCAGCATTACCCATGCAACAGAAGGCTGGTCATGCCTCAAAGCCATTCTGGTAGATTTGGAGAAAAGGACTGTCTTCTGCCCTTAACTGGAGTTGAACCCCAAATCATGCAACCTGTATCCTAGCCACTATACCGACTACCACTACCCCAGGTCCTGGGGACAGTAACATTGTCAACATTATTTTGGCTCATGTATATGTGTGTGACATTTTATATTGGTTGACAGTGTCAGACTGCAAAATCTTTTTTCGTGTTGTGGGTAGTGTCATGTGGATAGGAAGTGGAACTCGGTGCATAGCTCTCAGTGCTTAGGAAAACTGTGGCAACCTGGAGATATTCACAGTTACAACTTCTACTGATGAATGGTAAACACACATTTTCTACTAATCTCTTTGTGAAATGTTGAGTGCAAAGAGTGTTGAGATGGCCTCATCTGTTAGCTAGCATGTTTATTTCATTGCAGAATTGTAATTGAAAAGGTGAGGTATTAGGGTTTAATTCCTGTTAGGGGCAAAGGGTTTTCCTGTTCTCTACAATGTCCAGAAGGGCTCTGGGGCCCACACAACCTATTAGGAATGCTTTCTCTAGTGGGTAAAGTGGCTGACTACTCATCTGCATCTACTGACGAAGTTAAGAATGGGTGTGGTGCTAGACCTCTATGGGGATGACTTTTTGGTACGCATGAAGACTGGAATTGCATTATAACCTTTAGTGGAAGTATCCTGTGCTGAATTTCAACAAAATCTGTGAGAGGTTGATGGGTTACAATGAAAAACTCTCTTCTTTGACTGCTTGACCCTGAAGATGATGGCACTGCGATCCTTCGAAATGTCAGTAACTACCTAATATTTGGCGTGGCATTAGATGCCAGAAGACTTGAATCTTCAGGAGAGGATATATTATCAGTTTCAGAATCCTATTCGTACATACATCTAAGAGAACATAGTGATTGCTGTGTTTGATCTATAACAAATTGATGATTCTGTCTCTTATTATATGTGACTTAATTATTTTTTTAATTGTATGTCTGATGTTTAGGCTTTAGGGCAGTAGGAGGTTGGAATGAGTTAATAGTGCGTTATCTACAAGCTGTACCAAGCCAGACATATCCCAATACAACTTGTGGTATTCCACGTCAGGACTCGTGGATCATGTTAAGAGACCCGATAAATTCTGACATGCCATGGCCAGGTTTCCTCCTTGGACAGACACCATCTTCCATTTGGTACTGGTGCGCTGATCAGGTGAGGCAGCATTGCTTTCATACAATAAACTTACATGAAAGTGTTAACACTTATCTTGACTGTTGTGTGGTTCAAGTTAATAACCAGGAAAGGCTTGGTAAGTAGTGAGAGCATACTTATATTGACCATATGAATGAATTGTATGTTTTATAAATTTGTAATAAATAATGTTGTTGTTGTTGTTGTTGTTGTTGTTGTTGTTGTTGTTGTTGTTGTTGTTATTATTATTATTATTATTATTATTATTATTATTACATTGTTTTAATGAAGTAAACATGAACTCAAAGTTTTTAAAATTCATTTATGATCAGTATATGTTCTAATAAGAAGTGTAATCATGATGCAGTAAAAATTAACACTAATATGAAGAGAAAGCAAAAAGGGGTAGAATGGACTAGAAATTAATGAACAGGAAAATAACTGAAACAAAGATAAGATAAAGTAATTCAGACAATTCCGTGTATCTTCCGACAGTTGATGGTGCAGAGAGCTCTTGCTGCCAAGTCTTTGTCGCATGCTCAGGGAGGTACTCTTCTAGCTGGATATGTTAAGATCTTACCTGTCTTTATCATGGTCCTGCCTGGAATGATCAGCCGAGTCCTCTTCACCGATGACGTAGCCTGCGTGAAACCAGAAATCTGCAAGGAAATATGTGGTAACCCTGTGAGCTGTTCTAACAGTGCCTATCCTCGTCTTGTACTGGGTATATTGCCATCAGGTATGTGTTTAAAGTCACTATTTGTTTATTTATGGACACCTTCCAGTGACAGATATGTGGGTCATGCACCCTGATCTCCATGGAGCTGTAATTGTAGGTAAGTACTGTGTAGTGTCATTTGTGGCGCCAATATAATGCCCTGCATCTATGTGCTATTACCACACATCTCTAGTGAACAGAATGTTGGAAGGCAGAAATAAAAGAAGGAAATATGAACAACTGAGAATTTGTCGGTACTTGTAGAAAATACATTGGCTGGTTTAATTCTTGTTGTTTTCATATGCATTCTTATTTATGTTGTGCCTATCAACTGGCCCTTGTCTGGAACTACAGTGAACTGTAGAGTCATGTGTACTTAGTCTTTGTAGGAATTTGAAGTTTGTTGATTACGTGAAATGAAAGCCAGCGTTGTTAACTTCACCACAGAGTTGTGGCTGATGATGTGTTTTCCATTTCCAACCATAATGTGTCAGTGAAACCCTGTCATGAACAGTGTGGCTATATTCATCTGTTTCCATCAGGTGCGTATGGGTGGCTGTAACGTTGTCAGGTGCAGTAGTGTCTTAACCTAAAGGTCATAACACTCTGTTGTAACCCTCATTTATGAAGCTGCGTTCATCTTAAGACAATCCATCTTGTATCATTATGTTAGGTCGTGTTAGAGAAGTGTGGTAAGTTTCATCACAGATAACTAAATTTATCATTGTGTCCATGTAGGTTTGTGCTGTGTAGATATCTTGGCCTGAAATGTTAAGGAATTTTGTATTGTCATTTGAATATATTATTCCCACGCTCTGTAGTAGTTCTAACTTCAGATCCAAAATGACCTAGCTAGTGAATCTGAATAAAATCATCGTGTTGCTTGTTGCAAAGTTTGGAAAGAATTGTGAGGCTTGTTAGTCGCCGTTGCCAGACAGATGGTTCTTGGTTTATGAACTTAGAACCATTCAACTTGGCAGTCATGCTAACTTTAATGGTTGTGATCATCTTTGTGTAGGAAACAGAACATCATTGTTGGTCAGAAGCTCATTGTTCATTCATCAATTTTTCTCTCTGTTTAACCCTTGAAGGAGTCAAGTCCTAACAACATCAAATTCACTAAGGTCACATATTCCCTCACAATTTCCAATCGAGTGTATTCACATAATACTAGCTTTCATCAAGGCAGATTTGTTTTTTATTATTCTATCCATGTAGGTCTACGTGGAGTGATGCTAGCAGTCATGTTGGCAGCGTTGATGTCTGACCTTAGTTCCGTTTTCAACAGCGCGAGTACGCTGTTCACGTTGGACATGTGGAAGCGAGCGAGGAAACAGGCAACCACCAAGGAGCTTCTCATTGTCAGCAAGTGAGTCATATATTGAGACGCTAGATTCACTGAGTCACAAAAGTCATGAAAATAGGAGGATATTTTTGGTAGATTTAAGACTTGGCAGAATTCTGACCAGTGAATGCAAAGCAATCCAGTTATTAACTGACATGTTCTGCCATTCCATCTTCAGATATGTCTATGTACAATGTTTTTTTCTGCAACTGAATAAGCTGGCTTCTGATTTGTATTTGGGGGGTGCCCAGATACAGCCTCAGCTGTGACATATGCTGCTTTGAGAGTTTTTATGGTCTTTCTCAGTGCCTACAAGCAAATTCTGGGATAGTACCTCAAACTAGGCCACAAGTACCTCCTTCATATCTTTTCAAATAACCTTGTTATTCATCTGTCAATGTAATATAATAAGAACTACTGCAAAGATTGTAAAATAATCTGTGTATGAATACATATAAGTAAACTGTTTTTGCATTTTTTACTGTGAATTCTTCCAAGTTCTTACTTCTATCAGAAAATATTTTCCACTTGTAATCAAACATAGAGAACCTCCTTTTTCGCAATGAAAAAATAATTGACTTACCTACCTTCTTCAGTAAGCATTATTTAATACAATAAATTGTTTGAATTGTTTAATGCAGAATATATAAACAAAGAATATCTTGTGATGGTGAGTAATGTATGGATAGATGTTAGAAGGAACAGATTTCTCAGTTGTGTGAGGCTTATTGCATTATATGCACATAAAATATTCACAAGAGTAAAGAACTGTTGTTATTCACCACAGTGTTATCATGTGGAGGCAGTGATTCTCGCCTTACCTTGATCGTGTATCATCACAAGCATTCACTGAATAAATATTCTGCTCGTTGTAGTACAGGGAGGCTATTTGGTGGCTGTGCCAGGTTGTGACCTTTCCCTAACATCTGTTGCCACCTTTCTTACTGTAGTCAGCTTCAGCAGTACTATATGGTGCAGTTTTGCTGGCTTCTGTGCAGTATCTTCCACTCTCAGAAATAATCATTTCTGCATTAAGCACAGATTCTGTAATCTTCCTGACATGTGGAATATATAGAACACCAACCTTCATATTATGGAGTGAAATTTCATGTAAGAGATGTGGATTTTGTCTGCTCCCTTGTAGGTTATTTTTTGTTTTCATATATTTGTCCATTAAATTCATGAAGAGCCTCACCTGCAGATCTTTTAATGTTGAGTGAAGCACAGCCATTGTTCACTGACTGGATGTACCAGTTTAAGAAATTACTGTATCTTATGGCTGTGAAACGTGGAAAACTGCGGTTTTGTAAAGCCATAGCATTAATAAATTTTTATGTGTCTCGTAATATTGCATCTGTGTTTTGTGAATAAGTTTACATTCTGTCTTCAAGTGTTCTATATGAATATTTAAAAAAAAGGCAGATCTCCCATGGGTTAAAGAGTTTGCCACAGAAACATTCTTCAGAATTAGGCAATAAAGTGAGAACAACTAATATGTGTGTGTGATAGTTGGGAAACTAAAACATCACCATTATTTATTGACACAAAAAAAGTTGGAGAGTGCTGGTGCACAACTTGGACAAGTGCCTTATAAGACACTTCAGCACTTTGCACAAGAAATGGGAATATCAGTATAGTACCCAAGGATCACAACAAAATTACTGAAACTGTGGCTTTAAAATTGCAGTTGTGTGCTCTTTGCATTCTTGTAATCCAGTAATTTCTGCATCTGGTATCTTCAGCTACTTCACAGTAGTGAACTTGGTCTTGCGGTGGTATTTTTAGGAGAAGCTGCTGTTGAGGTCCTGAATGTTGGAGGATTATAGGATGTCTTTTTATGCAAACACAGCTAGTTCTCAGATACTGCTGCTCAGCCAGTAAAGTTCACTTCACATTACTGTTGTAATCTCACTACCGCTGCAGCTGACTGAATGGAAATGATGGCAGCCGTACAGTGCATGCACATAGTGGAAAAAGACTGTGCCCTGGGCACCCAACATATAGCCTACCCATACATTTATATTATCAAATCTATGAACATTCACCCTTTACAACTATATTTGGACAGAATATTTATGAAAGATGTATAAATTGTGCTATATTCAAATGTGAATCATATTACACATGGCAAATAATATATGGCTGGAAATTATTTAAAAGTCTTGTGCATACACAAGCATGTAGTTACACTTTGCCATGTGTGCTGTGTTAACACTCCTGTCAACTGACACACCCATTTGAGACGTTAACAATGATACAATGTGTGGCTAACTGTGGTGCAGTGTTTGTCATCAGTTCTGGGATACGAGTTCATACACGGAAGATCTGGTAGCATTTGTTCCATCAGCTTCATGTGATGCCAGCTGTAAGTCTGACATATTACTTTTAAAATAATGTATAAAAATATTGATATAAGCAATGTGTAGAGTCAGAATTTCACAAATGCAAAGTGAATTAAAAAAGAATATGCCAGAACTGCCGTCTAAAGCCATTACTCTTTATTTTGTCTACAAGAAGACCAAGATTAATTTGCCATGGAAGAATTCTAATCAGCTACAGGTTTAACATTGTGCCATGTCTTTTGTCAGATGATATAAATATGATCTACAGTATTCTCCTCACAATTTAAACAGTGTTGTATTTGGAATATTCCACAGAGACAGATACAAAGGGATTAAAGTTGATACCATTATGCAAGGAAAAATGAATCAGAAAAGATATATTAATAAGAAAATATTGTAAGAGATTGGTGTTACTAATTCTCAAGGATATAGTTTGTCTTAAGGAATTGAAAGAGATTTGAATGTGGAAGCTGTTCAGTTCATCAGAATCCTGGATGTTATACATCATGTTTTCAGGATATTTCTAGTCTTAAAACATGTGAAGTATTTTCTAAATATACATAACGTGGCACCAAAATGTGAAGCATAAGGCAGAGTTATGAGAAGATAATCTCAGCTGAAACAAGGTTCCTAAGGCTGAAACTTGTCAAGGGGAAACAGAAAGAAAATTAAAGTATCAGCCTAGAGGAAGAAGGTGCTCAGAGAAATAAATTGATTTATTGTGCTATACCAGGTCACCTAGGCCTGCTACTGCAAAGCGTGCTGATGATGCTCAGATAGACAGTGATTACAAAATGTCTTCACTCTCAGTCTATCCTGCACTGGAAAGGAGATTCATTAACTATTGACAGTGGCAGTTTGCTTCTTGCTATAATTGCTGTCATGTCTACCTGTTTACAGTTGTATTCTGGTTCTTTAAATATAGTTAGGTTTGTCCATTAAAATGTAAAGAATTGTTAAAATGACAACAGTTACAATGCAGTCAGTATACACATAACAACAGTTACAATGCAGTCAGTATACACATAACAACAGTTACAATGCAGTCAGTATACACATAAAAACAGTTACAATGCAGTCAGTATACACATAACAACAGTTACAATGCAGTCAGTATACACATAACAACAGTTACGATGTAGTCAGTGTACACATAACAACAGTTACAATGCAGTCAGTGTACACATAACAACAGTTACAATGCAGTCAGTATACACATAACAACAGTTATGATGCAGTCAGTATACACATAACAACAGTTACAATGCAGTCAGTATACACATAACAACAGTTACAATGCAGTCAGTTTACACATAACAACAGTTACAATGCAGTCAGTGTACACATAACAACAGTTACAATGCAGTCAGTATACACATAACAACAGTTACAATGGAGTCATTGTACACATAACAACAGTTACAATGCAGTCAGTGTACACATAACAACAGTTACAATGCAGTCAGTGTACACATAACAACAGTTGCAATGCAGTCAGTATACGCATAACAACAGTTACAATGGATTAATTGTACACATAACAACAGTTACAATGCAGTCAGTGTACACATAACAACAGTTACAATGCAGTCAGTATACACATAACAACAGTTACAATGTAGTCATTATACACATAACAACAGTTACAATGCAGTCAGTGTACACATAAGAACAGTTACAATGCAGTCAGTATACACATAACAACAGTTACAATGCAGTCAGTGTACACATAACAACAGTTACCATGCAGTCAGT
>Ga0123355_10010973_pt1 | contig 13944 bp, 9 predicted proteins | sample TergutEmb28metaG_3_FD_89872 | JGI IMG/M metagenome (GOLD analysis project Ga0123355, IMG submission 89872) | Embiratermes neotenicus P1 segment gut microbial communities from Petit-Saut dam, French Guiana - Emb289 P1 | ecosystem: Host-associated > Arthropoda: Insects > Digestive system > Gut ... | reverse complement strand
CCATCGTCCGAAGCAAATATCCCCGTGATCCAGTTTTGTTCCTACCTCTGGCATACCAGCTAGGATCCTCTTGGGCTGATTTTAAGAACTTTTCAGATTCTGATTCCAGCCTGTTCGAGCGTCCAAGCGTGAAGTGATTGCCTCTAGCGCGTCCCGCGCTCGCGAGACGGGATTGCATCATCTTCGCTTAAGAGTGGACCGGCCTTGCAAAAGTCGTAATCGCCGCACTGCCGACGGTCGGCACTTCATTCTTGTACACCGGGCACTTGATTCTGGCGTAACACTCGATCCATTCCGCTGCTCGATGCTTCAAGCCAAAGTTCAACGAATTGAAAGCAGTCCTCAGTAGGCGATCACTCTGGTCGGTACAAGACAGAAGTTTTTAGCTCCTGTCGTGAGTTCGCCAAAGACATGAAAAGCAAGGCGATTGCATTCTTATCGCAACCGGCGTGGTCGAGGGGCATGAGGCCCCGCCAATGGTCAACAACGGCGTCATGTTCGTGACCACCCCGCAGAATCAGGTGCTGGACCTCGATGTGGCGAACTGAACTGGCGGCATCAGCCGAAATTCCGAGGGATCTGTTCCAGGTCCATCCGACCAACCGAGGTGTGGCGTTCTGGGGTGACAAGAGGTGCTAACCGAGAGCGAAACGAAAGTATCGAAGTTCTCGATACGTATTTCAACACCCTATAGACGGCGGCGGGTGGAGTGAGCCCGCCTAATCAATTCTAAGGAACAGTCCATGGCACGCTCATATGAACAGCGGACTCTGCATTTTTCCCTGTCCTTCGTCCCCGACGATGTCGAGATCAAGCTGCACGTGGGCCGGGAGCGGCACTTGTTACAACGGCACACCACTGCCAGCCTGACCGTGGCACGGCGGGAAAACCGCGCGCTTCGGCTTTTGCCCGACCACGAGGCAACGCACTTCGTCCCCGATCTGCGGCTGCCCTCGGATCAGGCCCAACTACTGTTCGTAACTACTACGCCGCGGCGGACGGACGGGCGCCTGCCGACCCTGTTGCTGACAAAGCTGCACATCCCAAAAGATGCCGTGCGCAAGGCTTGGCAGCGCGAGCGAGCGAATGGGACGATCCCGCGGGGTCCCCACCCCGCCCTGCTGGCTGCCGGCGTAGCGGACGACGGCACTGACCCCGAAATCCCCCCCGATGTCCACGACTGGGCATCAGCCCTCGACGCGGCTGTGCAGGCCGTGTTCCAGCACGGCGAACTGCTAAACATCGGCGCAGACGCGGCCGCGACAGCAATCCTCATTATACAGCATTCGAAAGGCATCAGTGACCTGGCGAGCAAGATCCTCCAGCAGGCGACGGCGCACATGAAGGACCCGAACGCGAGCAACTGGGTCGAGGACGTGCCCTACAGCCAGCCGGATGGCACGCCCTCCTCCAAGCATCGCTACGTGTGGTCGAAACTAACGCAGCAATGGATGCTGACGCCAATGCAGGACAGCCTGCGCAAGGTAAAGAATACGCCCAGCCTGCAGTCAAGTCCGACCAACGCCGGCAATTACACGGTGCTAAGCGGCATCACCGCCGTGGGATCACCGCAGAGCGTCGAAACCCTGCCGCGGCTGGGCGGCGTACACCTCGCCGCCTCTCGTCCGCGCCGGGTGGGCAAAAGCGAGACAGTCTGGACGGTCAACGACTACACCCCGCAGCACGGTTTCACCTACAACGGCGATGTGGAGCTGAAGGACGGCTCTTTCTCCGTGAGCTTCACCAACTCCTGGTTGCGTTGGCTTTCGGGGTACGTTGAGTTCCTTGGCCCTAACGCGCAGCCCGTCGTGCCCGAGGGCTGGACGTCGCAGGTACCTTCCGGGGTGGCCGGCACGTACGATAGCGATACGAAGAAGTACGTCACGCTGTTCTCCGCCGTTGACACTATCCTGGGGATTCCGCTGGGCGCATCGCCGACCGAAATCTCCTTTCGCTGGCCAAGCAATGCCGCTGGGGTACGAATTCTTGCCGGCGGCATCGGCAGAACCGGCGGGATCCAAGGGCAGGATGGGGCGTACTATGGCGGCTGGGACGCGCAGATCTGCGCCGCCGGCGCTATCATGACGGGCATCTTTTGCTACGGCGTCCCGACGGTCTGCCTGGTCGCCGGGGCCGCCATTCCGCAGACCGCGCTAAACGAGCTGGCGAAATCGGTTATTGGCATCGCCCTCGATGTCGGCCTGGCGCTGATCAACGGTCCCATCGCCACCGCGATCAGCCACGGCGAGCTGACGTCAGCGCTCATCGCATTCGCCGATGCCATCCCGCATCTGCTGCTGGAAGCTCCCGGGTTGGCTGCGGCTATCAGCGCGGCAGTGGCGGTGGAGGATGCCGTCGAGGAAGCCACACCTGTCTTCGGCTGGATCGCCCTTGGCCTTTCCATCCTTTCCACGGTCGCCAACCTGGTCCAGACGTCGGTGGAGGTCGGTCTCTCCCCTGCGGTGTTCGACGTTAGGGCAACACGCGCCATCGGCGCGGAATGGACCCTGCAGCCTGACCCCGGTCACAAGGAGTGGCCGCTTAATGCAACGCATTACGTCGTCACCGCTGCATTCACCGACGGGACCACCCGCGTGGCCACGGGTCAAGTTGGCTCTCCACCGCAGACAGACCCGATCACGGTGAGCTTCAACGCCGCAAACGAAAACGAACTTCCGGCCGGCGGCACGGTGCAGTTCACCGCCAATTTTTACTCCGACACTGATTGGCTATGTGGCTCGGCGACCAGCAAGCCGCTCTCGGCGGCGATTGATGCCGACAAGCTTATCGTTCCAGAGCAGGCGATCGAGGAACACCTTGTGCCGTTGCAGAACACCACGCGCTACCTCTACCAAAAGAGCGCGACGTGGGACGCCGAAGAGAAGCGGCACGTATGGGCGAGCGCCCGGCCCTCTGCCACCCACACCTCCCTCAACCCGAGCAATATCGGCAACTATATCGGGGCGCTTGGGCAGATCACCGTCAACCAACCGCAGAATCAGCTGGCCTACAGCTGGCAGGCGTCAGGCCAGAATATCCCACCCACTAACCAGCAGCTCTACGCTTTTCAGACTATCAGCACTCTCACCAGTCCGGAACACGGGCTGCGCTTCGTGCCGAACGGGTTCGTCGGCGCCGCGGCGCCGCTATACGACCTGACAGGCGGGCCGCGCGGCAACAACTTCTATCTTGATCCAAGCAATGGCATGAATCACCTGCGCCAGATTGTGCTGGACGGCAGCTCCGGCAATTTCACCTTGCTCGCGAATGCAAGCTGGGGTCGCTTCAACGAGCCGATCAAAGCCTGCATCATTCACCCCGACGGTTACGCCGTGGGCGTCAACGCCGGCAACGCCAAGCTGGAGGTGCTGCGGCTGCCCTCTGGCAGCACGACCGATGCGGCTGCGCCGTTTGCGGACATCTTCGGCGGCTATGGTACGCGGCCTGGCCTCATGCACCAGCCGGTTGGGGTCGCGCCAGCGCTGGGTTCGGGCGTGATCGTGCTGGAGAATGCCGACGCGAGCCTTCAGGCGCCGGCGCGATTTCAGGGGTTCGACCTGATGGGAAATCCGGCGCCGATCTTTGAAGGGCATTTACCGACCGCGCTGGTGAGGACGGAGGCGTCTCCGATCACCTGCCTGGCTATCGCCACGGAATCAAAGGGCTTCATCTACGTGCTGAAATACGTCGGCGACGGCAGCCAGACTGTGAACTACCTGCTCGACATCTACGCGCCCGACGGCAGCTTCCTGGCGCAGACGGCAGGCCTGCCGGCTGGCGGCATCGCGGTAGACCTTTGGCGCACATTGTTCACCTTGGATTACCAGCAGATCGCCAAACCGCAGGGCGAGCGGACGGAACCGTCCGTGAGCTTCTGGATCCCCTCAACGCCGAGCTGAAGACAGTCGCGACAAGGGAGGAAAGGAATGCAGCCCGTCACCGTCGCCATCTCGCCGACCGGCATTCAGTACTTGCTGAAGGAGCTGCTCGGCCACCAAATCGCCCTGGCCCTCCAGTCCAACCTGGAGGCCCCCAGCTACAACTTTCAACCCGCCGACTTCAGCTTCCTGCCATCAGGCAGCTCAATCGAAAACGATTATTCCAAAATCTCGGTCAACATCTCTGGCGGTGAAATCGAGAAGTTCTCACCAGTCTTCAGCGGCTGTGTGCAGGGGCCAGGTGGTGACAACAGCCAGTTCGCCATCACCATGACCGTGAGCAATCTTGTGGTGAATTATCCTGGCGGTTGGCACGAGGCCTATACGTATCAGGCGTACACATGGACCAGGGGTGGACAAAAGGTAAAGGCGTCGTCGCCTGATAACGGGCCGCACAACAACACCTACGATTACAGTGTCCAGCTCCCGACTCTGACGATCCAGGTGACCTTCCAGCTTTCGGCCTCAAGTGATGGTTACAAGCTCACCTACTCTAGTAGCAGCGCGGATCCCGGCAATCCGAACCCGAATATCCCAGGCGGAAGCATCCTCAACCAGCAGAGCAGCGTCTGTGGCTATGGCGCCCACATCAGCGATGCCACGAAGCAGCAGATCGCCGCCATGAACTGGAGCGGCGTGCTTGCCTCGAGCCTCGATAAGATTTTCGCGTCGATCGGGGAGAGCGGCCAACTCGGGCCGGTCACGTTCGACTTCCTCGCTCCCGGCGACACGCCGCTAGTCTTTCCGAGCGGCGGTGGCATCCAGATTGGCGCCGAGGGACTGGTCTCAGTGAACGGTTCAGCCTATCCTGTGACACCTCCCGCGGACCTGCCGTTCCCGCCGGTTCCCACCGGCAATCCGGTGCCGCACGCCACATACTTAGTCCAGGATTACGAGCTGGACGCGCTATGTTGGGGATTTTTCCGAGCCGGCGTGCTCAAAGCTACTCTGGCCCACGGCGACTTGAGCGATCCGCAGGCATTGGAGACCGAAACCTATCGCGGCGGCTCGCTCAATATTCTGGCCGTGACGTACCCGAAGTCATTCATGACGGCCGATCTGCAGGCGCTGCAGACACCGACTGTCTCCTTCACAACCATCTACGAGTTCACCGACAAAAGCGTCGCGAAGATCCAGCAGGATTTAGGCTCCGCGGTCTGGGACAATTACGGCTCTGAGATCCGACAGCTGAATCCGGGCACTTACTCAAGCCAGGCGGGACTCGAGCAGCAGCTCCAAGCCATCGATCCGACCTTGATGACCTATGCGGCAGTGATTGAGCAGGACACTGCTGTCCCTGGCGTTGTTGCCCAGCATACCGTGCAATGCGTGCTGAACGTGCTGAAGGTCGGGGGAGCGTCGCCGGTGATCACCTTCGACGTGGCGCAAACTTTCGCCATGCAGGGACTGCGGCTTGGGCTGTCCAGTACCGGCAAGACGCAGAGCGTGATTTTTACTTTCATCCAGCCGGAGGACATCTTTCCCCAACCGACCTTCGTCAGCTCGACCTTGAAGGGGGTCAACAGTGCGGATTTTGGGGACGTGTGGAACGCCTTGCGTCCGAACTGGCAGAATACCTTCTCGGCCATCGGCACGGCGGGCCTGCCACTGCCGCGTATTCCCGGCTTCGACTTTCTTTTCGACGCGGCCGTGATCACGTTGAAGCCGGCAGTGGGGGGCGTGGACGGCTACATCTCGATCACGACCAACTTCAATTATTCGCTTGAACACCTGGCACCCGCTGTCAGGGAGATGCTTGCTCAGCAGAAAGTTCTATGTGCAGCCTGAGTCATGCACAGCACCTTAGGTAACTTCGCAGGAAAATTCGCTTTCCGGTCCACGGGCTCGGGATCGAGCTGTTATCTTACGAGTTATGTCGGGCAGGGAGTCATCTATCCGTCGGCCTCGGCTCCGCTTCTGACCGATGCCGAGAAGCTCATTCTTTATGCCCGACCGGATGGTGGCTATTTCACCGTGTTAGTGGTACGGCGGCTATTCACTAACGAGATTAGTCTCGCGTATCTAAAGGGACAGCCTGATCTCAGGTTCGTAACTACCGATCCCGCACCGGCGAATGCTCAGGAGCTGCGGATCTCGCCGTTGGGCGACTTGCCGGGGACCTGGTCAATTTACGACACGAACAAGCAGACTTGGACAACGTTAGTTTACTACCCGGGGGGTGGGATGGCGCTGCTCTCCTACCAGGACGCGTCTGCTCAATCGATGCCAGCCCCGCTGACGAGCCTTCTGGGCGTGCCAGTGACGCCAAGCTACGCCGAGCTGACGCGGACAAAGAAGGGGCAGAAGGCCGATCTCCGCTACGTCGATCTCACCGGCCTTGACCTCAGTGGAGTGGACTTTACCGACGCCGACTTCACCGGTGCCAATCTGACGCGTGTGAAGTTGCGTGCCGCCACTCTTACCACGGCTGTCTTTACCGGCGCGACTATGACGGGGCTGGATCTTACCGGCGCTACATTGGATGGGGCCCACATGTCCGGCCTCGATCTCTCCTCGGTAGTCTGGGGCACCGGCATCTCCGCCGTTGGCGCGCATTTCGAGAACAGCCTGTTGGTAGGTTGCGTCATTGGCTCCTCGTCCGCGACAGCAAAGCTGTCCGGCTGCTTGTTTACTGGTGCCGACCTCAGCGGCGCGGATCTCACAGGCGCCGATTTGAAGTCGGCTCAGCTCGGTGGCGCCAACCTCACCGGAGCGATACTCGACACCGCCGACTTCACTCAGGCCGCACTCGGCGGGTCCACTACCGTTCCTCCAGCGGTCCTGGCTTATGCGCTTATGGGCAACGGAATCCTGAGCCAGGCCGACCTGTTCGGCGTGAACTTCGCAGGCGCGACCATCTACGGCGGCCAGACCCAACTGAATAGCGCTGCGACTCTGGAGGAGGCCGACTTCAGCAACGCCTATCTGGAGGGCATCTCCTTCAACGGATCCAACCTGAAGGGTGCCTGTTTCGACGGCGCCTGCCTGCTCGAAGCGGACTTCACCGATGCCGTGCTCACAGCCTCCGGAGCGAGCAGCAAGCCGGCCTCTTTCGTTGGCGCTTGCCTACCCGGCGCCGTCTTTACGGGCGCGCAGCTTGGCGGCACTAACTTCGCCAACGCGGCAGTGTCCTTCGCGCCAGGCAAGTTCCCGGTGCGCTACTGCACGGCCGAGGGACTGTTCCCGCCGGTCAAGGAGGATCCGGAACCCATCGAATGCGATTCGACGACGGGGCTCGACCGGACCACGCTGGGGCCCACCACTATTTGCCCGAACGGGAGCACCCTGGCTGCGAACCAGACGCGCGGGATCGAACTTAAGGCCATGCTGATAGCATCAGGCGCCCCGACGTCCTGGTGCGCCGCTGCCTGTCTGGCCCCGAAGACTGCGAGAACTTAGCGTGTAAGGGATAGCCGGGGCGAACCGGCAGGAGCGCGGACGGATCCTGGATGAACTTACGTCGCTGACGGGCCTGCACCGCAATCATGCCGCACCGCGACCGGAACACGGCGTCCGGAGCACGATGCGAGAGGCTCTGGCGGGTACTGGCGGACCGGTTTCGCAGCGACCGCCTCAGCATCATGAGGGTGGCTGCCTCGTACCTTCTCAAAGCTGCTTCCGGCGTGTTGGCGTCGCCGATCACCGGAGCCCAGACCTTGGAGTCCGCCCGCCCGGCGGTTCAAGAATGCAACCCTGATTTTTTGCCTCCTCTTGCAACGAGTTCTACCTATCCATACAATTTCGATGGCCTGCTCCTCCATATGCCGCTCATCACGCAACGCCAAACTGAAGGCTATACTCTGTGATGTGATGCAGGATCATTCACAAGATCTCCTAGGAAATCCCCTAATTGACAGAAACAGACTAAAGTTTCCGACCATCATAATCGACGCAGCTATCACTGATGCTAATCTCCAACTGAGCTTTTGCCGATTTGGGACAGTCTGTGGCAAGCCTGCGGCCATCAAAATTGCGGCGTGGTGAGGGAGGCTACTGGGGTGTGGAAGGGCATTCCGACAGAATGGATACAATCAGGCCAATGACTGAACGGTTGTGCGCGCGGTGCCACGAGATCACGTCGCCAGTTCCAGGAGCGCCTAGATCAGGATCATGTGTCGGTTGGGTAGCTCTAAGCCCCGCGGCCGAAATGCGACAAATGACCGACGGAAATCGGCAATCGGCAGCCGGCGACGAACGGAAGGAGCGGACGTGTTGTGCAGATAGCATTTATCGAGCCCGAGGCGGAGCTGCGTCCCTACATACAATCGCTCTGGGCGTTCGACGCGCAGGCGGGGCTCCCGGCCACCGACAGCAGCATCGTGGCTCCAAATGGTTGCCCGAAGCTGGTGGTTCCGATCGAGAATACCATCGTCTCGCTGGCCAACGCGAAGATCCAGTTCACTCGGCCAGAACATCTCCATTTCGTCGGCAACAGGGACAACGCGACGCTGCTTCGGTCGAGCGCCGAGCGCACGCGCTTTGTCACCGTCGAATTCCGGCCGTACGGCGCAATGCCGATTTTGGGCATTCCGATGAACCTCTGCGCGAACGGTCTGTGGAACGCAGACGAGCTTTTCGGACCTTGGGGCCGCCGCCTGATCGAGGAGTTGAACGAGATCGACGATGTCGGTGCGAAAATCGCGCGTCTCCAGGGCCGGCTATCCACGCTGCTGCGAGAAAACGGTAGGACCAATGCCGTCGTGAATTGGTGCGTCCACACGCTCGAGGCGGCCAATGGCCGGATTTCCGTAGCCGAACTGGCACGCGAGACGGGCTACACGCGGCGTCACCTGGCGAACCTGTTCAATGAGCACGTGGGTCTGCCACCGAAAGCGCTCGCGGGAATCCTGCGGTTCCAGAGGTATTATCGTGACCTGGTGGCTGGCGCCTCCTTTGATGCAATTAGGGACGAGCTCTACGACGATTATTACGATCAGGCGCACTTTACTAACGAGTTCAAGAAAATGACCGGATACTCACCGCGTCGGTACGAGCGCGAGGTCCGGAGCGAATTCGGCCACAGGCTGTTGCGGGGCTGACCGCTGCGCAGCTTCGCGCATTTCCCATTTTTCCAAGATTTTTCGCCGTATTCCCTGGTAGCGGCCGCCGTCGTTACCAGACTGGCTTTTGGAGGGAACCATGGATCGCCTCGCGAACTGGATCGAGATACCCGCCAAGGACATCAAGCGCGCAATCGTCTTCTACAGACGCGTGCTCGATGTCGATTTCCACGAGATGGAAATGGGCGGGAACCGCTACGCTCTGTTCGGCGTCACCGACAGCAACAGCGGTGGCGCGCTCGTGGAGGGCGATGGCTATGTGCCGAGTGAGCAAGGTGCGGTGATCTACCTGAACGGCGGGGCCGATCTCTCGGCTGCGCTGGGACGGGTGGAAAAGGCGGGTGGGAAGGTTCTGCTCGGCAAGACCTTCCTTTCGAAACAGGCCGGGTATATCGCCTATTTCAGGGACGCGGAGGGCAACAAGGTTGGCCTCCACAGCATACGCTGAGGATGAAGCGTATGGATTGGCTTTAATACTTGCCGACATTCTCGGCGATTAGAACCTAGCCGCGTGAATTCGAGCGGGCAAGGGGAGACCGTCGCGCGAGGCACGCACGTGTGAACATACCGGGGAAGGACAGCACAAATGCAGCTTTATCACTTTCCGTCACCGAACCCGCAAAAGGTCTCGTTTGCCCTGCTGGAGCTAGGGATCGACTGCGACAAGATTCCGGTCAATCTCCTGCAGGGTGAACAGAAGATGCCGGAATTTCTTGCAGTTAATCCTGCCGGCCGGGTGCCGGTACTCGTCGACGACGATGTGAAACTCGCCGAGTCGCACGCGATCCTCGCCTATCTCGGCGACAAGGCCGGGCGGCTTTGGCCAACTTCCTCGGTTGGGCGCGCTGGCGCCCTGCAATGGCTGTTCTTCCTGTCGCAGCACATCATGCCCGCAGCCGGCCAGGTGGCGCTCAGGATCCGCGCGAAGCTCAGCGGCGTCCCGGTCGATGAGGCAATTGTCAGCCAAGGGGAACAGGCGTTGAGCGCGGTCCTGCCGGTGGTCGAGGGCCATCTCGCCAAGAGCAAATGGATGTTGGGCGGCGAGTTCAGCTTAGTCGATTGCGCCTATTGTCCGGTCCTCAACGTCGTCGAAAAGGCCGGGTTCAGCTTCGACGCGTTACCGAAGACGAAGGCTTATCTCGATGCTTGCCGCGCCCGCCAGGCTTGGGAACAGACACCCAGGTTGCCCGGTCTCTAAGAGGGGCATTTTGAGGAACGGGGCCATCCGGCCTCGCAGCCTGGGCTGCGGACGGCCGCCAACGTTCATCGTCAGGCCGGCGCTGCGTACGCCTTCCTGGACTTGGGCTGTGGCAAGGGGTGTGTGCTCGTCCTGGCGGCCGAGGCCGGTTTTCAGCGCATAATCGGCGTCGAAATCAACCCGGCGCTGGCCGCGATCGCACAGCAGAACGCCGCTCGACGGACAGTTCCGCCAAGATCGAAAATATGGAACCTCCCTTTCGTTCTGCCGCACTTCGCCGACGAGGTGAGTTGCGAACTGTGGATCCGTGCAAGTTGGGGCCGCGAACCGCTGACCCGAGGCAGCAATACACGTGAGGTGCTCCAGCACCCTGCGGCGGTGTGCTTCCTTCTCGGCCGAGATCATCGTGATTGCCTGCGTCCCTGGCGGTTGGATTACGGCGGGCCTGCCACCAGGGTCCAAGCCGAAGCAACACAAGACGACGGAGCCGGCCAGGAAGGCCGGTTTGCCGGCGACATGGAATGTGCGGCGGGTCGCCGAGCAGCATCGCTCCGGGCCCGACTCGGATCCTCGCGCGGAGCGTGCGGACAATGCTCATCTCGACGCTGCTGCGCGCGGTCGCGCGATTTCGCCAGGTGATGCGCGGGAGCGTCGTGGAACAATCTCTGCCCCGTCGCGTCGGTATGAGTCAGCGGACGGGAGCAACGGTCACGAGCACCACATGTCGTAGCCCGAGAACGATCGTTGTCATCGCCAGCTCGTGTGCTGTTGCGGCGTGTGCCGTGCCGCAGCCGCGCGGGCCGACGGTGATGGCACTTCCGCCGGCGGGAAAGAGCCTCGTGGTCTTCCAGCAGCAAGACGAGCAGTGTCGTAACCATGCAGCGGCTGCGATCGGCTTTGTCCAGCCAGGACAGGCGGGCACTCAGGCGACAGTCGGCAGCGCTGCCGTCGGTACGGCTCTTGGCGCGGCCGCGGGTGCGGCAATCGGCGCGGCGGCGGGAAATCCGGGGGCCGGTGCAGCGATCGGGGGTGCGACGGGCCTGCTGGGTGGTACAGCGGTCGGTGCAAACAATGCGGCGGCCAGCGAATTCGATCTGCAGACGCGCTACAACATCGCTTACTCACAGTGCATGTACGCATTTGGCAATACGGTGACGAACCCACCGGTTGCGTATGCTTTCGGTGGTCCCTGGTATGGATACGCCGACCCGTGGGGCGGCCCTTGGTATGACTGGGGGGCGCCGGGCTTTGTTGGAGGCGGGATAGTCTTCAGCCGAGGCCCCGGCTTCGACTTCGACCACTTCCACCGCGACTTCCACAGCGGCGGCTTCCACAGCGTTGGTTTCCACGGCGTTGGCTCCCACGGTGGAGGCTCCCACGGTGGAGGTCACCACTGATCGGACCCCGACACTTCAGGGCAAGTCGCCGCGGGTTGGACAAATAGGTCACCCGCGCGTCTGCACATGCCGTCAGGGACCGGGTGCCTAAAACCTGTGCGGCAATGCTGGTCGCTGGGTACGTGCCTGCGCCTGCGCCCAGCGAGTTGCGCTACTCATCAGCTTCCCCGGCAGCACAAACCACTGTGTTCGTGCGCTGTTTGTGTTCGCCGTAGCGCTCGCTGGCATAAGCGAGGTCATGGCAGAGCCGGCACCTGACGGCACCGAAGCATGATGGGCTCAGTCGCCCCGGTTACACGGTCGCGAACGCGGTCGATGGCGGCTCACTCGATCATCGCGGACTGATGACGGCGCTCGTAAGACACCGGATACGTCTTGTTGCGAAACTGAATCATAGGGTCTGCGGTTTCGATGCCGGCAGGCAAGAGCGCCGGCAAGAACATGAGCGCGCGTTCGGTCGCCTCGCTGTCCGGCACCAGCGAAGAGACGGTCAGCGTCCCCAGCGTCGTGATCTTATTGGTGCTCCCCCAAGCCACTGATGGATCGTCGATCTTGTCGCCCGTCGCTGCGAGCTGCAGCACCACCTCAAATCGGACCGGTCCACGGGCAACCCGCTGGCGAATCTCGTCTTCGAGATAGTTGGTCCCCGCGCTGGCGCTCTCATCCTTCGACAAAAAATGTCGGCCGGCGTCGGGAAGCAGCTGATAGCGCCCAAACGTCACGGCGCCCTTTTCGTTGACGAACTTGAAGCTGTTCACGCCGAAGTAGGCGGTCGTCGCGTAGCTCACCGGCGGGGGATCCCGCGTGGTCAAGAACGCCCTCGCGGCCGGGTGCGTCTCCTGAAACACCTCGATTGGCGTCGGCGACGGGATCCCTGGCTTGCTGCCGGCGACCGCCAGGAAGAATTGCTGAAACTCCTCCGGGTCCTTCGCCGGAAAACCGTTGTACGAATGCATGACGAGATCGGTGTCGCTGCCGTCGGGAAGACGAAACCTGATGGCTAGGCCACGCGGGCTGGCCCGCGGATCCGTATCGGCGATCTTGGCTATGCCCGTGTTGGCAGAGAAGCGCACCGTGACCGGCACCTCGTGCTGGAAATGTAGCGCCTTGCTCACGCTCGCGGCCTCCGCACTCGGAACGAACTTGCCGAGGAGGACGACGCCCTTGGCATGGGCCGACCGCTGCGTCGTTTGCTTGCCGAACGCTAAGTTCAGCGCATCAACGAACGATTCAGGCGTCGCGGCCATCGCTGGCTCCCTCCGTGTGTTGATCTCCGTCCTCTGCTGGCACGGTCCCCTCCCCCACGAGTTCCTGGCATGGAAATCCGGCGTGGATGCCTGTGGGTCGAGAGCAGCCATAAAGGACGCGTTGGCCGCTATCCTTGAGTTTACCTGACCTTGCGCCGATCCCGCTATCATGTCGATTCTGGCGAATTCGGCACAGGATTCCGCTCCGAACCGGCAGGTGATTCCGTCGCAATCCGGCAGGCGATTCCGCTGCAAACCGGCACGGCATTACACGCCAAACCAGCAGGATTTCTGAGGGCTGACGGACACGCAACTGAGCTCGCTCCTGCTGACTGGGGTCATCCACCTCGATCATCCGGAGGGGGTCGAGAGTGACTGCGACGCAGGTGGGTGGAAAATGTGGTCTCGCCCGCAGCCGAGCGCAGGCCCGACAGGTAAAGCTCGCGGTGCTCGGGGTTCCGCCAGTGTGTGGCACTCGGCACCACCTCGTTGGTGAGCGTGCGCAATCGCGTAACGGTTTCGCGGGCTTCGTCGAACCGCCCGAGATGCGCGTAGCACGACGCGAGAAATCGATAGGTCGGTACCCAAGTGGGATTTTCTTGGAGTGAGAGAAGCAGGCATGCCGAGGCATCCTCGAACCGCCGGGCAAGAAAATGACCCACTCCTATGCCGAGATAGAAGTCCCCCCTCCACTGCAGTGGGTTGAGGCGCATAGAGGTCTCGAGGTGACCGATCCCGACGTCCGGTTGCCCTGCCCACAGCCTTAGCCAGCCACTCCATTGCCAACCGCGCGCGAAACTCGGGTTACGTGTAAGGGCACGGTCCATCAGTGCAATCGCACCGGGAAGATCTTCGCCGAAGTACCCGAGTACTCGGGCAACTTGGCCGAGGACCCTAGCGTTGTCACCCGCAACCGTGAGGGCACGATGCGCAAGACTGAGAGCCTCAAGGCGTTTTGCGTCTGGCTCGCTAATCCAGCCAGCTATATGGAGAGCCTGATAGCATAACGCCGCAGCACCGAGCGCGAGACCGTAACGCGGGTCCCGGTCAATTGCTTCACCGAGCAAATCGAGAGAATGGAGAATCTGTTCCCTCCCGATTCCT
>Ga0123355_10010972_pt1 | contig 13945 bp, 13 predicted proteins | sample TergutEmb28metaG_3_FD_89872 | JGI IMG/M metagenome (GOLD analysis project Ga0123355, IMG submission 89872) | Embiratermes neotenicus P1 segment gut microbial communities from Petit-Saut dam, French Guiana - Emb289 P1 | ecosystem: Host-associated > Arthropoda: Insects > Digestive system > Gut ... | reverse complement strand
CAGGATTGCGCCATCCCGTTTCATCGTAGTCGGCCATGCATTGCTCGACCAGTGCTTCCATCTGCGCGAGGGCGCCGCCTCGTGTCGCCGACTGGTAGGCCTGCATCCGCACGTCCTCCCAACCACCCGCATAATTGCGCTCGTAGAGCTCATGGCGGCCGCCAAATTCGGTGCCGACGGCATCCCACAAGAGCTTCATCACCTTGATACGTTCGCGATGGTCGATCCCATGGGAGCCGCGGACGTATTGCTTGAGGTAGGGCTCGATGTCGGGGTTAAGAAAATCCTTCGCCGAAGACGGCAGATAGATCAGCGCCGAGGTAATGGTGCGCTCGACGATATCGCGAATACGCGGATAGACGTCGGGGGCGAACACGCGGTAGGCGTTGGCCGCTTTCGATTCCGGCAACAGCGCATCGCCGCGCCAGGGTTCGGGGTTGTGACACATGGCATCGGATAAAGCCCAGAATTGGTTGCGATACGCCAAGGCCTCGCCGAATAACGCCTGGTTGAGGCGGGATTCGTCGCCGCCGGTACAGCGCAGAGCCTTGGCGATCAGGCCGCAGAGAAAGTCGAGCTTGACGGCAAACCGCGTGCAGCCCTGTAACAGATAGCCGTTTTGAAAGCCCGAGCGTGGATGGAAAGAGAGAACGCGCTCGGGATCGCGATAGACGAGGACGTCCTCCCAGGGAACAAACACCCTGTCCAGCACAAAAATCGCATCGTTTTCGTCGAACCTGGATGATAACGGATAGTCAAAGGCGCTGCCGTTGCGACTGGCGGCTCGTTCATAGGACGTCCGGCAAAACAGCTTGAGGCCCGGCGCATCGATCGGCACCAGGAACATCAGCGACATCGACAGGTCTTCGGTCGCGGTCTTCGAGCTTTGACCCATGAAATTGTAATGCGTCATCGCGGCGCTGGTCGCAACGACCTTGGCGCCGGAGACGATGATGCCGCCGTCGGTCTCGCGATCGACCGACACGAACACGTCCTTCGCCCGCTCCGCCGGCAGGTGCCGGTCGACCGGCGGATTGACAATGGCGTGGTTCATGAACGGCACGGTCTCCTGTGCACGTTTGTACCAACGCCGCGCGTTGTCGGCGTAAGGGCCGTAGTACTCGGCGTTGGCGCCCAACGTATTGGTGAAGGCGGCCTTGTAGTCGGGCGTGCGGCCCATCCAGCCGTAGGTCATCCGCGCCCAGTGGGCGATGGCGTCGCGGCTCCGGATCATCTCGTCGCGCGAGCACTGATAGCGGAAATAGCGGAACGTATAGCCGTGCGAACCGGTATCGGTGGGTACCGTCAGCCGTTCGCGCGTTTTCGGATCGTGCAGCGAATCATAGAGACGCGACAGTGAACGCACCGAATTGCGGAACGCCGGGTGTCTGGTCACGTCCTTGACCCGCTCGCCATCGATATAGACTGCGCGGCCGTCGCGCAAGCTCTGACGGTATTCGGCTCCAGTGTAGGGACGCGTCCTGTCGGCGATGGCGTCTTCGGGCAGCATTCGATCCTCCGGCTCCTGCCCGGAGGTTAGTCCCATAAACAGCGCCAGCGAACAGGGAAAAAGGGCGCCCCGGGCCTGAAGCGCGGCCACGCCGGACCGCATCGCGATCGATGGCGGCCGGGCTCTTCGTCAATTTACGGGGGGGCGCGGTGTCGCAGCGCGGCCGGAAGAGCCGCGAGCGAACGGTTTGCCTATGCGTTTGAAATCGGCATCGGAGCCCCCGAGACTGGCATAGCCGGGGTGAGCATGATCGCAAAGTGGATTGACCGCGCTGCCGTGGAAACCGTTCCGATCTGATGCTGCCGTTGTTCGGAAGGCTCGCCCTCAAGCGAGCGGCAGAGGGGCGAAAGGCCCGGCTAAGGAGAAGGGAGGCTGCCTTCGAGGACGGAACGGATCGCCGTTGCCAACTCGCGCCGTCGATACGGTTTGGCCAGAACCGGGAACTTCTCCGTACGGGCACGACTGCCATAGCCCGAGCACAACAAGACGCGGATTCCCGGACGCAGGAGCGTCGCTTGCCGGCCGAGCTCCCGGCCGTTGATGCCGTTGGGCAGAACATGGTCGGTGAAAAGCAAATCGATTGGCGCGTCGCCGGCAAGGCGTTCCAGCGCCTCCTTGCCATCGCGCGCTGACACCACGTGGTAACCAAGCTCGCTCAAAAGCTCCGAGACCACACCGCGCACATTCTCGTTATCTTCAACGAAAAGAATATGCTCTGAGCCGTGCGGCTCAGTTTCGCCGCCCGGAGAGTTTTCGCTCCCCGGCAGCGCCATCCTCGGGATTGACCGTGTCATCACCGAGCCCCTCCACTTCAGTCGTCCCCGACAGCATCACCCACCCCCAATATTTCTTGATCCCCAACAGGGTACCACAATAATTACCCCACGTAAGAGCATGTGGAGGCGAATTTCAATAAAAGATCGTCTTGCGTGTCGATAAGCCAACCGTCGTTTAAACCCCGCTGTCCACGTTCGGCTCCGGCTGCGCATTCAACGCGCCTCGCGCGCTGTCGGGCCATCGAACATCGAATCGGATAACTTGATCTTCCCCTTCTCGCCGCCACTGGTAATATGCGTTCGGGGGACGGCTGCGCAGAGGCGCCGCATCGTGGAGCCTTTCGCGTGATGGGGGACGAGGTCTTGACATGCGGCCTCGATGCTTGGCTTTCTTAATTGTAGAGGAATCAGCCGGCGTTGGCTCGGTTCGGGCGGGAATGTTCGTTGAAATCCGGTCTTCGACTGGCTCACGCCAGTTTTTCGTGGAGCCGTGGGCGTCTCCGAAGCAGCGTATGATGTGGTGCGGATTGGACGCCCGTTATTCTATCTCGACTTCGTTTCATTGTTGCTGACGCCAAGGGACAGGCCTTTGCCGCAACAGGAGCGTGATCACAGGATTCCGGACGAGCTGCGCCTGAGGGCCGTGGGGCGCGTCGCCGCTGGCCTGGTTCATGACGCCAACAATGCCTTGGCCGTCGTGATCTGGAATCTGGAACGCGCCACGCAAGCGCTTGAAGCCAACGACAAGGAAGACGAAAGCGCCAAGACCGCGATGGCTTCGGCTGTTAAGGCCGCAGCGTTACTGCAGCGATTGCTCGAATATTCGAGCCATGTTGCCTATGACCCGAGCTTGGTAAATCTGGACGAATTATTGGCGCGGCTGTTCATCAAAGCGTCGGCCACTGTCGAGAGCCACATCCGCGTCGATTGCCAGGTGGGGAACGATGTTGGACCCGTGATGGTGGACGAGACCTTCCTCGAACTTGGCCTGCTCGATCTTGTGGCCGGCCTCTCGGCGCAAATGGCGAAGAACGGTTCGATACTGATGAAGGCATTGGATCTGCCTCCCGGAGCCGTGCCGCCGCCCGAATCGCCGCAGGCGACCGTGCTTTTGTCCGCGGAATGCGTCGGTCTTGCGAACGCGCCTTTGCCGTCCGGGCAAACGGCACTTCTCGAGCGATTGGCCGCGCTTGCCGGCGGCAGCTTGGCGATTTCGCGGACCGGCGATCGCTGCGAAATTCGCCTCTACCTGCCCCGCGCGGTCGCTTCCTCTGAGGACGGCGAGGTCTTCGTCTGAGACCCCGCCCATCCCTGCGGCATTGGCTGCAGCTGCCGGATGGTCGCGGAAACCCGGCGGCAAGCCGGCCGGTCCGCGAACCCGGAGCTGGTGTTCAGTCCGCCACCGAAGAGGCTGCTGCCCGGCCCATAGCCCGCAGCGATTCCTCACGCAATCTGTTCCAAAGGCGGCTGGTAATATCGCCAAACTGCGGATCGGAAATAACGCGTGAATCGCGTGTCCGGCGCCACCCCGTCGTCACCGTTTCCACGAAATGCCCGGGCCGGCTCGACATCACGCCGATGCGATCGGCGAGCATCGCTGCCTCATCGAGGCTATGCGTGATGAGAAGGACGGTTGCGCCGGTCTGACGCCAGAGCCGCAATACCTCGTCGCCCATCAACAAACGCGTTTGCTGATCGAGCGCCGCAAACGGCTCGTCAAGCAATATCAGCCGCGGCCTCAGCACGAGTGTCCGCGCTAAACAGACCCGTTGACGCATCCCGCCCGAAAGCTGGGACGGACGATGTCCCGCAAACTCGCTCAAACCCATGAAATCGACGGCCTCGCCGACACGCCGACGAAGCTCCGCCGCGTTCATTTTGCGGCCCCGCAATCCGAATGCTACATTGTCCCAAACCGATAGCCACGGGAAGCTCGCATCTTCCTGAAAGACGACGCCGAGCCCTTCCGGCACGGTGCCGTCGACGAGCTTGCCCTCGAACATGACGCGTCCCTCACTCGGTACGATCAGCCCGGCAATGATATCAAGGAGCGTCGACTTGCCGCAGCCCGACGGTCCGATAACCGCGAAGAACTCGCCGCTGCCGATGCGCATCGTCACTTCATTGAGTGCCCGCACCGGTTCCCGGCCCTGAATTGCGGGAAACACATGTCCGACGTTCTCAATCAACACCGCCGCGTCATTGCTCATCGTTCAACTCTTTCGCCGCGCCGCAATGGCCAGCAGCGCGACGCTGCTGCATCCTGCGAAGAGAAACACCAGAACCACGATCGCCAGAATCGTCGGATTGTCGTCGACGCCGATCGACGCCATCAGGAGATGGCCGATGCCATTTGTCGAGGCAAACATTTCACCGACCAGGACCCCAAGAAGAGCCTGCGCAAAACAGATCCGGAAAGCGCCCAGAATCTCGGGCATTACCGCCGGAATCAGCAGGCGCCAGGCAAAGTCGCCCGGCTTCAGTCGCAAGGTCCGCGCTGATTTGCGATAGACCGGATTGAGGTTGCGGATCGCCGCTGTGGTAATGATTGCCACCGGCGGCAAACCATGGAGAACACCGAAGGCGATCTTGGCAGCATCACCGAGACCAAACAGCAATAGAATTACCGGGTAGAGCGTGACTTTAGGAGTCGCGACCAGGAGATGCATGAACGGCTCGAAGGTCTGACCGATGAAGCGCCAGCCGCCGAATAGGACGCCGAGCGCCAATCCTCCCGTCATGCCGATGGCGAGCGCCAGCGCATAAGCCGCCGCCGTGCTGGCGAGATCGCGATCGAAGCTCGGCCGCATGACCAGCACGAAAATGTGTTTCCCCGTTGCCAATGGCGGCGGCAAGGTGTGCGCGCCCACCGCCATAGATACCGCCTGCCAGATGAGCAATCCGACGAGGATGACAAACCCGGTGTCGCGCCACGAAGCGAGGCCAGGCGCTTTCATCTTGCGCTTGGACCGACGCGGGTGCGCAACCGGCTAAGTCCGATATTAATGGTTGCAACGCAAACGCCGAGCCCCAGCATCAGCCCGTACATACGCGCCGTCTGAAACATGCCGTAGGCGTCCGCGATGGCGTGGCCAATGCCGTGTGACGCCAGCAGAAATTCACTGGCGATCACCGCGACGAAGGCATAGCTGACGCTGAGCGCAATGGCACCGGCGATATCGGGAGCGCAAGCCGGAACCAACACGCGCCAGGTGGTGGCAAATGGACCGAGCTGGTAAACGCGTGCACATTTGCGAAATACCACGGGGATACGGTCGAGCCCGGCCAAGGTGCCCATGACCACGCTCATCATGGCGTACAGCACGCCGGTGGCGATGATCGGTCTGGTCCCGACCCCGAGCACCACCACCAGCACGGGATAGAGCGCGAAAAGAGGCAGCGCGTAATAGCTGGCGATGAACGGCTCAGCGGCGCGCCGCCAGCGCGGCATGGCATGCAGCACAATGCCTGCGGCGATACCCAACACGGTCGACAGCACCACGGTGATCGCGACCGATCCGAGCGTGACCAGGAAGTCGTTCTGCGTATCGGGATCGGACAGTGCCTGTCCCAGGGCGGCGACCATCGCGGTCGGCGGCACCAACGTTGTCGGTCTTACCCAGCCCACACGGCAGATGAGCTCAAGGGTTGCGATTGCGACGAGCGCCGAGCCATACCGAAGCCAGCCTCCTCGGCTCATGACGACGTTACTGGAGAGGGGCGGCGCCGGGCGGCAGAAACCGATTGTCGGTCATCGCCTTGAAGTCGACCTTGCCCTTCGCCTCGCCCGTCAAATTCAGCACCTCCACCAGGTTGGCGAGCGCCGCATTGTTGAATCCCCCCTCCGACCAGAAGCGGAATCCGACCATGCGCGCCACGGCGCGTTCGAGCACCGCTTGGTCGGCTCCGACCATGTACGGCCTGGCAAGGTCAGCCGCCTCTTTCGGGTGCGCAAGGATAAAATCGACCGCCTGCTTGTGGGTCAGCATGATGGCGCGAAGCTGGTCGGGATGCCGATCGATCATGTCTTGCGTCGCCACCAGGAACAGCGTGGCAATCCGCGGGAATACATCGCCGATGTTCGCGATGACGCGGTATTTGCTCTCATCGCGACTGAACAACGGTTCGTATTCGTAGGTTGCGTCAAGCTTGCCGGCGTCGAGCGCCGCTATTCCCGCGCCGGTGCCTACCGGCACGCCATTGACATCATGCAACGTCATGCCGTTCTTTTTCAGCAACAGCTCAGCATATACATAGGTGACGCCCCCTCGTCCGGTGATGCCGAGATTGCGGCCGCGCAAATCGCGAAAGCTGCGATAAGGCGACTGCCTGGGCACCACCCAGGTGTTGTCATCGGCACTGTCGACGCCGACGCCGATAATCTTGACCGGCAGTCCGGCGGTGATGCCGCTAACCGTTGCACCTGCCGAAACTTCGCCAAACCCAAGCCCGCCCGCCAACATGTTTCGGATCGTCGTGCCGCCGCCTTGCGACGAGATCACGTCGGTGACATTGACCCCATTCTTCTGAAACAAATGCTGTGCCAATGCGATTGCCCATGGCACCGTCGGCATTACTTCGCCGTAGTGCGAAAGGTGAATCGCATCCGCACGAGCACCGGGGCAGATCAAGAGGCAGGCGAGCGCGAGCGCGAATTTGCGGAACATCTGATCCTCCCTTTGTCGGCGCACGGCAAGCGTCCCGTCTTATGCACCGTCTCAACGACCGGCACCAATTTACGCCATTGCGGCCTTAGGTCCACCTGATGGCTGCGTGAAGCGACTTCGCCAGCAATCTCAATTGGCTGGTGCTGGAAAATGGCGAGGGAGATCGCCAAGAAAAACCGGCTCCCAGTTCCGAGCGCACGCTTCTGCGGTTGCCGTTGAACCATGGAGGCCGCTCCGGCGGTGAGCACGAGGGGTGCGGGATCGCGTGCCGGCGCCAAGCCGCTCCTTTGGCAGTCGACGATGGTATCGTGCAGCAGGCGAAACACCCTCAGTCCGGCTTGCGTCGCCCCGAAGGAACTCGAGTCGCCGTGAAACATCACCCGGAAGTAACCAGGGCGAGCGACAGCAAACCGGACATAAGCGCACTTCCCACTTGGCAGACCGCGCGGGGGACGGCCGCTGGTGATCGGGCGATGAAGTCAACGAACGAGAAGCCGTGGGCACGCTGCGGTCGGGCCCCCGCTTGTCAGATGTCTTGACTATGGCTCGGCCCACCATCTTAAAATCGCCCGCCGCCCTGTCGGGGGTGAGCCAAAATGAGGACGAGCTGCACTAAAGGCGGCCGACTTGCCGAGGAGGAGCGCATGACGTCAAGCCTCAACAACAGCGGCCCCGCCGACGGCCAGCTTCTCGCTATGTACGAACGGATGTTGTTGATCCGGCGGATGGAGGAGCGTCTGCGCGATGACAGCGCAGCCGGGAGGCTCCCGGGTGCCGTTCATCTCTATATCGGCCAGGAGGCTTGCGGCGTTGGCGTCTGCGCGCATCTTGAGGAGGCCGACTGGGTTACCAGCACCCATCGTGGCCACGGCCACTTTCTAGCCAAAGGCGGCGAGCCGAAGGCGATGATGGCCGAGATCTGGGCCAAACGAACGGGCATCTGCAAAGGCATGGGCGGATCAATGCACGTTGCCGACCTGTCGAAGGGCATTCTCGGCGCGAACGGAATCGTGGGCGGCGGACTGGCAATCGCTGCCGGCGCGGCGTTCGCCGCCAAGCTCGATGGCAAAAGACGCATCGCGGTTTGTTTCTTCGGTGACGGAGCGTCCAATCAAGGCGTGTTCATGGAAACAATGAACGTCGCGACGCTCTGGCGTCTGCCGCTCATCTTCATGTGCGAGAACAATCAATTTTCGGAATTCACGCCGTCGCGGGAAGTCACCGCCGGCGAGATCGCGGATCGGGCGCGCGCTTTCATGCCGGCGACGGTGGTAGATGGCAATGATGTGATCGCGGTGTGGCGCGCTGCCGGCGACGCTGTCGATCGCGCGCGTTCCGGGGAAGGTCCCTCCTTTATTGAAGCGAAGACCTATCGCATCAGGGGCCATATCGAAGCCGAGCCGATGATGCTTGGCGGCGGCAAGTACCGTGATGACACCGAGATAGAGGAATGGACCAAGAAATGCCCCATTCAGCGCCTCAGGGGTCATCTCCTCGAGACCGGAGCAGCGCCGGCGAGGACAATTGAAGAAATCGAGGCCCGGATCCGCGGTGTTGTTGCTGACGCCGCCGCTTATGCCGAAGCCGGCGACCCGGCAGACCCCGAATTGAGCTTCGACCTCATGTTCGCCGGACAGCGCGCCTAGGAGGATTGCAATGGCCAAAAAACGCTACGTGCAGGCGATTAATGACGCTCTGCTTGAGGAGATGGAACGCGATCCCAAGGTGATCCTGTTCGGTGAAGACGTTGAACTGGCGATCATGGGCGACACAAGAGGATTGTTGGCGAAATTCGGCCGCGACCGCATCCGCAATACGCCGATCTGCGAGGCGACGTTGACAGGAATGGCAGTCGGCGCCGCGGCGGCCGGTTACCGCGTGATTCTCCACCTGATGTTCTCCAATTTCATCTATACCGGATTCGACGCCATCGCCAATCAGATGGGCAAGCTCCGGCTCATGACCGGCGGGCAGCTGAAGCTCCCGATCACGGTGTTATGCGGCTATGGCGGTGGCCGCTCGACCGCGGCGCAGCATTCGGACACGCCCTATCCCGTGCTGATGAATGTCGGCGGCATCAATGTGCTGACGCCGTCGAACGCGGCGGACGCAAAGGGATTGTTGAAGCAGGCGATCCGCGGCGAGAATCCCAGCTTCTTCATGGAGGCCAGCGGCCGCGGCGGCGAGGCGGCGGAGGTTCCCGATGGTGACCACCTCGTTCCGTTCGGCGCGGCCGCGATTCTGCGAGAGGGCAAAGACGCGACCGTGGTCGCGATCGGACATATGGTCAAATTTGCGCTGGAGGCGGCAGAACAGCTGGCAAAGCGAGGCGTTGTCGTCGAGCTCATTGACCCCCGCACCTTGGTGCCGCTCGACGAAGCTACGATCCTCCGTTCGGTGGAAAAGACCGGGCATCTGATAGTGGTTGATGAGGCCCGCGATCGTTGCAGCGCCGCGAGCCAGATCGCGGCGGTCATCGCTGACAAGGCTTTCGCCGCGCTGAAAGGGCCGATCAAGCGTGTTACCGTTCCGAACGTCGCGATGCCTTACGCCGCAATCGCCGAACGTCGCCTGTTGCCGAACCCGACGTCGATAGCGGAAGCCGTGACCGCGGCAGTGGCACACTAGTCCATGAAGGTCAGCGTCAAACTGGCTCGTGTCGGGATGAATATGGAAGAAGCGACCGTCACCAAATGGCACAAACAGCCGGGCGAGTTCTTCCGAACAGGCGAGATCCTTTACGAAATCGAGACCGAGAAGGTAACCCAGGAGGTCGAGGCTACAGGCGACGGGACGCTGCTCGAGGTGTCGATTCCCGAGGGAGAAATTGCCAAAGTCGGACAACAGATCTGCGTGGTCGATCTCGAGCCGGCGAAACCGAAACCGGGTGGATAATCGCGAGGGGAGCCAATATGGATCGAGCCAGGGTCACGGCAACAGCTCACACCGGGGTGACGGTTTCGAACATCGACAGGTCAATTGCGTTCTACCGCGACGTGCTCGGATTTGAGGTCACTGAGAAGATCAATTGCCGGGGTGAGCTCTTCGAACAGGTCACCGGGGTGCCCGAGGCCGAAATTATCATCGCTTATGTCAAAGCGCCGGGGCATACGCTTGAATTGCTGCAATATACCAGTCCCGGCGACCGCGTCCGGTGCACGGCCCAGCCGTGCGATCCGGGCGCTCTCCATCTGGCGTTCCGGGTTCGGAACATCGAGGCCGTGATCGCCGCGGTCCGCCAGGCCGGCGTGACGCCTGTAAGTCCGGTAATTCCTGAAGTTGCCGACGGACCGGCCAAAGGCCTCAAGGCGATCTACACCAGCGACCCGGACGGTATCGTCATCGAGTTCATGGAAGACCCGCGATTCGCAAGCGAGTAGCGGGCGAGGGAGGAGCTGATGGCGAGGCTGAGCGGCAAGGTTGCGCTGATTTCCGGCGGTTCGGGCGGCATCGGCGCCGCAACCGCGGCGCTGATGGTCAAAGAGGGGGCCAAAGTCGTCGTCGGCGATCAGGAGAAAAACGGGCCGGAGATAGCCAGGCGCGCCGGCGCGGACTTTGTGTTGCTCGATGTCACCAGCGAAGCCCAATGGGACCATGCTGTCCGCGAGACGGACGCGAAACATGGGGGCATCCACATCCTCGTCAACGCCGCCGGGATCGAAGGCGATCAAAAGAACAATTCGTTGATGACAACGAGCCTCGAAGAGTGGCGGCGGGTCCACGCCGTCAATCTCGATGGCACCTTTCTCGGCTGCAAGAAGGTAATGACCGTCATGGAACGGCAGAAACGGGGCTCGATCGTCAACATCTCGTCGATCGTGTCTTTCTTTCCGATGCCGTTTAACTGCGCCTATGGTTCGAGCAAAGCGGCCGTACAGCACCTCACCAAGTCGGTGGCAGCCTGGGGGTCCCGCAACGGCAACCAGATCCGGTGCAATTCCGTCCATCCAGGACTGATCCGCACGCGGATGCTGCTCAGCATTGTCGCGCAACGCGCGCCGACGTCGAACGACGACGGCAGTGCGGCGGCAGAACGTCTCGCCAAAGCGACATTGCCACTCGGCGCGTTGGGTGCGCCCGAAGACGTCGCGCAGCAAATTCTCTACCTCGCCTCGGATGAGTCATCCCAGGTCACGGGCTCGGAATTCCGCGTTGATGGCGGCTGGAGCCTCAATCTTGGCGGCATGTTGGCGCCGCGGTGAAGCCGACAGGAGGAAATGATGCAAGCAGCCGTGTTCAAAGCGATTGGTCAGCCGCTCCAGATCGAGCAAATCGCTGATCCTGCGCCGCTCGGCCGCGACGTCGTGATTTCGGTGGGCCGCTGCGGCATCTGCGGCAGCGACCTTCACGTGACCGAAGACGCGTCCTTTCATCTGCCGTCCGGGACCGTCCTCGGTCACGAATATGCCGGCGAAATCGTCGCGACAGGGTCCGCCGTCGAGCAGCTGCGTGCCGGCGACAGGGTGGCCGTCGTTCCGATGCGAAGCTGCGGACGCTGCGCCGAATGCCTTTCGGGGCAGCCGGCCTGGTGCGCGACGAAGCGGCTCGAGGGTGGCGGATACGCCCAATATTCCCTCGCCGACGAACGGCAATGCGTGAGGCTGCCGAACACGCTTTCGATGGCGGACGGTGCGATCGTGGAGCCGCTGGCTGTCGCTCTGCACGGCGTCAAATTGTCGGGCCTCGTCGTCGGGGCCAAGGTATTGGTCATCGGCGCGGGACCCATCGGCATCGCCACCGTCTTTTGGGCGCGGCGGCTCGGCGCGGGCCGCGTCGCGATCACTGCTGCATCACGACGTCGCGAAGCGTTGGCGATGGAAGTGGGCGCAACATGCTTCGTCGACCCGCGCGACAACGGTCCGGAAGCGGTCGCCAGGGCGCTGGGCGGCCCACCGGACATCGTGTTCGAGGCGGTCGGAAAGCCTGGCCTGATCGCCCGGTCGATCGCGCAGGTGCGTCCGCGCGGCACGGTCGTCGTGCTCGGCCTTTGCGCCAACGCCGACACTTTCGTTCCGTTCGCGGCGGTAGCTAAGGAAGCGCGCATTCAGCCCTCCGCATTTTGGGAGGTCCGCGATTTCGAAATCGCCGTCGACACGCTTGAAGCCGGAGCAGTCGCGCCGCGCCACATGGTAACCGATACCGTGCCGCTCGGCGACATGCCGGCGGCATTTGAGGCGCTGCGCCATCGCACGACACAGTGCAAGGTTCTGGTCCACCCCTGAAATCGGGTTTATGCCTTCTTCTGGCCTTCCGCCGGCAGCGCCGTGGCTCGGTCCGGTATATCCCGTCTGCCCATCACCTTGTGAGCGCGTCACAGTCGGTGCGATGCGCCAGCAGGCAGTCTTCGACGCCATTCTCATGCCGAAAATATTGGACCAGAAACAGGCCGGCGACGATGAGCGCGAGGGCGATTGCCAGCCCGACAAGCGCGCCCGTTCGCCGGTTATCGTCGTCGTCGGACACATTACACCTCCCGCGGGGCATTCGCAGCCAGTCATGTTATTCCGCTCACCGGCTTGGCGGGTCCAACCGATGTCGCTTAAGGCGCGCTCAAAGAGTGGTTCTAACCTGCTTGAGGCCAGCGTTCTCGCGCGGCGCCGGCCGCGGGGAAAGAGAATTCGGGCGCAGGCGGGAAAGGACAATGGAACGCCCGGCCTGCCGTGCCGCCGAATCGCTCGTCACCACCGTAGCAGGAGGCGCGCCCGCTCTCCCGAACGCAAGGAAAAGGGCCGCATGCGCCCCGACCGGTCCGGTAGACCTCTGTCCTGTGAGCCTCGCCCTGCATTGCGGCTTGCGCTCTGCCAGCTAGGGGCACAAGACACTGTCGCGAGCGTCTATCAGGTCGGATGCAGTTCTGAACTTCCCCGAGGAGCGGCTTCGATATAAATGTTCTCTATCCGGTTTTTACCCCAGACAGGGTCTTCAGTCTCGTGGAGGGGCATAGAGCAGGGCAAGCACGGCCATTCTTTAGTTAAGTTCTTGAAATGACGAGAAAAGCTCAACTTTGAGGGAGGCGTCTGTGATCGATCGGATTCTAACCACCCATGTTGGCAGTCTGCCGCGCCCGCAAAAGCTGCTCGACATCAGCCAAAAGCGGACGCTTGGCGAAAAGGTCGATGAGACCACGTTCAATCGAGAGATGAAAGACGCCGTCGCCGACGTGGTGCGCCGCCAGAAAGATGCCGGCGTCGACCTGGTGAACGACGGCGAGCTCGGCCACACCATGGGCTGGGCGTACGATTATGGGGCTTGGTGGTCCTATGTGGTGCGGCGTCTCGACGGCGTGGAGGTGGCGAACAAATCGCTGTGGGGGACGAACCTTTCCGTGCACAGCAAGGCGCCGATGGCGCCAAAGGATTTCGTCGTCGGCGATTGGATCACACGCCGCGACATGGCGCGTTTCCAGGAAGCATATATGGACCCGCAATCGGGTTGCGGGCTGCCTGAGCAGTTCATGACCAACCACAGTCCGCTGGTAACGGGTCCCATCGCTTACAGGGGGCAGGCGGATATCAAGCGCGACATCGAACACTTCAAGACCGGCCTGAAAGCCTCCGGGCTAGGCACCGATGGCGCGTGGATGAACTCGATCGCGCCGGCGAGCTGCGCGCGCATGCCCAACGCGTACTACAAGACCGAAGAGGAGCTGCTCTACGCCTGCGCCGATGCGATGCGCCAAGAGTATAAGGCCATCATCGACGCCGGCTTGGTTGTCCAGCTCGACGATCCGGCCATTGGCGAGAACTGGGACCAGCATGCGGAAGAGCCCAGCATCGAGGGCTATCGGCGTTACACCAAGATGCAGATCGACGCGCTCAACCATGCGATCAAGGGTTTGCCTGCCGACAAGATCCGCTTCCATCTGTGCTGGGGAAGCTGGCACGGCCCTCATACGACGGACATCCCGATGAAACACATCGTCGACCTGATGCTGGGGGTCAATTGCAACTACTACTCCTTCGAGTCCGCTAACGTCCGCCATGAGCACGAAT
>Ga0123355_10010971_pt1 | contig 13945 bp, 11 predicted proteins | sample TergutEmb28metaG_3_FD_89872 | JGI IMG/M metagenome (GOLD analysis project Ga0123355, IMG submission 89872) | Embiratermes neotenicus P1 segment gut microbial communities from Petit-Saut dam, French Guiana - Emb289 P1 | ecosystem: Host-associated > Arthropoda: Insects > Digestive system > Gut ... | reverse complement strand
ATGAAGGGCGCGTGGTGTCGAACAAGGGCATTGATATCACGCCGCAGCAATACGAGGCGAATTTCGAGGAGTACCACGTCAAGCGATCCAACGCGCTGCATTCTCGCCGTATCGGGCATGGAGCGTACCTGACCGGGCCAATTGCGCGCTACAGTCTGAATTATGAACATCTCTCGCCACTCGCGAAGCAGGCCGCAAAGGACGCGGGGCTCGGTTCGACCTGCAACAATCCGTTCCAGAGCATCGTGGTCCGTGCAGTTGAAGTGGTGTACGCTTTCGACGAGGCGCTGCGTGTCATCAACGGCTATGAGGAGCCCGATGATTCGTTTGTCGATACACCGCCGCGCGCGGGCGTTGGCTGTGCTGCGACAGAAGCGCCACGCGGCATGCTGTATCATCGCTATCGGATCGATGCGGACGGGTCGATCCTGGAAGCGAAAATCGTGCCTCCGACCTCGCAGAATCAGCCGAGCATTGAGGACGACCTGCGCACATTCGCGGCTGACTGGCTCGACGAACCGGATGACCGGCTCCGGCATCTGTGTGAACAGGCGGTACGCAACCACGATCCGTGCATCTCCTGCGCGACGCATTTTCTAAAGCTGGACGTGGTGCGTGCCTGAGTCGCTGCGGCGGCGGTTGGTGCTCTGCGTCGGCAATCCGAATCGCGGCGATGACGGCGTCGGGCGGCTGGTCGCCCGGTCGTTGTATGGGCGCTTGCCGGATGATGTGTTGGTTGCCGAATGCGATGGTGGTGCCCCGGAGGTGCTGGACCGAATTGCAGGCGCGGACTGTGTGATCTTGGTCGACGCCGCAGTGTCCGGCATGCCGGCGGGCACGGTACACCGGGTGGATTGCGCGGCGGGCGACGTTGTGCGGACCGCTGGCGTCGCCTCATCGCACGGGCTCGGCGTCGCGGAGGCGATCGCACTTGCCAGGGGACTGGGATGCCTGCCGCGATTCTGCATGATCTACGCAGTGGAAGCGAAGCGGCTCGCGCCCGGCGACGAACTGTCGCCCGAGGTCGCGGCCGCGGCACGGGCGCTTGCCGAGCACATCCTGCTGTCACTGCGCGGTGCGTGCACTCGGGACCTTGGATCCGCCGCAACATGAAGGCGACGCAGCCTCAATGCGGGCTGGGCGGTCCGGGAGGCTTCATGCAGGCAGGGTGAGATGAGACGGCGTGACGTGAGCGATCCGCCCGCTTCGCTGGTGCGGACAGCAACGTGAGTTGGCGGTGAAGCATTCCGACCAGCTGCCTGTAGGTTCCTCGCGCAGCATCCGGCGGTAATCCGTCGCGTGTGGCTCATATGCGTTATTGGGACGCAGAAGCGGGCTCGGGCCCAAAGCGTGATTCTGTGACCCAGGTCACACCCCAAAACCTTAGCGTCACCTACAGCCTTGCGCTTGAGTGACAGTGATGCAGTGTCCTTAACTTCTTTCGGGCAGTCAAAGATAACCTGCGCGAAACGGATAAGCGGCCTGACTACGGTTGCTGTATCAACGTTTATAAGCCGCACTGTCGATGCCATGGCAGACTCTGTCAGGAGCAATCCAATCGCAAAACCGCAATCCCAGGAACTGTGCGGATCTCGTCAACTACGCCGCACATGAACAAATCTGGCAAGGTGATTGTTTCCTTTGGACAGATAGACTGTGACAACGCAGATTGCTAATGTCGTTCAGCTCATTCCCTTATTGCCGCTGAGCCTCTCCACTGGATTGCATTTTGGCGGCAGCAGCACGCGTCTACCAATATGTGAGCAGTGGTCCATGCAAGCGTTCAATTCTAGCTGCCTTTGCATTCGACCCAGTGCCGGACGATGATCGGCCACGCTAAAGTCGCTCTGGCCGAACATCAGGATTGCGCGGCGGTTCCGCATCGCCAGGGATCAGGCTGCACAGCATGATTGTGTGACCCCAGTCACACAGGAAAATCCCCGTGTCACCTACACCGGCGCATCGGCATCGGGACATGCCGCTGGGTTGGCCACAGACTGTCTTCTTGGCGCCTGATCCGCGTGGCGAAGGAACACGAGATCGATGTGACAATCAGCTACGTGCGCTTTGCGGAAGGGTTACTTCCATATGCTGTCCTCCCTGACCATCGGCCTACGTCAACTCCGGCCAGACTGGTTCATCCTGTCACTAGTCAGCACTCTTCTGCTTGCCGCATTGCTACCATGCTCCGGCACGGCTGCAAGCGTCTTCCGGGCGCTGGGTGCAGGTGCTATCGGGTCACTGTTCTTCTTGCAGGGCGCACGGCTCTCACGTGATGCCGTGCTCGCCGGGATCACTCACTGGCGTCTCCACCTAACCATCGCAATAACCACTTTCATTCTGTTTCCAACCATCGGTTGGTTATTTAGGCATCTGTTTCCTCAGCTGCTCCCGCCAGAGATTTGGCTCGGTATGATGTTTCTGTGCACCCTTCCATCAACAGTTCAAGCACCCATTGCCCTGACCTCAATCGCAAACGGAAATGTCGCTGGCGCGGTGTGTTGGGTCGCCCTCTCTAATGTAGCTGGCATAGTTCTGACGCCTTTGCTGTTTGGCGCTTTCGCGCATCTTCAAACCGGCGGAATTGCGGCGGGAAACGTAAGCCAGGTTCTGCTGGAACTGATGGTGCCATTCCTCTGTGGACACTTACTCCGACCCTGGATTGGGCAATGGGTCGAGCGCCGTCGGCGGCTCCTGGCAGTCACTGATCGGGGTTCAATACTCTTTGTTGTCTATGCTGCGTTCAGTTCTGCCGTTATCAATGGTATGTGGAATGGGTTGTCACCTATCGTCATGACAGTAACCGTGTTGGTCGTCGTGCTGCTGCTAGTGACTGGTCTGCTGGCAGCGAGAGTTACTCCTTACCTCATGGGTTTCGACCGACCGGATCGCATCGTGGTTATGTTCTGCGCATCACAAAAGTCGCTCATCGCTGCCGTACCCATCGCAAACGTCTTTTTTCATGCTTCCATGGTCGGGCTCGTCCTCATCCCAATTATGATCTATCTTCCATTGCAATTCGTTGTAGGTGCGTGGCTTGCAAAGCAGTACGCGAAACCCTCCCGAAGAGGCGAGGAAGCCATAACGGCCGAACCGAGCACTGTTGTGCAGGCGGTCGCAGCGGCGCTGCCAGAGCGCGCGAGATGACCGGCAAGATCGAAGCAGCGCTACCACGCTGCAACCAGGCTGTTGCTCTGGTTTCCGTGTGTGGTTTCGCTGAGACACCTCGCGCGCGCACCCGTAGAAGAATTCAGGAGAATTCACCCCGGGCACGATCCCGAGTAGCGGGCTACTCCATAACGAGTACCCGACAATCGAAACGAGTGTGGCCCGCGGTCATTACGCGGCGCGGGTCGATAAGGGCGACCGGCGGGTCCGAGGCACCGATCCGAGCAGACAGATGATTCCTTTGGATCCCTCCCGAAGTCTGGTTCCTGCCTTGGGCGGAATTACTTGGATTGGTAAGAAAAGTTGAGTGCCGGACTACCTAGTGGAGGTATGCTGTTGCGTCGGATCGATTGCTACGTAAAAGAATTCTGTGACCACAAAGGCGGCCCGACCTGATGTTCATTCGGCGAGACATGCGGGACACGGGCAAAAGGCGTGAAATCGGCACGGCTGCGCGATCGGACCACGTACGAGGGACACTCGTCGTTTTTGCCGTCACCATATTGCTACTATCAGGCCTGTTCTGTGCAGGTTCCGTCGTCATCTGGCGAGATCAAGCGATCCAAGACAAGGTGATCGTCGCAGCACAGGCCGATTATGAGGACGAGGCACTCTGCATAAAGTTTGGGTTTTCCCGTGGCACCATTCAACATAAAGCATGCAAGCTTGATCTGCTGGATTTGCGGCATAGCGATGAGGACCTGATGGCCCAAACAGGTAATCAACGATGACCAGCCCACCGTTGAACACACGGTTGGTCCGCCATCTTCATCCATTTTTAGGAAATCACGTCGTTATAGGCGCGATTGAAACGCAGCAGGGAAATTCGGGCACCGACATCGCGGACCAGGACGTGTGGGCACCATTCCGGGTCAACAGAGTGCTCAGTGCGGCCTAACGCTGACACTGGCTCCATTACAGAAGAGGCGGCTCTGCGGTCGGAGTCCCCTTGTGCCTCCCTGCAATGCAGTACAGCGCTGTATGACGATGGAATTTGTGAGTGTGACCCGGGTCACATAAACCACGGGTTTCATCTCAGGGGTCCGCATATATCCTGAGATCAACGACAGACAGGCGTCGCGAACGATTGCACTGAGCCGGACCGGGCTGAACGCGATCCCCGATTTAGCACCGCCGGTGGTGCTGCCGTGAATGAAGACAAAATTTGATCGATGATCGAAATCCGATTTGGCGGACCTATCTTCGCAGCAGGCGGCTGCCGTGGTTTCAGTCGAGCTAACAGCGAAAGAGTTGCTGGTCTGCGGCACGGTGCAACTTTGTAGATCGAGCGCACCTCGTGGGACGGGTCGATGAAGCGCAGGCGCAATCGCTGCTAATCCAGGCCGCGCTCGGCGATGTCCTAGCGTGCGATGATCGCGCCATAAACGAACGACCATCTGATCGCAGTATGCCAACTAATCGTCAGATCAGGTGATCCATCACCTAGGTGATGTGCTAGACGCCACCGAGACGCAGTCTCCGGGTTTGAGCGACCATCTATGCCACGATGGATATAGTCCTCCCACCTGGCGCGGATTCTGTCAGTTTACTTATGCTGATTTGATTTCGCGACGAGCGGCGGCTGAGGCATCACGTGCTGGCTGCGAGTATCTCCGGCTTGCAGATGACGAGATACCCCTGGTCATGCATCAGCGCTCCCGCTTGCTCCCACACACGAATCTGTCGGTTGACCTTCTCACGAGATGCACCGATCAGGGTGGCGAGATCCTTTTGTGATAGACGCACCCCGAGCCGTAATTCTTCGCCGACGCGGGTGCCATAATCCGTGGCAAGCCGTATCAATAGACGGCCGAGTCGAGCCGACAAACTTAGAGTTGCAAGTTCTTCCAATGAGCGGTTCGCTTCGCGTAACCGCTCGCACAAAACTTGCATCAGTCGGAGGCACAGGCTCGAATTCTCCTGTAACAACGGCAAGAATTCGCCGCGCTGGATGGTCAACAGCACTCCCTCATCGATTGCCGTTACATCCGCGCTACGCTCGCCGCCGTCGAGCAAGGCAATCTCGCCGACCACGTCACCTGGTCCCAGGACGGTGAGCGAAATTTCGTGGCCGTCGGCGGTCGTGATGCTGACGCGGATCCGACCTTGTAGAATGGCTATCATACCACTGGCGCAATCACCGCACCGCAAGATAACCTCGCCAGGCGTGAATCGCCGCATTACGGCACGTGTGAGCACTGCTTCAAGCTCTGCGGCTGTTAGCGGCTGGAATAAGGGGCACTGACGTAGTGCTTCACGACGCGTCGAGAGATCAACACCCGGCGTGCGAGTTGGCGCTGGCATTCCCATGCTCCTGCGTTTCCGGACTGGATACTGCAACAAATTGACTCGTCCGCCGTCCTGCCGAAGCAATCATGCGATGCCTCGAGCATCAAAGCTAGTGTGGAAGCGTCGGGAACCGCCAGCACGGCCGGCGCAATGTCCGCGCCCATAGGATAATCGCAATAGTCGGCTAGTCAGGAGTGTGGGCAACCTGCCCGCACCGCACCTTTGGATGCCAACGTCCGCTCGCCTGACATGATTCTCGACTGCGTGACATTCCAGCCATAGACATCCGCACCGTCATGGAAGCTGGCGAGCCATTCTCGCCGTACGCCTTTGAATACGCTCGCGCCTGCGCTGCCATCGAGCAACAACGGTCACGTCAATTAGTCGAAGGATGTGATCTCGACTTCAGGTTCACGACTTTGAGCCTAACTTGCTCCCATGGGCCAGGGCCCGCTCGATCTTGGCGAGCAGGCGAGCGAATTCGATGGGCTTGGTGTCGAAATCATCGCAACCGGTGGCAAGTGCCTTCTCCCTGTCGCCGGCCATGGCGTGAGCGCTCAACGCGATGATTGGAATGTCGTGCGTTGCCGCGTCGGCTCTGAGGCGACGTATGGCTTCCCAGCCATCAACCTCTGGCAGGTTCAGATCCATCAGGATCAGGTCGGGTCGTTCGCTAACCGCCATCGCGATCCCGACAGCGCCGTCCTGGGCCCTGAGGACCTCGTACCCGCCAAGCACCTCAAAGCGCAGTTGCAGCATGTAGAAATTGTCTTCGTTATCCTCGACGCAAAGTAGCTTTTGCATGACTAGGTAATGGCTCTTGTTCGGAACGTCCCGACCCGTTCGAGCAGCGCGCCGACGCGCGCCATCAGTTTGTCAGGGGGCAAAGCCTGTTTCGATAAGATTTGCTTGACGCTGGCGAGCCGGCGGCGATCTTCCAGGGTGAGGTCCAGCGCGGTGAGCACGATGACTGGGATCATGTACCAGGCTTCGTTTGCTTGCAGCGCTGCCACCAGCTCGAAGCCGTCCATCTCCGGCATCATGAGGTCGAGCAGGATCACGTCGGGCAATTCCGCCGTGATCGCGTCGAGAGCAAGCCGGCCATTCGCCGCCTCGCGAACCCTCCAGCCCCGCGTGCCAAGGATTGCGCACGTAAACTGCCGCTGCCCGTCATCGTCCTCGACGACCAGTACGGTCCCCGGCCCATCGGCTGCACACAGGCGTGACAGGATCGCCACCAGCTGGTCGCGGTCGATTGGCTTCGTCAGATAACCCGCAGCGCCGAGCGCCAAGCCGCGGCCCTGCTCGTCGACGATTGTCACGATGATGACGGGAATCGCGGTGAGTTCGGGCTCACCCTTCAGCGCAGCGAGGACGGTCCAACCGTCTATATCGGGCATCAGGATGTCGAGGATGATTGCCGCCGGCCCCAGCTCCCGTGCCCGCTTCAATCCATCGACCCCGTTCGCCGCGGTCTCGACGGTAAAGCCTTCGTCAGCGAGATATGTCGTCAGCAGGTCGCGTGCGGTCGGGTCGTCGTCGATCACCAGGACCGTGGCGCGACAACGTTGGCTCGCTGCTAGGCCTGTCGCAGCCGGAGCCATCGCTGCCACCGCCAACGGCGGCGCAGCCTCTGCGGGCAGACGCACGGTAAATGTCGCACCCTCACCCAGCGTGCTGGTCACAGTGATATCCCCGCCCATCAGGCGGCACAGCCTGCGGCTGATCGCCAGTCCGAGCCCGGTCCCTCCGTATTGCCGCGTCGTCGAAGCGTCAGCTTGGCTGAATTCCTGGAACAGGCGGCCGATTTGTTCCTCGCTCATGCCGATCCCATTGTCGGATACAATGAAATCGACCCAATGCCGACCGGATTCTTCCGCGCGCGCAATGCGCAGCCGCACGATACCACCCTTGGTAAACTTGCAGGCGTTGCTCAACAGGTTCAGCAGGATCTGGCGCAGTCGCGTATTATCGGCGTGAACCGAGTCGGTCCCATGAGCCCAGTCGCACTCGAGCACGTTGTCGTTCTGCTCGGCGAGCGGCCGCACGGTGCCGAGCACTTCCTCGACAACAGGCCTGATCCCCACGCTCTCGATGGTAAGATCCATTTTCCCAGCCTCGATCTTGGAGAGGTCGAGGATGCCATTGATTAGGTTTAACAAATGACGCCCGGCGCGAAGCACGCGGTTCAGCGGCTCGAGCGCCCTCTCGGTGCCAAAACGAGCGGCGTTTTCGCAGAGCAACTCAGTCAATCCGATGATCGCATTGAGGGGCGTCCGGAGCTCGTGGCTCATATTGGCGAGGAAGCTCGATTTGATGCGGCTCGCCTCCATCGCGTCGTCACGAGCGATCTCGAGGCGCTGCACCAGATCAGCCAGCTCTGCTTCGCGCTGTTTGAGCGTTGTGATATCGCTCCAAGTGGTGACGGTTCCGCCTTCTTGAGTGCGGGACTCGCCAACCCTAAGCCAGGTGCCGTCGGCATGCTTCTGTTCGTGCGTCGTCGGCGCATTGCGATGCAGCGCCATCCGTTGATCGAACCACGCCGGACGATCGCCGACCGAGGCATCGTAATAATCCTGCTGCAATAGGGGCCGGATCAGATCTTCGAACTGAGCACCGACGACGGGAACATCGGGCAGGTTCAAGATTTCAAGCGCACGAGCGTTGAACATCACCAACCGGTCATCCTGGTCCCAAAGGGCAAAACCGTCGGAGATGCTCGCGATGGCGTCGGCCAGGCGCGCCCGGGCCTGTTCCACCAATGCTGCTGATTTCTTGCGTTCGGTGACGTCGGTATACATGCTGATCCCGCCGCCCCCGGGTACCATGAGTCTGAGAATCTCGAAGCTTGTGCCATCCGGCTTCACTCGTTCGCCGACGTAGCGCTCGCCGAACCGCGCCACACGTTTGCGCACCTCCGTCTCGATATCGACCGGGCCAAAGGAGCCGTTTTGAGCGAGAAATCGGATAAAGTCCGCGAAATCATTCCTGCCGGGCAGGAACTCGTCAGGTAGGTCCACGAAACGGCGAAATTGATCATTCCATGCGACCATCTTAAGATCGCTGTCGAACAGCGCGACGCCTTGCGGCATGTTGTCGACGATAGCGCGCAAAGTCGCCTCTCGGCCTGCGAGTTCGGCGGTACGGTCATGGACCGTCTTCTCGAGCCGCGCCGCCGTCTCGGCGCGCTCGGCGAGTAGGGCGTCGAGTTCGATTGCATTGCGGCGGAAGACCTCGACTGCGCGTCCCATAGCCGCAACCTCATCGCTTCCGGTAACTGGTACCGAAATCTGTCGCCCTCCGGAGGCGATCTCGACCATCGCGCCGCTCAGGCGCGTCAACCGGGTCACGATGCTACGTCCGACGTAGAGCCAAACGATCAGCAACGAGCTCGCCAGGCTCAGGCCAGCGACGGTCAGAAGCACCTTAAGTCCCAACGTCTGAACCCGCCTTGCCTCGAGATCAGCGGCGTCGAGCTCACTACGCGACTGGGCAACGAGACGGTCAACAGCGTCCTTCAGCCGAATCGAGAGCGTCTCGTTTTCGGCGATCACACGTCGAGTCTCCGCTTTTGCCGCGATCTCCCGCCGAACAGCCGCAAAGATGCTGCTGTCTCCTAGGACCGCCCCGCGCAAGGCCCGGAGCGGGTCGGAGACCTGCCGTGATATCTCGGGATCGCTGTCCGAAACGAGCCCTTCGATGGCTCTTACCGAGCGCTGCGTTTCCTCCGTTAGCGTGTCGAGATCCGCCGGCTTGGAGATATCGGCTGCGCGCATAATCAGTTCGAAAGCATCAGACCCTTCGCGCCGGATCTGGTCGAGCGACAACAAATCCACCATCGCCCGGTCGAACCGGTCCACTGCCTCGCGTCGTTGCTTTGCCTGAACTGCCTGGTCCGCGCTACTTTCATAAGGCTTAGCTGGCGTCTCGGGCGAGGTCATGGCCCGCTGCAGGGCGAGGACCTGACTGCGCAAATCGACCAAGCGGGGGTGCCAGATAGCCGAGAATTGCCGGTAGGCCGCGAATGTATCGGCGATCACGCGCCTTTTCTGATCCGCCGCCGCTATTGCGTCGAGTCTCGCCGATCTCAGCAATTCCAGATGTTCGCGGAACTTGGCCAGCACGTCACCGATCCCGCCGAACGCAGCAGGGTGGAGGTTCTCCGTACGCAGATGCGAGAGGATGGTCGTCGCATCAACCAGCTGTCCCGATGCCGGGTTGGACACCGCCTCGACCTCGGCCTCATCCGATGCATTCGCCAGCGCCGGGCCGGCAGCGACGATTTCCTGGGCTTTGCGCGAGAGCTCGTCTGCGTCCAAAGCCACGGGTACAATCTGGAGCGTAATCCGGTCCAGGGTCTGTCCGACTTGGCGGAGGGCATAGAGGCCTGCTGCAGCGGCAGCGATGACGAAGAGGCTGATTACGAAAAAGGCGAGTAGCAACCGCCCTTTTAACCCCGGCACGAGCCCGGAAATGACGAAACGCCGCCCCTGCTGCGTTGAGTCGCCGCCGCCGAGGTCGGTTGGGGTTACGTTCGATGACATTCTCGCCCCGCTATTTCAGGACGCCGATTTCGCGGTAATACTGCTCGGCTCCTGGATGCAGCGGGATCGGCAGGCCGGTTATTGCCGTGCTGAGAGAGATACCTTTGGCCGCCGGATGCGTCAGGATCAGCCGATTGAGCTGGTCGAATAGTGATTCCGTCATCAGATGGGCGATGTTGTTGCTGACCCCCACCCGGGTGACGAGAAAGTTTGGAATCGATGCGGTCGGGACATCTGCAGTCTGGCCGTCATATGTGTTTGCAGGGATAGTTGCTGCGACGTAAACGGGGCTGCCCACCTTGGCGACGACTTCCGCAGGGATGGGGATCAGCCTCGCGCGTCCGGAGGCCAGCAGGTGTCGGATCGACTCGACCCCCAACCCGGCCGATTGGAGGGTTGCATCGAGATCGCCTGTGATAACCAGGCGGGCCGCGTTTCCAAAGGGCGAGTGATCGACTTTGGCAAGATCGCTGAAGCTGAAGCCCGCTGCCTTGAAGATCGCGGCGGCATTCAGCTCGGTACCCGAGCCCTTCGGGCCGATCGATACCTTTCTCCCCTTGAGATCCGCCAGTGTCTTAATCCCTGATCGGTTGCTGGCGACAATCTGGACAAAATTTGGATAGATTTTCGCTATAGCGCGCAGCTTGCGCAACGGCGAGGCAAAGCCCGCCTCCTTATTGCCGGCCCATGCATCCTTCAAGGTGTCGCCGAGGGTGAAAGCAAGTTCCCCGTCACCGGCCTCCAGCAGTCGCAAGTTCTCCACCGATCCCTCGGTCGCCTGTACAGTGACGAAGGCGTCGGGAATCACTTGAGTATAGATGCTTGAGAGCGTCATCCCCAGCGGGTAATAGACCCCATTGGTGCTGCCGGTAAGTATCGTGATCAACACCTGTTCGCTGTAGGCAGCATTGACGATCGCGAACATCAAGCCCAACGCGATCAATAATAAGCGCATGTTTACATTCCCCGTCGATCGCGCTGGTCTACCTTGCATCTCTCCAACGACCGACGATACCGACAGCCATTGCATGACTCTAGGTGCTCTGCTGTCGCGGGCCAGAGCGTGACAACAAACCCGGGGTGCGTGATTTTGCCAAGCCGCGTCGTGCCGCCGTCGCCTTGCTGACGCAGGCGCAGCGCACGAGCGTCATGTCGCATCGAACCTTGGGCAGCGCCCTGGACCGTGGAGGGATTTGGGACGCGCTCGTGCGATGTTGCCGTAATGCTGGCCGTATCCCTTTTCCAAACAATAATTGTCATCGCCCCGCTCTGCGGCGTCTAGTATCTCTACCGAAACGGTCTCGATCGAAACATTTGGACGGTGATTTCGCGGCCAAGGCAACGCCGCTGACCGCTGATCAGAATATTGCGCGGTTCTTTCCACCTTGCATTCGGGCGCCATTATGATCGCAGCCCGACACACTCGACCACCTCGATCTTTTCCTTGCTCTTGAGGTCGACAAATCCCAGCGAGTGGCCCTGTGCCCGATTATGCAATTGCAACCAGGCGCGGCCGCTGACGTTGACACTACCGGGCCGGCCGTATTCCTCGATCCGCGCCGCGGTGTTGACCGTGTCGCCCCAGACGTCGAACTGGAATTGCCTCTTGCCCATGATGCCTGCCGAGACCGGCCCGAAATCGATGCCGATCCGTACTGCCCAATCGGCACGAACCCTCTGAGTTGCCGCCGCCATATCGAGCGCGTAGGCGACGGCGGCATGCACCGGCTCATCGAGCGGTGACAATAAGTTTGCCGTTGCCATGAAGGCGTCGCCCACGGTCTTGATCTTTTCGAGACCATATTTTTGTGCGATGTCCTCGAAATGGTCAACCAGCACCTCTAATTCGGTGAAGACGATCTCCGGAGGGTGCTTTTCGGCATATGCGGTGAAGCCCACGACGTCGCAGAACAGCACCGCCACGTCCTCATAGCGTTGTGGTGCTAGCCGGCCGTTGAGTTTCAAGGCACGGGCGATTGAACGCGGCAGCACCGAGTTCAGCAGGTCGTCGGCGCGCCGCCTCTCGCTTTCGATGTGCGCGAAATGCGCTAACGCCTGTGCTTTATAGCGCGCCTTCTCGATGCAGTTGTCGACCCGCGCCTTCAGCAGCACCGGATTGAAGGGCTTTGTCAAATAATCGGTGGCTCCGAGTCCGATGCAGCGGACGACACTGCTCATGTCCTCTAGGGCCGAGATCATCACCACCGGGACGTCACGCAAGACGGTATCGGTGTGAAGCTCTTCCAGCATGCCATAGCCGTCGAGTTCCGGCATCATGATGTCGAGGAGGACGAGATCCACGGGGGTTCTGCGCATTTGCTCCAACGCCACCCGGCCGTTCTCAGCGGTGACGATATTGCCGTAGCCGCAGGCTTCGAGCCGGCTTGCGAGCGTGAACCGGTTGTCCTCGTTGTCATCGACAATCAGAATGACCGGATCCGCCATCCACCCCAACCTCAATTGGGCTCTGTCAGCGTCCTGAGCGGCGCCATTCGGAGCCGGGGCAAATTTAAAGCTTCTGTAGGTTGATGGCAAGCGCTGCAAGCGCCGCTCGCGCGCCCGCGGTCATGGCCGCCGGGCGGCTACATTCTCAGCGAGCCAACAAACAGGGCGATGTGACGTGCGGCCTGTTGTACAATCACGCGTATAACCAAGGCGTTAACACATAACCAGTCGAGGAGATAACATTGCGAATGTGCACTGTCTCTCTAAGATCTACCGAACATGGCTAACGATTCTGTCCATCTTAATACTTCCTATAAGGTTCCGTCAGCTCGCTGGTTATAGCCATGCCAATATCGGATGCCGCGTAGCGGTGTGCTGAACGGGACAGGAGGCTGTAGCTAAGCTCGCTCGTATGTTGGTTCGCCGCGCACTCTGTTGCCGCTGCTGATCCCATCGTGACTTGGAGCCGCCAGCGAGGTCAGAACTTTCATCTTTTGACGGCTTTATCTTGCGTTTCAGATGCCCCGTGGTAGGTCGCCCGATCGCGCTGTTCACGTCGAAAGCCAGCTTCTCTGGGCGTTTTATGTGATTCCAAATTTCCTGCTGTCTCTCAGGGCGCGGCACAACATCTCAGGCGGGCCGAAGGTTCAACGTTCTAGGTGGTGTGGAACAGGCCTTCTGTCATCTGCCTGACGGAGTCGGCGGCAAGTCCGGCAGCCCTTAGCCAAACGTCGTGCAAGAGGCAGCACGGGGCTTCGGACGAAGCGTGATTTGTGTGACCGAGGTCACACAAAGAAATCCCATCGTCACCTACAGGACTGCACTGCACGGGGGTGCAGATCACTGAACTCCGTTCGCGAGGTTCGAAATGACCAGAACACTTAGCCTGATCTCGAGTGTGACCGCACTGGGTTTGGCCGTGGCCGCAACACTGTTCTCCGTCCCCGGCCGAGCGGGCGGTCATTACTCCGAGGTTCAGGCGTTCCTTGCGAACCGCGTTGTTCCAGCGATGAGCGCAATCAGCAGCAGCATCGCTGCGCAATCTGAAGAAATGGCACCTCCGTAACCCCCTAGGCAGGCAGCGAACCGATCGCGGTTGGGCCCGCCACCTCTCGGGAGGAAATCATGGGGTTTCGGCTAATCGCACGTGCCAGCCGCGTGCGTCCCGATCCGTTTGTGCTCTCACTCTTCGGTGTGGTTCTGGCCGCCACGGTCGCACCCTGCCGCGGCACCAGCGCAGCGGTCTGTCACGCTCTCGGTATAGCAGCGATCGCAACCTTGTTCTTCCTCCAAGGTGCACGGTTGTCGCGCGCCGCCATCCTCAACGGCATCACATGCTGGCGCCTGCACGCGGCGATCGCCACGACGACGTTCGCGCTATTTCCGCTGACCGGCCTTGCACTGAGTGCGGCATTCCCGACAACGCTCCCGCCACTGTTGTGGACCGGCGTTTTGTTCTTGTGCGCGTTGCCATCGACCGTGCAGTCATCGATCGCACT
>Ga0123355_10010968_pt1 | contig 13946 bp, 9 predicted proteins | sample TergutEmb28metaG_3_FD_89872 | JGI IMG/M metagenome (GOLD analysis project Ga0123355, IMG submission 89872) | Embiratermes neotenicus P1 segment gut microbial communities from Petit-Saut dam, French Guiana - Emb289 P1 | ecosystem: Host-associated > Arthropoda: Insects > Digestive system > Gut ... | reverse complement strand
TATCCCACCCTTTCAACATTACTAAAGGACTATGCCAGGGATGTTGCATTTCCCCTACACTTTTTAAGATTTACATACGAAAAGCTTTAGAGGAATGGAAATGTAAATGCTTCGGAATGGGTATTCCTCTAGAAAATACAACATTGTATACACTCCAGTTTGCAGATGATCAAGTAGTTTTAGCAGGTGGCAAAGAAGATTTGGAATATATGACACGTAAATTAAAAGAAACTTACGAGAAATGGGGCCTGGACATGAGTTTGAATAAAATAAAATACTTATGTATTGGGGAAACGCACAACAATTTGAAATTAGATAAAGACAGCAAGATTGAATTTTGTCAAGAATGTAAATATTTAGGAGTTATTTTTGACACTAGCGGAACAGACGACAAAGAAATAAGATCAAGAATAATACAAGCAAGGAAATGTATAGCATGTCTAAATGGGATACTGTGGAGTAAAGACACAAGAAAGGAGAGAAAAATGAACAATTATAATGCATTGATCAAAAGCAGTTTATGTACGGTTCTGAAACATGGAGACTCACAGAAAATAATAAGAGACGGGTCGAAGCTACAGAGATGGATGCCCTGAGGAGATCCTCTAGAATATCAAGAAAAGAAAGAATTAGAAATGTAACTATAAGACAACAAATTGGATTAGAGGAACCAATTGTAAAACAAATTGAACAGAACCAACATACATGGCACAGCCATGTCCAAAGAATGGCAGAAGGAAGATTACCCAAAATAACATTGAAGTGGATGCTGAAACAAAAGAGAGCACGAGGAAGACCGAAGAAAAACTGGATGGAAGGTATAAGGAAGGCCATGAACGAAAGAAACCTAAATGAAGGCCAGTGGAAGATAGGAAACAGTGGAGTCTAGGTGTCGGACAACGTAGAACAACGTTTTGAAACCGACATATATACATATTTTGATTACATTTTGTCTTTTCCATTTTCACTTAACTGTTTTCTTTGCCATAGTTCATCATGTTTTCTGTCCTGTTGTCTTTATATTGAGGCTTGAAAGTAATATTTAATTCCCTATGGTGGGTTACTAGCCTACTGCCAGGTAGTCCAGTTTAGGGGGTTGCAACCTTTGAGCATCTGGACAGGCACATTCTGCAGCATTTCCTCGGCAAATGGTGGAACAGGTATACTGCTGTGGCTTGGTACCCAGAGCCTCATTAGTTAGGAGAGGTTGCACTATGGGCAGGTGAGGGGGTTTGAGTAGATGTTACTGAATGCACTCCACTACACTATCATAAGAAACTGTGGACTAATAACTCTCTTCAAGGAAATGGTTGGAATACAGACAATATAGATAAAAAAATTATAAAAAATGTAGAACTGAAAGAAGCCATTAAAAAATGGAATATCACTTGGTGAAGGTGACTTGAATTCTGAACTATATACGTATGCTGGAGACTGATTTCGTGAGAGACTATTGCTTTTTTTTTTAAATAACATTTGCATGATAGGAGAAATGCCAGGATAATGGAAAAACAATACTGTCATACCTATATACAAGAAAGGTTATAAACAAATGGTGGAAAATTATAGAGGAATTAACCTAGATGATGCATGGTATAAACTCTAATAAAGTTTTAAATGAAAAATTGCAAGCACAAGCAGAAAAGTTTCTTTTGGAGTGCCAGAGTTAATTCCAAAAAAGCAGATCTTGCATTGTTTAGTATGAAATTATTTACAGATAAAAGGACAGTTTAACTTATAAACTCATTTAGCATTCTGGTTAATGTGAAAGCCTTTGACAAAGTTAAAAGAGACATTTTGTTTTAAGTATAAGAGAAATATTTTCCCAGTGTGTTGTTAAAAAGTATAATAGAAATTTACTCTGGAAACAAAATAAAAGTTAAGATAAACATCCAATTAACAGAAGAACATAGAATTAATCATGGAGATAGACATGGCTGCCCTTTATCATCCACATTATTTAACATTCACATGAATGAAATAATAGCAAAACTGAACCAGATTTACATAAAAGGTATTATTTTATCAACCGGTACAAAATTAAACACTTCCTTTTTACAGATGAACCAGTCATAAAATTCAGAGGATAATTTACAGAGAGGAATATTTACATTATAAAGCATAGCAAATACTTTGGAATCAAAATATCACCAGTAAAACCTGAGATGATGGTGTTTTTAGGACAAGACCCCATACAATATAAAGTCATTGTGGGTAACAAATATGTACAACAAGAATTTTAAGTATCTTGGTTGTGAAACTGCCTATGAACATGAAAAGATGTTAAAAAATATAGCAAAATTTGCTCAAATACTGGGAATTCTAAACAACACTTTTAAACCAACTTTAATCCAGAAATTTTCAAGAATAAAATTATACAATGAACTGACTCTGCCCATTCTTTTATATGGAAATGAAATTTGGAACCTCAAACAAAAGGATAAAGAAAACCTGAACTCAGTTGAGATGAAATTTTTCAGAAGAACAGTATAGGATGCACACTTTTTGATCAAAAATGAAATGAAGAAATTTTTGAAGAGTTGAAAGTGTAACCAGTTGACCAGAAACTAAGCAGGTGCAAATCAAACTATAGAACATCAGGATGCCAAAAATAATGTTGAAATATAGACCAATGGACAAAGGCAACTTGGAAGACCTTTGAAGAGACTATTAAGCAAGGTCAAAACAGGTCTATGAAGGCCTAACTCATGATGTATGTATAATGTTTAATTTTGTGTTTTATATACAGTAAATATATTACACATAGTGATTCCGCTATGCATGTTTTCAGACAACTGTGTTGACAGAATAGTTTATATGGTGGTCTAGTGTTTAACATACAAAGCTAATATTCAAGACATTCTGGGTTCCATCCCAGCTGTTGCCACTAGTGTCAAAATAAAATGCAATAAATTTGTCTGTATAATGACAGCCATGTGGAGATGGGTTCACAGCCACTTCCTACTATCTTGGGGTAGCTATGATACACCATGCTTGGTTGGTCTGGCCACTGAATTCTAGATTGTGCTGCCCTGTGCCAAGCTATGCACCATAACTATAACTATCATCCTAATGTGGTTCATACAGAAATTTATAATTCCTATTTCTGTTATTGCTGCTGCTAGTTTATGTGATGGGTGAAGTAGATATCACATATTTTTCTTGCCATGACAAGGTGATATGCATGTATTGTTGTAAAGTTTCTGGATGTGGTTCTATCCTTCATACGCAATTGTTCTCTAGTTAATGTATATATGTATAATATAAATTATATTTTCTTCATGTTATATCCCAGTGTTCACTGTTTAAATGTAACTTTAATGCAGACCCAATGCTGTAGTTAGGGGAATTTGTGATATTGTAATATTAATATGGAAAATGACCAAACAATAATGGATATCTACACTGGTTCAAAATATGATAGTAGTGATCATAAATCATTGAATAAGAGTCTTACTGATAAAATGTGCTTAGAAAGGAAATATAGAAAAAAAAATGGGAAAAACTTGTTCATTAGGCTGATATATCTTATAAAATAAATCTGTTCTACCTACGTGTACCCAAGAGGCAGACTGAGGCCCATCATGCAAAATGGGACATCCTCCTGCTAGGGAGCATAAGTGCAGTGGGTTGTGGAACAGGCTGGTAGCCTGTTCATTTAAAAAGGATTTTACTTTGCAGCTTTGAATGAAACAGTGGCCAAATATGAAAGTGAAAAATTACAATAAAAAATCAAGTTTTTACTCTTGTTTAGAACTTCTCATATTAATGCAAAATAAGGGCATGGCATAAATCTATCCTAATGTGATACACTAGTACTGACAGTACTGGTTACTGACCTCCAGCTTACAAGAACCAGTGGAGAAGCATAGTTGAGGTGGTCATGGCCTTAATTGGGCCGTAGCAGAGAAGAAGTTTAGTGACCCACCTATGGAAAAGAATTTCTGAAAGCTAAAATTAGTAAGAGATGCTTATGTTTATGAATAGAAGTAACATTTGTGTTGTGCAAAAACCATCTAAGAATTTTCATATGACAGGAGAAATTAAAATAAATAGAGATATTGATCATAAAGTTTCATATTACAAGCCTGTCAACAGTGACTGCTAGATGCACAGTGTTATTGCCACTGACAGGAAAAAATAATTTGCAGCTGGTTTCCACAGTACAGGTTCTCTATATACTGTTCCTATACGTTGTTCTTCATACAATTTGTGCTGTATATCAAGTAATAGAATGAACATCAGTCACTTAAATAATGAAATATTTGAAGATCTTGTATTCTGGTGAATGACAGTGTTGATTGGTGAATATTTATGGAATTATGGAGGAACTAGGAATGATGGAAAGCAATTGACATTTGGGATGTTTTGATATGCTGTAAACACAAATGGAAAAAGTTTTGATTTATCATCATGCATATAACTGGTGTACAGGGTGATTAAAAAACAATTCAACACTTTCAAAAATGTATTACTGTACAGTCACCATGATGAACATTGGTGCCCTGTGGTGGCAGAAATGCATAAAACTTTTAAGTGCCCAAGTCTGTAAAAAATTAGCAGTAGCTATATTATTCAGCGCACCCTCGACATTCATATGATACAGTGATACCTCGGCTAACGAAGATAATATGTTTCGGAATCACATTCGTTAGCCGAAACGTGATTTCCTGTAGGTTTCTACAGAAAATCGTTTAATTCGTTCTGGATGCTGCCCACAATTTAAAGATAAGTTTTGTAAAATAGTAAAAAGCACATAAAAGGGCAAAAACTCACCAAAGGCTGAGATGAACAGCTATCCAATTGGATGAAGGAGAATGGAAAGTAGAATGAAAAACTGACGATCTTTACACTATTATACTGAAAATATATTATGCACTTTATACTATTAAACTGAAAATATATACACAACATTTTTACTATTCTTCTTCCAAATTTTCAAAATTTATTCAAGGTAAGTCTCCTCTTCTTCAGTAACTGGCCTTTTGTGGTCAGCTCATTTCTTTGTCACACACATAGAGACAGAAAAGATAAGCTCCTGGAATGGCCCGACCATTCATGTTTGCTGCTTTATGTTAGCGGGCCATCCACTAAAATATTCGTTAGCCGAGTCCGAAAAACAGCGAAAAAATCGTTTGCCGAAAAATTCGTTAGCAGGGTCACTCATTAGCTGAGGTATCACTGTACTTAGTTACTGAATAATAAATTTTTGAACGTCTTCATTTTCTTTTTATATAATCCTTGTATTGCTGTTTTCATACTTAGTCTGGTGGGCTTGTATTTGTTCAGTAGCTCAGACTGTATAATCCTGAATGTTTGAAAATGCAAATTATTGATAATGGCTTGTTTTATGTCCTGTCATTTGCCTTGAAAATCTGAAGAATTCCACGAGAAACCTCGGTCAGGACTGCCAATGTCCACTCCACTGTGACCTAAATGTGAAGCAAAAGTGCTACCCATTCAGCCATGACATTTGGTGGCCTAACAAGATTACAGAGGGTACACTACAATCACCAATGATGGTCCTATAACAAATGGGAACACAAACGTGTTCACATACACATTTAGTTCTATTTGTGTTTGTGTATTTAGATTATGTATTTGTATTTTCATTCACTGCCTCATGGTAAATTTGGCATTAGTCTCATCTTCTGACTCACACATAAGTGCAGTGCACCACTACATACACGGATGTTACATAGTAAATGTTGTGACATCTGGCACTTCTGGGACCAAGGGTTGAAGATGATGTAATTTTGCACATGTTACAACCTTGTACCTAATGTGTATCTTACTGTACCTAGCAGCCTCAAGGATAGACCTAACCATTTAATTTGTCACTTTATGTCTCATCCTATTTTTATGTAGTATTTGTCCATTCCCTTTTCTTCTAAATATCATATTCAAAATAGTGTTACCAGATGGTGGAATAATGAAAGTAATGGACCTCTTAGTTAATGTCCAGTTAAGAGAGCTTTCCAGATCATCAGTGCCAGATGTCACAGCTCTTATTGTAATTGCCCAACAGTTGGATGAATGGTAACTTTATTACAATTGGTGAAAATATATGTGTTATGATGGAACATTAGTGATGAAACCCTAAACAGATGATTGAAACTGGTCATGATACCTTTCGTTAATCATCCATCCTCTCTTGGTGCTTGTTTGGAAAGGCTCATGAGTATTAGTCATTATATGAATGTGTTATTAATGTGAGTTCTTAGGGAATGGCATAATGAATTTTATCTGGAATTATGCCTTCAGAGCAAAAGAGATGCCATATCATGTTTGTAATACATGAAGGTTTTGAATCTACAGGCTACTGCAGCCCAAGGTCTATGCTTCCTGGGTATATGAATCTCATTATATGAGTCCCTGGTGTGGGGATCAGCCCACTTTAAGGCATATACATGAAAACATGAACTCACAAAAATCTGCAGCCATGTCCAAAGTAGGAAATAAAACCATGATTCCACAACTGGGAAGTATAATAGGACTGCATGTATTGGACTGTGAGGCACTGTGTTTGGCATAAAGAATTAAGAGCCTGAAGTAGTTTTGATAGGAGCCATCCTGTTGTGTTATACAATATGATAATGTAATTTATTCAAACACAACATATATATGAACATTAATACGTAGTTGGCAACATGTTTCAGTTGTAGTGAACCATCTTCAGGCCTAAAACCGAAACATGTTGTCAACTATGTAGTAATGTTTATATATATTTTGAGTTGGAATAAATTACATTATCATACTGAAGTAGTTACTTAAGTGCCATATAACACAGATACTGTACAATGTGATATCCCTTGTATCTGTGCAGTAGAATGTGGCTGAAACATATCTTACAGTCATCCCCAAAATATGCAGAAATTAAACAACAATGGAATTCCAAATAAAAAATGCAGTTTCTTTTATTCTGTACAGATTGTGTCCAGTTGCAGTAGACACCTTAACATTCAGAAAAAAAAACTACCTCCAAATTATATTACAATAAGACATTTGTATGATAGGCTAAAAGCAGTGATTTCGAACCACAACAATTGTACAGCAGTTGTGTTTGGGTAATGTTACAGTAGGCTTAATGAACACTGACATGAGACATATTCCCATCCCTGCTACATTGTGTTGCAGTTCCAGATGAATATTACAAAAGTACCAACAATGATTTGAGAAACTAAATGAAGGGATTTCATGTAATATTACATTATATTTAAATAACAGGAAAGGAAGATATTGTTCATCAAGAGTATAAGTGTTTCCATTCAGATGTCCTGAGACTTCTGCCAGCAAATCAGGTAAAGTTATGGGTGCTGTAATGAATGTTGTCAAGCTTACTTGGTATTAAAGATGGGTGTTATGAATGTAGTGTTAACTGCAGTTCACCAAATTAGTTGCCATGAATATAAAATAAACATTCTGAATATGAAAGTTATTTCTCTGTAATGCATTATTATTATTATTATTATTATTATTATTTTATACATGATGTAACAAGTGTGATATGTTTGTATATGCTGTATATTAAATAGGAGATTCTTTATGATTTTATAGTGAATACTATGGGAGTGTAAATGTACAGGTCTTTAGTACTAAATTGTTAAGTAAAAAATTCACAAGGTTTATACTGTTTGTTTCACAGTAACTCTGGAAGATATGAGCCCAACATACAAACTGACTTTTTGTTCCCCTTTTTATTCTTCCCATTACATGCAGCTGGTCCTCACATTCCTGTTTCGAGATATCACAAGATAGCAAGAAGTACTGCAGCATACAGGTATAACTGACCAGACAATGTGCTGTCAAATTTATGGATATGTTGCACCATTATTCTGCATTGAAAAAAAAAATATATGTATATAATCAACCGAGGCATCATAATTGTATAAATACAAATCAAATATTAGGAGGAGGAGACTGCTATTTACAAATCAAAGTGATGTGATACTCAAGTTTAAGTATAATGAAATTATGATCCTTAATGGAGCAATAAATGAGTCTTGGCAGACAAATCTGACTCATGGGAGAGGTGTTTTGAAATGTATCCTTAATCACCACAATTTTATTTTTAATATATACAAGAATCTAGCACATTAATGCTGTTTGTTTCTTGGGTCATTACTCATTTCAACATTGAATTTAATATCTATCCATTACTCATGTAAGTTATACATTATATGACATTTCAGTCCAAGAAATATAGGCGAAAGCTGCATATTGTGGGAAATGGTAAACAGAGTGAGAATTATGAATAACTCTACTGTCTGTCAACCTTTAAACATGAACTGAGGGTAGAAACAATCCACTCTATTTATTTTAATCCTTTAAAGACCTGCATTCACATGTGTGAATGCACACAGCAAAACACCCCTACAAATTCATTTTATATATTTAGGCAACAAGAAAGTTTACTGAAATGTTGCATAATCTCTTTTATATTCCACAAAATTCCCTTTCTGTTGCAAATTTATCTTTATCTGTTCCAATAATAGCCATGTGTCTCCCATAAACTGTATGCTACAATTTAAGTACCCACCGCAGCAAGATGAAGGGTAAGTATGCATAACTACTGATGAATGTTTTGAAGACTATATTGTAAAATTTATGTTTACTTCCATCATACAATATCTGGGAATGAAGAAAACATGCATATTTAATGTTGACACTTGTCTAACACTAAGCCCTAAAGGAAGCTATAAGTGAGGTTTAAACAATGGAATAAAAGAGTTTTTATGTTTAATGAATCGACGACAAAAACCATCAGCCATTCTATTCTGTTGGATGATTCGTATTTGAGCTAAATTAAACATTTAAGTTCACAATTGTACTGCGGGCACCTCTTTCACTGTTGCCTGAAGGAATGAATGCACAGCAGTCACAAGGTGGTTAAGTTAATTAGGCCCACTGTAAATTTTTACAGCTCAAGAAGCTGGCAATGAAAGATCCAGAATAATTGCGCCGTAACACACTACAATCAGTATTTTACAAGACATGTGATAACGTTTTGAGCTTATTTGCTGTTGTCTGTGTTAGTATTTATTGTATGATGGAAAATGGGGGTAGATGGGAATTATTATCCAAGTTGCTACCATTTTTGCATGAATTCTCATTCACACTATTGTCTGTATGGTACAAGTATACAACTTATGTTGCATCAGTTTCCAAATGAATAGTATTCTAACATGTTGATTTTGTAATAGTAACATTGATTATAATTGTATGGTTTTCGGTGTTATGTTAGTTTCCTTCTTGTAGCAACATAATAATGAATGGATTCTGAATAAATCAATGACTGTCAAAACCAGTATTCAGAGTCCTGCTTATCATTATTTAATACAAAAAATACCTTACTGAAAAACTGATAGTTTTTGCTTGAACAAAGCGCACTAGTACACTACATTAAGGAATCTATTTCTGGAGGCAAGAGCAAACATCATCTCATATCCATGGATGCAGTCATTTTTAGGGGGCAATTCTACTTTGAAATGTGAATTTTATTAACAACATGTAATGCGTATGTGCAATGTACAGACAATTCTGTGCATGTATTTCCATTAACATTAGTATTATTAGTGGCCTTGAATGGAACATTAGGAATGACTTTGTTGTATTGATACTGGAACATGTGGTGCTTACCAGCTGACTTCATAACACCAGTCCCTTGAATTCACCACAGCTGTATTCAACCACATTTCTTCCCACTTAGTGAGCATGATGAAGGTGAATTTAATTCTTGTGTATGGAAGTCTCAAAATCCTATCCTAAAATAATTTTGGCATTAGAATACTTACACAACAATACTTAAATTATACATTCTGTGCTCCTGTCATTCATATTCTCACATTATTAGAAAACAATATAACATGTTTATCATGTATTTATTGAGTCATTTATTATATCTGTATGACTGACTGACTTTCAAAGATCAGTCCTCTGAAACAATAACGATAGAAAATACAAATAAATTTTATGGTATGCTTTAATTATGAGCATACCAAAGCAACAAGATCTTGTTGTTATCATATTGTAACTTGACATGTTCATTTTTTGAGTTTGCATAACCGATCCTTTGCAGAACCATTATTTCTTACATCTACAACAGTAACAATAGAAAATACAGTGTAACATCACCATTGGGTTATGAATAAAGAGCTGTACATTGCAAACTACTTCACGCTTCTAAGTACCTATGTAAATACATTATACAGATTCTGTACATGTATTACTGTTTGAAAGTCCAGTAAATTTATAAATGTGATTAAAATTAATCTTTAGTATAATAAATGAAGGAATCATTTTGCTGAAAAGCAAAAAATTATAATTTAAACCTACCACATTTTGTTTTTCCCACAACATGTATAAAAATAAATGCTCTGTAAGAAAATTTGTAATTCAAAATTAATACTGATGATCAAATTTTATGATTTTACTATTTATACACATTGTTTTGGAACTATATTTCCAAAGGTACATATTAATCAAAATTCACTGATGATATAAATACTTCTTGTGAAACTCCCATTGAAGGTTTCTTTTGGGAAAAATGAATTGAAGTAATAAACTGGTGCGTTGAACATTACATTAGCAAACATTTCAAATCTAGGAACATTAAATGGTGGTTCCACTAGTGTAATCTTTTTATTGGGTTTGTATGATTTATTCCAAATAGTTGGATCTGACTAATTCCTTGCTCTATGCAAACTGCTATTTTGAGAACTAGTATAAATGTGACAGGAAACATATTGTGTGTGAGGTCTGTAGCACGGACCAGTTGTCAGGAACTCTCCAGATGTGAGAAGACTGATACCATTATAATTTTGGAGTTCCTCAAACACGTGAATTGTAGTAACCCTCACAACGAGTCTTGTACATCCTCTAAAATCAATCAAATGTGAACTTTCTTAGAAGTGGGCTGTGGGGGATTTCATTGAAGAGAAATTGGCTGCACTACACAGTGCACGAATGAGTTGTTTCTGGTTACTGACATGGTAAGTTGTTTTAACTGGTCTTTTAGTGCATCTCCAAGCATGAATATGTTAAATGCTATTGTATCTCCTGTAAAATGTTTCCTGCACATACATAGTATTCTGCAAGTAATATGGAAAAATATATTGCCTAAGATGACAAATGGTGGTGTGGTAAATACTTATAAATAGGGACGTTTGAGATGATGGAATCATGACTTGACTCTAACCTGTTTGAATATATCAGTGAATGTGTGGTTTTAAAAGATTATGTCTGATTATTATTATTATTATTATTATTATTATTATTATTATTATTATTATTATTATTATTATTATTATTATTATTATTATTACGATGATATGCGGCACTGTCACGTGGACTTCAGCTCTGTTGCAGTGTGTAGCAAAGATGGAAAAGACCATAAGTTTATTGTCAGAAACAATAAAAGAAATTAAGAACATTCAAGATAAAATAAACAAAATGAACTGCTCAATATCTCATGCAGTGAAACAAAAATTCCACTCACATTTCAGTAAGACATGATGCTGTATCACATTAGCAATGATATCTAGCTGATATAACAGAACCAGCAATCAGCACAGACACAACTAAAAAGGGGTAATTAACAGAAGTATATGACCTTAATTATTTCAGAATCAAATTTCTTTTTGTAGTGTTACAGTCAATATACCTGTACTAATGAGAGTTAGTGTCCAGCAGCTGCCTTGACAACAGCTCTTAATAGTTGAAACATCATTATTAGACATCAGCTACTATACATAATCTGACATACAACATGTTAATAAAATTAGTTGTGTTGAAAAATTACAAAATTATGTACACTGTGCATGTATTAGAGAGGAGGAAATACAGATGAAAGACTCAAGTGTTAGTTACATCATGTGCTACAGATATGTACGAACTGTATCATAACATGGAATGCACATTTCCTCAAAACAATTTGCTCTTCCATGACAACCGACACAGACTTACAATGCACAAGCTAAAGATGACATTCATTGCAGAAGTTTATTAACTGCAGGTATGTTTTTTGTGTAAGTATATTTTGTTTTCCATTGAGATTTCTTTTTAGCTTTTACGTCACTTCAACAACAAATATTTTATAAAATATTAGCGCCTCATGTCAATTTGCTGTTTATGTAATTATAATCTTAATTTAGTGCCATTTATCTGAGTTATTCCTGTATTGTATTGTACTGTATGCTGGTACTAAAATATTTATTCACTGAAATTTAATTCAAGTATACCTAATTAATTTTCAGAGTCAGAAATAATTTTTAATTTTTAATGAAAAGAATGTCCTCTCTTGGTGAAACTCATTTCATCACCATCTTCATTATGTATGAATATTTAATGTAGTGTTTGAAACTTGTAGTAAAAATTCTTTCAAGGTGGATGAAGAGGAAGACAAAAGGGCAGGTAAACAAGTCATCAAATTAAAAGACTTCATTGATACACTGAAATAGGTTTGTTTTTCCTATGCTCATAGTTTGTATGTGGCAAACATTAGATTCATCATCTCTGATTCAAACTACCCAGTAATCCTAAATTTTTCATCTCTCAATAATCCTTAATAAAATATAAAATCATGTCAGGAATATATACAATTTTCCAATTATACTTTTATATTGTGATAATAGTAAATTACTTAAAATGAAATTCCACCAGATTCAGGGGTGTAGTTTATCATAGAGCAAGGATTTGGTCACTTCAGATTTAGAATGTCACTTGGCACAGGAGTGCTCTTATACTGTAGATCTGAGATAAATGTATGCATATTGGTTGTTGAAAATCTACATTTCTTGAAAAATATTTGTGGATACTTGAAACAATTCTTAATGAAGTAGCTGAGCACTTATTTACTCCACATACAAATGGTAACTTTACTTAGGTCACCAGCATCCCCTAAGGGGTAAAGTTCATGTAAATTCTCTGTTTTTCATAATCAACAATCACATAGTTACTATATTTTTAAAAATTTTTATATATCGTTTTTGTCTTCATACAATGGACAAGAATCATGCTGAAAGCACTGCTGATGAAACAAGTATGCTATACAATAACTTGCCAGTTTTAAAACTATTTACATCACCAAAAACATATCATGATGATCACTTTTATTACATTGTTACAAAAAAGAATCACAGGCAGAAATAAGCTTTTGCAAACTTTCTCATTTTTGCAACCATTAACATTACTACTAAAATAATGTTTTACCATCAATAATATTGCTTGCATTCTGTAAGCTTTAGATTTCATACTTAATTGTCTCCGAATGGAGACATTGTGTTACAGTTTCATGGATTTCATTTTTTTTTAAACAAGAAACTGCACGTCCTGCAACTTCATCTCATTGGCTGGCTGGAAAACACAGGTTTCCTCTGCTTTCATGTCCAGCATCCACTCCATAAACAAGCTGGCAGATAAATCTCTTACAAGCCATACAATCCTGGTTTGACTTCAGTCTTCTCAACACCTCCTTGGGCACATCTTGTATCTGTGCAATATTACCACCATAACTAATTGATGAGTCATGTGTGCCCAAAAGAACATGTTCAAATAAATAAATTAATTAATTAATAAAAATTTATGCAATATTCTCCACATATAATTTCACATCTCAATGCCAGTTTTTGTATTCCTCTGATGTAATTCCATTGCTTATTGTACCTAGACTTTCATTTAAATGGAATACATTTCTTCAATTTTGTTCCAACGCACTTAGTGCCTAGATAATCAGAATTGACTGGTAATTCAGTCTTATTTCTGTCACAAGTATGTAACACAGGCCTTTTATATTCTTAAAACTTACTCTCTATGTCTAAGCTTTTATCAGTTGGCTTTGTAGCAATCATACATTTTCTTATTACAGAGGCACCATTCCTTGCACATGAAAACTGTTAGATTGTTATTTAGTCATATTCACATTAATTTCCTTCCCTTGTAGGCATTTT
>Ga0123355_10010966_pt1 | contig 13947 bp, 13 predicted proteins | sample TergutEmb28metaG_3_FD_89872 | JGI IMG/M metagenome (GOLD analysis project Ga0123355, IMG submission 89872) | Embiratermes neotenicus P1 segment gut microbial communities from Petit-Saut dam, French Guiana - Emb289 P1 | ecosystem: Host-associated > Arthropoda: Insects > Digestive system > Gut ... | reverse complement strand
ATCCCTTTAAAGTCTGTTTAGTCCACTCAATTCATCCCTTTAAAGTCTGTTTAGTCCACTCAATTCATCCCTTTAAAGTCTGTTTAGTCCACTCAATTCATCCCTTTAAAGTCTGTTTCCGCCTGAACGTAAATTTGAAGTAATGTTTCACAAACCAACTAATGCACGTAACTGTATGAAAGTACCTTATACACTCCGTACACTACTACATGTTTCGGCCACTCATGTGGCTATGTTAGGGGAGGTGCACCTCCCATGCGAGTGTCAAAACATGTCAGAGGTGTACGGTGTGTAATATACACCTTCACACACCGACGTGCATTAGTCGGTGTGGTATCCGATGTAATTGCTCAGAGCACAGTTAAGGACCGTTTAAAATTAAATTTCAAGTATATGCACACAAAGTGCCGAGGGAAGCATCTCAGCTAGGAGGTAGACGGTAACTTTAACCCTGCGAACGGAGGCCATTTGTAAGAAAGTAGGAATTAAAGTGCAAATAGCCGTGACGTGGTATCAGTGTACACGTGAACAATTACAATATATGTGATATATTGCATTATTCTGTTTCAGTGGGTTCTGGTAAAAGTAGTGACGTCACATCCGTTTACGTCATACGATGACTGTGCATTAAGGGGGTTTTTTTATATTCCGGGTTGCACTGCCGGCGAGTAGGAAGTCACGTCTGGATAGTATCAGTGGCGGTCGATGTGGGCCGGCAGCACTCGCGTATACCCCTCACCATGTAATTCAGCTGAAACTGTATTCAGGAGTTCTACGGACATGCAAATTTAGTTGCAACATAAAATGCAACAGTACAACAAGAAAGGTTTTTATCATTTTATCATTTCAACATGCAGATGTAATTTCCGAACGGCGTGTTTCTGGGACACCAACTATTCTCAAGTTTTCGTAGTGTTCATCTGTTTCTCCAGGAATATGCTGGGATATGCCCTGGGACATTTCGACACCTGAAGTTGAGGACATTATTTTGCTTCGAAACGTCGGGATCAGTTTACCCACTGACGCAGCGTCATATCACATTAAGAATTCATAATTCCCCAATCATTTGGCAGTTATTTGCATGTACGTTCTTGTGTTTAAGGACGTCACACTGACATGATGGCAGTACGGTGACAGCGTATACAGCGCTACATTATGTCTGTGCACACATAAGGCAGCAACGTGTACATCAATGGCACTCTCATATGCTATACGCGGGGTTAGTGAACTCTTCATTGTCTTACTCGCCTGTTTTTCCCTTCCCACGAAGACAAACTGTGAGTACGGATTTGGCAGAAGACGGCGCTAACCATGGTCCATCCTGCCAATCACCATAAAATTCTGAGGGAAACCACAAAACTCCACGCTCGTTATGTACGCCAATCCAGCTGACATTCGACAGTTACGCTTCCCAGATAAAAGTTCGGAGCCTTACAACTGCATCACTGTACTGATGCTCGAGGAGGTGCCGTGTGGGAACAATCGGCGAAATTCGCAGGCACGACAGCCAGACACATAACACAGGTTTGAACCAGATTCCTTCGGAATGTAACATAGGCATTTTACTGCAGTAGTTAAGCTACTTTGATACTTAACCGCACTACGAATTGCTGATAACAGGAGTTATCACTTATCAGCAGCTGACAGGAGCATGGGAAGCCGCCACGCTTTAGCGAGGCTAGAATGACGGAATGGAGGTGGTAGAACTTATTGACCAAAAGGTCGAAAAATCTTATGAAACAAGTAAGAAAAGCTATAATAAAGAAAGGGTGTAACATGATCAGAAAGCAGAACTATTTGTGAAAGGCATGCACCTCACCACCAGTAGCGGTATACAATGTGCCACACGCCAAGCCTGCTCTGTTCAGGCAATCTGCCGAACACATGTGTCGAATAAGTGATCCATCTCTAAGGCGACTGTACATGACACGCTGCAGCTATATTGGTGTGGGATTCAGACCATTGCTACAACATATATTACAGGGCCGTACCATGGCCCAGCCTGTGGCTTTCCTGGCTGCCATTGTGAAGGCCCGAGATCATCCAGGCTAGCGCATGTGGGCTTGGTAGAACGAGGACCGATTTTTTCCCCAGTATTTCGGTTTCCCCGGCGGCATCATTCCTCAAAAGATCATTCGTCACCGACGCTACAAAATCCTAGCAACTGACAGCGTCGTTGAATAACACATTTTAGACACGTGTACTGTAATTATTTTTATGATTTCACCGTGCATTCTGTAGATTATTCAATTACACACACCAACACATGCATATATATATATATATATATGTCCATGTGTTGGTGTGTGTAATTAAATAACATATGCTGTAACTTTATATCTGGGCAAGGATAAAAAGAAGACACCACTGACAAACTGGTAATGTGAAGGAACAGCGTTATTGATACCTGACTGGAAAGGTAAGAACACAACGAACCGTCAATGAGAAGAATTTGTCTGGAGAAGGATGTTTGACTGTTTAAAATTAATATCTCAGCATTAGACTGAAAACAATCGATGAAAGACAACGAAAGTTACCGCCGACCAGGTCCAGATTCAAATTAAATACCACCCAGATGCATGTCTAGAAAGTTACCGCTAAAACAAACTATACTGTATAGGGCACAGGCTGTTGTAGCAAGCGCTTCTATTTTAGTGCACTGTGATACGTGGGAAGAGAGTGTTTTAAGCTGTCCCATTGTGTAACTGCTGCTGCAGGAAGGCGTAGGGTGGAAGGGGACATGTGGCTACGTACATCTTACACAGCCACACTAAGTGTTGTATTATTGATAATTCTTTTGATGTATTAGTCAAAGTTTACTTAATACGTAGTCTAATCAAATTAAAATATGTACTATCAAACTAAGTGATTATTTGAGGATTATTTGACCGTGCATCTTCCTCATGAAATAAAGTGAAATGCCAACTTGATGCAACTACGTAATTTTATTGACATATTCTTAGCTCGACATGTTTCGAGTGCATAAGCCCATCATCAGGAGCATTAGATGTTAAGTTGCAGCATATGGTTTTCTGCACCGAGGTTTTTGATGGCTGGTGGTCTTGAGAGCCGCTCCACAAACTCGGTGCAGAAAACCATATGCTGCAACTCAATATCTAATGCTCCTGATGATGGACGTATGTACCCGAAACATGTCGAGCTAAGAATACATCAATAAAATTACCTAGTTGCATCAAGTTGGCATTTCACTTTATTTCATAAGTGATTATATTTACATTAGTAACAACACATAAAAAAGATTATAAGTTTTGGGGGATTTCTATTTTCTCTACATGTTGCGAATTTCAGAAGTGTCACTTATTTACAATGTTTAGATTAAAGTAATAAAATTTTATGAGATTTAATTTTTAGCTTCGGTAAAATTTGCGCCAGCAGCCGCTATTAAGCAGTGGTCCTTACATCTAAATAATATACTCTAGGAAAAATAATAAAATGCAGCATGTCGGAATATAGGAACTGCGTTCTCGTGTTTCAAGCTAACAGCTGAAATGGATAGAAAACCAATTAAAAGTGAAAAGCGGGAAGAGATTAAATCTGAGAAGGGAAAAATTTGAGGTAAATCCCAGTAGATGTGCACTAATTAACTGCGTTGCATGTAGCTGTTGGTTTACTCTGAAGCAGAGATCCGACTGCGTCGGTATGTGCGGTAAAATAAACCTTCCATCCTTGGTGCTTAGTTACGGTTAAGCAGCTTGTGTGTTTGAAGTACGAGTATTTTGATCTGTCTCAAAGATTTAGTGCTGCGGAATATACTGCTAGGTGATTACTTCTTGTGTAGTAGCGTAGACACGTAATGAATCTAAGGTTATGCATGTATGAACGTATTTATACATATATGTGTGTACTTGCTCATATATTTATGTGTGTATGGAATAGTGTATACATGTATGTATGCTTGTGTGTATGTATGTATGTGGGTACATTCTCCTTTCGGAGCCTGAATGCAACACTGTGCGGATAAGAACATAGAAGTATGAGATGATGATGATGATGATAATGAAAGAGAAGTGAAAAGAAAAGAAAAGATAGAAAAATATAAATAAGAAATAAACTAATAATAATAATTCACTGAAATACTTGTATTTGAATCGTCTCCATCTCTACAATGTTCAGAAAATTAATACTCCCATGCAAACAGAATTAGATAAGAAACAGTATGTATATGCGCAGCCGTAGATGAGAAATTCCCCTTCTGAAAACCGGTAAGACCTTCACCAAATACATGAAAATTATGTCACACAATCTGCCGAACCACAATACTGTCTTTTTGACATTTTACAGCTGCTTGATATATTCGGTGATTTTCTGAAGGGGATTCCTGTACATTTCTATAAGCGACGGCAAGCACTCGAACATTTGCGTGTGTTAAGCTAACTCCGTAATGCAAAGCCTTATTGATAAACTGATTAGAGAGCAGCTGGTAACATACTGTCTCTTGTTACGGACCTCGAAGCTTCACCACAGTGTTCTCAAAGCCAGATCACGCTCCTGAGCCAAAGGACTCCCCTTCCAGAACTTCTACTTGCCCATTTATTGAATATATATGCAATATTATCCTCCTACCTACGTACAGATCTCCCACGTTTTCCCCTTCCTTGGCTGCTTCGACCTAAGACAGCATAAATTTGTCGTTTACAGTTGAAAAATAAAAGACAAACTTGATGTCACTTGCTATTTTATTTCACTTCTTCTGTATTCAACATGTTTCGGACATTAATATATCCATCATCGGGAGCTTGCGACTGTGCTGTTGAATTACCACATCCGTCATTTTGTTCTCAGTTCGTTGTGTGTTGGAGATTTGGTGCAGGTGGGTTTGAGTAGTGGTAGTGACCGATGTGATAATTGAACAGCACAGTCGCAAGCTCCTGATGATGGATATACTAATGTCCGAAACATGTTGAGTACATAAGAAGTGAAATAAAATAGCAAGTGACATCAAGTTGGTCTTTTATTCTTCAACTATTACAATGATGCACGGTCCAATAAACATAAGATTGCCATTTGCAATTTGTACGAGGGTAGGGGAAAAAGACTTATCTCAGCACTGGACGTATTTCTGACGGACTTCAAAAGTCTTACTCAACAAAAATACAGGTAGTAACAAACAAATACATGCACATTTCCAGTGCTGGGACAAATTGCTCTTTGGTTAAGAATTGCACCCACAACAATGCACGCATCAACTGAGTGGCGTAAGAGAGGTACGACGCAGGACTCCCTGATTGATGAGCTGCAGCGTATGCTTGTAAACACCACTGCGCAACTCACCGCAAAGAACATTAGTGTAATGGCGTTCTCTGTGTCTTTCTCCCGCCCTCTTCTTTTTTATCGTGAGTAACAGCCTACTGTCATGTGGCTTGGAACCTCTGCCATACACAGGTATGTACCGAACATGTTCCAGTCTCGTGCTGTAGCACTTCTCACACTTAAATAATTGTTATACAGAAAGGCGGCAGATTATTCGGTATTGCAGCTCTCTTTCCATATTCCTGCCCCTCGCTACCTTCTGCTTTCTTTCCTTCTTTGCTAATCCTTGCTTTAAATTTTCTCTTTTCTTTCCGCTTCACTTTACGTCAGTGCCGATGTTGGTAAACACACCAGTAGTAATTCTTAATTTATATATTTTAATAATAATAATAATAATAATAATACGAGATGAATCAAAAGTCTCGATGCCAACTGCATATACAGCAGAAGTAAGAAAACATAAACGGAATACAAAAACAGAAAATCTTCAACTAATATGCCAAACAATATCATCAAGATTCAAATGTAATTTGCTGGAAATACGAGTATAAGACCACTTGCAGCCTGCATTCACAGCAGGGTCACATATAGCAGAGAGACAATTACTGTAGGAGACAAAAACCCAGACACTGTCGGTATGTATCGAGCCGGCTGCTTCAAGAACAAAGGGACAATAAGAGCCAATGTAAACATTTAAAAAAAGCACAGCATCGACGTAGTGCGGTCTAATGTGTACAGTCGGAAGACATGTATTTTAATACACCAGTATAATGCTTCTCAATAGAATACAGACATGTGGCGGCAAAGGCTTGCAAACATTTCCTGCATATTGGATTTCAATGGAGCCAAAGAAGTTACACTATATTTGATATTCAGATGACGGTGTATCTCGATATATTGTTATAATAAAACTCAACATGTTTCGGACAGTTCCTCTGTTCATCATCAGGAGTTTAGCACTGTACAAACAACAGTGGTATATGTCATACAGTTTTGTTGACAGCTTCCTCGCGAACTGTCAGCAAAACTGTGACATATACCATTGCTGTGTGTGCAGCTAAACTCCTGATGATGGACAGAGGAACTGTCCGAAACATGTAGAGTTTTATTCCAAAATAAATTTGAGGAATTGGTACATCTAGTTTGCTTTATTTCAATGAAAGGGGCAACCATAAATGGTGTAGTTTATGAAGGAGTAGCCGAGTTCATATACTTGGGTACGGTAATCAGCAATGATAATAGCGTGGAAAAAGAAACACAAATACGTATTTTGGCCGGCAATAGAACTTATTTTGCCGCTATAAGTCTCTTCAGGAGTCGACTTTTATCCAGAGCTACTAAAATTATATTATACAAGACACTAATAAGACCGGTAGTGTCGTATGGAGCGGAAGCATGGACGTTGACGAAGAAAGAAGAACAAGCTGTTAATTCTTGAAAGGAAAATATTTAGACGAATATATGGTCTTAAATATGAAAACTGGGAATGGAAAAGTCGGACGAATAGAGAACTAGAAGAGACGAGCAAAGGAGAAAATATAGTAAAATGGATTAAAGGGCAAAGGATAAGCTGGTTAGGTCACCTAGAGAGAATGGAGGAGGATAGTATGCCCAAAAAGATCTTCACTCAAGAACTGGAAGGGATGAGAAGAAGGGGGAGACCCAGGAAAAGATGGAAAGAGGAAGTAGAAAGAGATCTTCAAGTGCTGGGAGTAAGATGGAGAGAGTTGGTGGCAGATAGGAAAAAATTGAAGGACATTGTTCGACAGGCCAAAGCCCACAGTGGGGTGTAGTGCCAATGGAAGAAGAAGTTTGTTTTATTATAAAAATAAGTTATAGTATACCTTGCAACAGAAACAGGTGCAAGCCCCAATCTAACCAAAGTAAGGTACAGTATCAGTAAGTTGTATCAAGTGGAAAGTAAAACTTGTGTCATGTGTTTACCACTACAATCTATGTAGTGTCGTTAAACGAAAGATATAAATATGCCTTCCTTAACATACAAACTGCTTAAGTATTTGCGATGTTCATAATTCAAGCCCAAGATGAAAAGTTTTTACGTAAATACACGAACATAAGCCTACAGCAACATAAACAAAAACAGCTCGACGTCAGTCATAAATTACTGCCCATGTGACAAAAGAAGCAGCAATAACAAAATCATGTCAGTCATAAATTGCTGTCCATGTGGAAAACATTTCTGCGAGTACGTCATGTGTGTTCCTATCTATATATAATACACATTAGGCAGCTTAGTGTTTGTGCCGGCATCAAAATTTTCTTTCCAGCTTCTCATTACAACTTGTTTTTCTTTCTCAATGGAAGCTCATTATTCTGCTCCCACTATCTTCAACCCCAACAGCGCGGCCTTTTCAGTTCACCAAATGCGTAGTCCTGCACGTTATTTCATCGATGACCGTAAATTGTTCTGCTTTTCCATTGGAACAGCCTATGATTTTCTTCTTGAAATCCCTCTCACTAATTTTATTATATGTTGTAATAACCGCGTACACAGAAGCTTAACAGTGTAAAGTTCTGTACAAGGAAAGATTATAATTTTATGAAATGTAAGTCTATAAAATTCAAATAATACATTTCTCATCAAAAGCGACGTTATATTGTAAATGTAATTAAATTATCATCTATAACGTTTGGATTAGTTTCGTTACGAAGCGTTAGTATAAATCCAAAATACAAAATATCACGAAAATCCGCCCGTGTGTTCGGACGGACAGACAGACTTGACAGTGCTAATGGTCACTTTCCGCGGTTGTTTTACGAATGCGCCTCAAAGCAATGAAGTACTCTACTTCACCCTCTACAGAACGGAACACAATTCTGGAAGTGGCTGTTTCGTGTAAGGGTGAATAATGTAAACACTCTAGTATGGCAAACGCACAATAGCATTTCACAAACACACACACCATCCCATAATAAGAAAGTAAACAAGCAATTAAGTAACTAAGTAAGTATTTTTTAGTCGAGAAAGTGTGACATCCCAGAAGACTTGAATCTGCAGCAATACCGCTGTGAGAACCTCAAATCTCGCACTAAACAGCCAGCATAAGTAGCTCCCGCAGAAATGTTTCGCAGCGGTACAAACAGGGTGTTATGTCCCGCCACTCTGTCCTGAATTCAAGGCTCGGCATCGCCATCTTAACCTTTTGGCGCCGGAATTATTTTTTTTTATTAATTTTAGCACACACTGCATATAAAATGTGAATAAAACAGGAATAAAATACGTTAGAATTATGAAACAAACTGCATTTTGAAGAAAAAAACGGACAGTATATACCATGTTTAAAATATTCAGTAACTGTATTTGTTGAATAAATATATAAAATGCAACTTTTAGAGGTTAGCGGTGCGGTACGACCACTATAGGGGTCTTTAGGCGTCAGAGGGTTAATTAAGCGCACAGCCGGAATCTGCTTGGTGTGGCGCTGTATTGGCAGGCTGGGGTTAACGCGTGGGGCACATCGCCTTGCTCTTCTAACCGGCCCAATAGATATACAACCGTAGAAGATTTCTGTGTATCCTTCGGAGTATTCTACGGGACCATGACGTAGAACCTTGACTCTGGTTGTCTGTTGCTGGACAGAAGAACTACACACCGATACCATATATCTAAACGGTCCTGAAGCCATATTTTAAGAAACAAATGCTGTAGCTCAATTTCGAGATTCATATCTCCGAGGTAAGTTTTAATTAAATGTTACAGGCCGGCTTAAAAATTCTGATTTAAGTTTGGATTTTGTATAAATTTTCAGAGAAGTATATCTGAATATAAATGAGCGCTTGCAGCTTAAACGCTTCTCGTGTTTCGTTGTATCCGGTCCAAGCTAATTACCCATACAAAGTAAGTGCAAAGTCCCTGAAAACTCAGGTTACTCACGGATGTAAACATTAATGAATCTCGCATTTAATTAGCCAGGAATTTCTAATATATTCGAAATACACGTGATCGCTAAGGACAATTAATTATATAGGCCTCGGAAGAACATCTATAAAATATATTCGCTATTACATTTAAATACACACTTATGCCGGCTGTACAGAGTGTTTAAAAACAAATCATGCAGATGCGAAGGCTGCTGATACATCACTTCATGTTGTCTTTTAAAACACCCTTCACATATTTTTCTGTACCGTTACGGACAGTGTCTGCAAAGAGACGGCGAAATGCTCCCCGCCTATATTTTCATGGCAATTCCACTTGACACCAAATTGCAGACAGTTTCGTTGTGTAGGAGAGACATTTATCGAAAAGTGTGGGGGGAAATGCTATGAATGATAAACTGGGAAGTGCATAGGAGAACATACTGAAGACAACCTTCGAACATTTGCCTGGAAAGGGCGACACCAGAACATCCCAAGTAAAAACCTGTCTGCTATTTCTAAACACTGCATTGCACATTCCGTCACTTGGCAGTGGAGCCAGTTCGGATCTTGGCTAGACTTCCCGTTATCCTGTTGATTTCCATGATTTTCCGCAGAAGAATTCCCGGTACTGTCGTCAAATTTTTCATGTGACCTCCTACTCAACCATTTCACATTCATTATTATCATTCACCTATGTCATTTGGGGCTAAATCCATATCAGATGTTGCTGAAAATGCATCATAAAATACATGAATAAATACATAGTCTTTCGTACTATGTATCAATATGCTGCAATATTTTCTAACAACTTGTGCCGTCAGTTATATACTAGGCTTACTTCGAGTTTAAGACATTTTGTCACACTGTGCCAGAAACAGTTGTAGTTATTCATGAAGTTTACTTGAGGGCGAAGGTAATAAGGCATTTTGAGATGTCACTAGTATAGGACGTCTTTTATTATTCTGAATATGCACGTACTCCTAAGAAGAAGAATTATAGGTTGTGAGGACAGTGCGGGAATGACATGAAGTCTGTAAAATGTAGTTTTTATTAATGGACACCAGTCGTCAGAATAGACAGGTGTTCACATTTCGTCTATTCGGACTGACAGGTCTGTAGTTAATATGTAACCTTGCATCAAAACTTCACCACTTGTAAAAGGGAATAATATCTTAAGCTTCTTGTGTCAGTCGGGGAATACATACATAGAACGCTTAGCAATTGACCAACTTAATGCACAAATTCTAGTTTATAATAAGTTTATTATATTCCTCTACATGTTTCGAGCACAATAATGCTCGAAACGTATTACAAACTTATTATAAAACAAGATTTTATGCATTGCGTTGGTCAAATCCTCAGATTATACTGAGATGCACGGTCAGCAAAACATAAAAAAAAATACATAGAACTGTATGCAAAAAATGTCTGTATATGTTAACACTGGCGGTCTGGTAGGGAGTTCTTTAAACAGCTTACAACGTATATTTTAGTTCTTGCTTATTTATGGTTTATTTTACACGCTTCAGTAGTTTAGACTAAACAGCAATTGATGATCGGTAAAAAATGAACTGTAAAAGGTGCAGAAGGAGGCGGTAGTGGCCGAATTGGAGGTACTTCCCCGTCATCTGGAGGAACTGAAAGAAACCACAAATCAGGCAGGGTGGTCGGTGTCCCTGTCAAGATTCGAAAAGTGCAATTCCAACCACAAGACCAGCGTTACGACTGTAGCCATCTTGCTCGGCTCTACTTCCCTTCAAAAGCTTCAGAACCTATGGTGTGGCTAGCAGCCACTATAGCTCAGTGGGCTACATTAATATGGCAATCGAGCTGACAAGAAGTGGCAACCAATAGTTCTCGGATAAAATAATGATTGTACAATTTTTAAAATAAACCACATAAACACACAGGTCCGATAGCGGGCGTACAGTACTCACTGGTAGTTACCGGTACATTGGATTTCCAAGTGTCCAATAGATGGCATTAATCATTTACTGGCCTACTCATTAATGAACATGGATTTTCTCGGTGTCCGATAGATGGCATACAGTTTATGCGATGGTCTTCACATGTACATTGGGACTCCAAATGTCCGACAGATGGCAATAATCATTGAACGACCTTCACACGAATATACTTATTGGTGATGCAATTGTTTAATTAAACATGCATACATGTAATTAGAGCATTACCATTTTCGCACTGGATTTACACAAAAATGTAAAGCTAAAACGATTACTTGGTCCATGACTGTATGACATCGTGACTCCTTAAGCACACATGTGCCAGTAAGAACACTTGAATTAACCTTTCAAAGACTAAACGTAATCTGCTTCATATAAGGAATCAGTCCGTACCGGGCTGTAAACACTTTCCATCACGGTTAGAAAAACCAATTAGTAAATGATGTACGTATAAAGCAAAAGTCCCTGCTTGTTCTTAGATCCGTACAAAACACTCAACGCAAAGCCAGCACCATATAGAATTTTTGAATGTTAAACCTGGTGGTTTGTAAAGCAACAGCTGGGCTTTTAAAGGTTAATAGGGTTGATTCTTAAAAGGAGAAGGGGGAAAAAAAAGAATGAAACAAGACAAGTCAGTTTCAGAAGGACTTAATAAAGGATGACGAAAAGTTACGCTACCGCGGCAAACGAAGGGGCCACTTCTAATAACCTAATAATCGCAGTATTTTGTGACGCAGTTCTGTGTGTGACTTCCGTCAGTATAATAAAATCTGCTTCTGTAAAAGATACCACGCGCCTTTTTCCAGGGGTGTCAATTATTGAAACGAAACTTGTTTAGACTAAATTTCGATCGCGTATTATTGGACGCGAATATTCCTAATGTTATGTTAACAAAGTTAAATGTTCTTTAAAGATATATTACGACATGCACTGTCAGGATTTTATAAATTCATATTTATTAGCTGATATTCATTTACGTCTTTGGAAGTAGCTGGTAACCCCGGGTTTTTACTAGTGTACATCCATTATTTTAATACTAATCGCTAATATTTATCTTAACTAATTACTATCTTCTGTCAAGTGTAAACCTCATCTAAGTTCATGTATATAAATGGCAATATATTTCCATTTACAGTTCCTCAGCTCTCATTTTATCCAGACCTTCCACAGTTTTTGTCACTTCACTTTCCCACTAGCCTTTTTTGTATAAACATTTACCTTAATGTTTTAATTCTATGACCTTATTACAGCTGATTATTTTCTTGTATGCTATATCTTCATTTATGTTTAATTATTTATTGTCCAGTAACTGCTCTCACTACCTCGGCATCATTGCATTGTAGTAATACAGGGAGACACAAAAAAAACGGGGGAACTTTTGAAAAACCCAACAAAAATTGAAGAAATCCAACAAAAAAAATTTATTGACAGAAATTGAACCATTATTACTTGCCTTTTAAGAGACAGTAATCCAAATTATCAATGTCTGAAAATTACGTCCTGTATATGGCGTCCTCCTCTACGTATGCATTCTTTCAATCTGCCGTTGAGGTTCCCCATTGCTCGCTGCAACATCTCAGCTGGGATACCACGAATTTCGCCTTCGATTCTTTCTTTCAATTCATTCAGTGTCCTTGGCCGAGTCGTGTAGACCCGATTCTTAAGGTAGCCCCACAAGAAAAAATCAAAAACGGACAAATCCGGTGATCTTGGGGGCCAGGGAATTTCACCGAATCTTGAGATGACACGGTTACCGAACAGTTCTCGCACAGCTGCCATTGATTGCCTTGCAGTGTGCGATGTCGCACCGTCGTGTTGAAACCAGGCTTCGTGAAGTTGTTCAATGCAGGTGCAACAAAAGATTGCAGCATCTCAACATACCGATCCGAAGTGACAGCTATTGTGATCCGCTCTTCATTTTCGAAAACGTAAGGTCCGATGACCCCGTGTGACGATACTGCACACCATGCCGTCACCTTGCTGCTGTGTAAAGGGCGTTCATGAATTTCTTTAGGGTTGCTGTCTGCCCAGTAACGATAGTTCTGCTTGTTCACGTAACCTGTGAGATGAAAATGGGCCTCATCTGACATCCACAGCTTGTTCAGAAATTCATTGTCCTCCATTATGTTTGTTGTAATTTGTTGATAGAATTCTAATAGCAACTGGTGATCTTTCTCCTTCAGTTCTTGCACGATCTGCAGCTTGTACGGATGAAATTTTAAATCAACATGGAGAATTCGGCGAACACACTCTCGGGCAACCTGACCGCAGCTGTTAGCTTATGAACTGAACGACGTGGGCTCCGTAAGACTGAAACGCGTACAGCTTCGATATTCTGTGGAGTACGAGCACTTCTCAGTCGTCCTGTCGGTTTCTTTTTCAGAGCCGATCCAGTCTCTTCAAAGTTTTTAATCCAAGTCTTTATCACGTGTTTCGAGGGAACCTGACCATGACGCCCTAAATTGAAAAAAAAAAAGTCGGCACTCCCTCTGCGCACCTTCCAAACTATCATTGTTTTTGTAAAACATTTTTATGGCGAAAGCACGCTGTTGACCGTTCCACTAATCCATGATTACTAAAATGGCGAGGTTGTCTGTAGCTCAAGGTCCCTGTTCCGCAGTGCTGCCAACTGTACATGGCTGCCACTATGCATTTCAAAAGTTCCCTTTTTTTGTGTCACCCTGTATATGAACCACATTTTTATCTTCGTTACATGGGAGGTTCCTACGTTCTCTGCATCTGTCCCTACATCTCTCAGTTTCCAAATTCCCAATCTACACCCCCCTAACCAATACTGCCATTAGAATTACGCTGATCTATACACAAATTT
>Ga0123355_10010965_pt1 | contig 13948 bp, 10 predicted proteins | sample TergutEmb28metaG_3_FD_89872 | JGI IMG/M metagenome (GOLD analysis project Ga0123355, IMG submission 89872) | Embiratermes neotenicus P1 segment gut microbial communities from Petit-Saut dam, French Guiana - Emb289 P1 | ecosystem: Host-associated > Arthropoda: Insects > Digestive system > Gut ... | reverse complement strand
TGGGATCGATGTGTCGCTGCACAAGGGGACTATTTTGAGGGCGATGCTGCCCAAACTTTAATCAAGTAAATACATTGGTGTCTATAGGTCCAGTCTCGGAACTTTTTGATACACCCTTGTATATGCTGTAAGGTCTCAGGTATTCTCTTTAGTGGTTACAGAAGGCTATGCAATCGCAGATGAGCGACCTGTGCTTGAATTTGTCAACCCACCGTCATCAAATGACCTAATTAAGAATACGGGTGCCTGTAATTATCTGCCTCATTTATCTTCATGGAGTTTTTTTTTCAGAAAGATTCAAACTTAACTTGTTTACCATTAGAATTGAGTACTAACAACGCATAGTTCTCTTCGTTTGACGCTTTTGGACAAAAATTTTGTATGAATTTTTCATCTCCCGATTGGTATGTGCGGCGTCCCATTTATACCCAGTTTGATTACATTGCCCAGTTTATTTCCATAGATCTAGTTCTGTCGAACGTCTATGGGGGCACAATATACCGACGATGTTAAGTAATCACAGTAGTTAGGCCTCATCAGATAACCAACATTTAACCGCTTTCTAAATTCACTGTAACCTTACCACCGATAGACACCGATTAAGTCGGATTTCTGTCAGCACTCGAACTGTTGGGCATGGTTTTTTCTTTCTTGCTTTTTTCTTTCTTTTTTCTTTCTTTCTTTATACAGGAGGCTTAGTAAATGATGGCAGCCATTTCCAGTTCTAGTTATACTGGGACGAAATTGACCCTACGCGTGAGCACCGGCTGTGCCCTTGTGTACCTGGGTGGAAAGCGTGTAGAAGAAACGAGCGAACAAATCATATATACTGTTCACAGTACAGTTTTTCCATAAGTGTTACATATCTCGAGATAAATAACAAAGAGCTATTTCTGAGCTGTTAAGTCATAACACGGATAACCTTTGGACTTATTATAAAGTCATATACCGCAGTGCCTTGCATAAGTTCCTCGATCGCTACATCTCTATCCGTCGGTTGTCTGCGTATAAATGGTATGTGTCATTTACATATTGGACATACAGTTCTCCGATTCACGCAAGTAGCCTTGTAGTTCTGTCCATATTGATGCATAATAGTGCCCACATTGCTTAGTACCATAAATTAACTTTTCATGTATATTGTTGACTAATCCGTTAATCAGGCTTTCAAAAGAGACTGCGAGTAAGCGTAAATACAAACCATGCCTTTGGGAATTTTCTGTGCTGCATAATGCAGTACACACTTCGCACTGTCGTTCAGCGAGACGATGGTTATAAAATAGAGGGGAAGGGCCTGTTGTAATGCACTGTCTTGCCAGGCACATGGAATGGACGAGGAAAGCCACCGGGTACGTACGTTTCGCTTGTTCCCCCCGCGAGAATGAACCAGTCCCGCTTGTACCGTTTGAGCCGAACTGCTCGCTTTACGTATTTGTTTAGTCCAACGGTGGTCAATTCAACGATGCTATCAGTAGCTGAGTACGATAATTATTAACTAAATGAATTGATGTGGAAGGAAGTGACCATGACCTTATTTTATATTATATTCCTGCATGTCACATTCTGCATTTGAATTTAGTTATTATAGTTCGAACCAACGAATGCACATAATTTAATTGAAGTCGCAGTAATATTACGACACACAAGCTCCTACATGTTTCGAGCTTCATTGACAAATCATCAGGGAGCACACAATTGTAAAAAACAGTTGCTTAACTTTCCGATTGAGCATCTATTTTGTACAATTATGTGCTCCCTGATTATGGGCCATTGAGGCCCGAAACATGTAGTAGCTTTTATGTTGTAATATTATTGTGACTTCAATAAAATTACGTGCATTCGTTGGTTCGAATTGTAACGATTACTCCATGTGTTGGGCGCAAGAAAGGAAATCCACGAAAACCTTGTTGGGGTAGCGAGTATCCGAGTCAAGATTTCAACCTGGGACCTCTCATACGAAGCAGAAATGACCTTCGGTCGCAACGTTTGGTAAGTTGCTGTGCGTCCATCATTGCCTTCAGTATCTCTTCCTCCTACAAAGTAATTGCTTGAGTGCTGCACTGAGCTGCTATTTGCAATGCGCGACCTTCATTCAAAAGACGTTGTACTCTGGAAAGAGATGGAGAATTAGACCTTGACGGTTTATTTTAGCGGTGACTGTACCAAGTACAGCCCGCAGGGTAAGAATCTGGCGAACGTAATTATGAGAGTGAGAGTTTTGTATATTTGGATTGGCGAACTCCTCATTTGCAATAAACAGTTAAGAGTGTAGTCTGATCAGGCGATGTTGTGTGCTGGTGACGTGAGCTGCCCCAGATGTTCCTGTCTTAATGCATGAGTGAGCTAAAAAGTATTCGTAGTTCATCACCACGTTATGAAGACGTAAGGTGTGAGAGTATTGCTTCACGCATTCTTAACTATTTTGGTTTGCTTCATTCTATATCATGCGTCCCCAACCCGCGACCCGCCAGGTTGTATTATGCAGTCCGCGGCCACGTTTGTAAATTATATATAGTTATATATACTATAAGAATTACACAATTATTTAGGCGGTTATATACACCAATTATTATTTTTCCAAGTGCCGCCCGCGAACCGTCCCACAATAACGGGGTTTTACCCTTTGCCACAAAAAGTTTGGACGCTCATATTTTATATGCCTGCAAATTACTATATGTTGACGAGTGATCAGTTTTTCTTAATACAGTGACCGGCCGCCCGTGGGTTCAAACCCCGGCGCGAGCCTTCCAAAGATGGAGAAATTTGGTCTGGATGATTGGTTACCTATCTAACCTATGTAAACATTAAGAAGGTGCAGTTGTAGTAATTACTTAGAGCTGTTTTCTTCCGTTAAATAGAAATTATCGAAGTTATATAGTTACACTTCGGAAGTGCGGAATAGCTATAATTTTGAGTCTTGGAACGAAAGTCCGGAAAGCAATTTTACCTACCTTGGTTATTCAAACATGAGGATACCACCCTTGTTTTTTACAGCACTTGAAATCCATGCTACGCTGTTGACACCTCAGTAAACACTCAAATATTCCTTCCAACGTCCGTTTATTATGACATACCTACATGTTTCGGTCCCTTACTCGGAACATCATCAGACTGGCGCGTAGAAAGTTTCAGAAAAAGTAACCTAGTACACAAAAATGTATACTTCTTTTGTGAGATCTCATAATTAAAATTGTTTATATTATTATCATAATCATCATCATAATTATCCTATGGTAGCTCCTACGTATTTTTTCTGTAAAATGATTATTAACATTTTAGTTGCTTAAATAAATATTCTGAAATAAAAATCTCCGTTAAATTGCCTGGACTGCATAATGGGGAATATGCAGAAGCTGCGCTTCTAGTGGAGCCAACGCTCCGTGACGTCAGCGAAGGGCTTTCAGATGGATTTATTTTAATATTTCGAAAGTTCCTGTGTAAGGGAAAGTTGTGCCGGGCGCGATTATTTCTGTCGGTGTATGGATTCACATTCATTTTCTTACTGTCGGGCTTCACAGACGACCGATAAGCTACATGCAAGAGTCACTTTGTATCTGGGACGAATTGTGCCGCGGTGTAGCCCAAAGCCTCTCTTGTCATTCCCAGAGATGTGACCTCAATCCTCCACGACTCTAGAACAGATCAGCTGGCGTCAGGCGGGACATCACCAACGCAGAGCAAAGAATGAACGGGTGCAATACTTTTCGTTAACACGGATTTCCTCGTGCGTTACAGTTGCTCCATGTAGGCCTACCTGTACAGACACCATGTATGCAGCTGTTAACACTAAACTCATTTGTAGGTATAGAATATGTTTATATTCGTGTGATCTAGGGTATTCCATGCAAAATTTTAAACGCCTAATGGTTTACTATTTATCGCCAGCAAACCAGAAACGAAATACAAATTTCCCTCGGCTGTGTGAAGACAAGAGTGTGTGTGTGTGTGCGCGCGCGCGCGTGCGGTGTGGGGTTGGGGGGAGCCGGTACGAATTACCGGAGCCCAGCGATCTGGAAGTTGGCGGGGGTGCCCTATTGTATTGCAGTGTAGCATATGTTTTTGTCGTTCTCTGTAGTATCAGATATGACTAAGAAGTGAATTGTCGCGTTGACGCCACTTGCAGCCAGCGGCCATATTGTGTACGACGCTCTCTACTTTGTTTCAGTAATTTTCCTCTTGCCGGTTCGCTTTTGCTTGGGGGGGGATGGGGGGGGGCGATTTTTTTATATACCGGGGCCCGCGCCCACTCTTGGCCCTGCCTCGGCTGCTGTGTTGCTGTGTGTATTGTAGAAAAATGGAGTGCATGAGCAAAGGAAGGAGAGTAGTCTGGAAGTAAATGCCTAGAAAGTACAGTGGGCATTTAATGTAGCGCCCCTGTTTGTTCACCGGGATTTGTGGCCTTGTGTCAAGAATGGTGGTAAAGCGAAACACTATAAATCGTTAAACGTGTGGAACTACCGTAAAATTATTAAAAGATGTCAGTTACAAATAATATAGGCTACCAGAAACACTTTTAATGCTGTAGTAGTGTGCAGAACATGAAATCATCTTCGCCGTTTTCTTAACAACCTTATCTCTTTCCGTAGCATTTTTAGCATTTAACAGTCTCATCCATATTGCTAGTGCTTCCTTCTGTTGTTTTTATATTAGCACTTACTATATTTTTCCTCTTACTATTTTCGCTGAGTATATCAATAGAGCGTCGCCTGATGGGGTGTCCCATAATAGGGAAAAATGGTTGGCTGTGTTTTGCTGAGAAATTACAGGATATTGATTTCTATAAGCACAGACCTCTTCACTAACACTCAATACCACCCTTTTCCTCAAACTTCACTATTAAAATATATAGGATAAATGAAAATTCTAATATGATGTTAAGTTCTTTTGACGGTGAATTAAAAGCAGCGTGTACTCTTAATGGTTTTAAATTCTCCATACCTTGTAGATACAGTCTGGGGCTGATAATTTGAAACTTGCGGGGGCGAAGATGCGGGCAAATGGGAGGCAAAAGGAAACCGATGTTATGAGGTCAGTACCTATTTGAATGTATAGCTAGTCAGTAAAAAAAAGTCAGGCACAAGTACTTAGCCGTTAGAACAGGTGAAAAGAGACTTATTTTGTACCTAGACATGTCTTTGCACAGGTAGTAGTCGCTGACCCACCCATACATAAATTCCAGCCCACTCTCTCCGCATCCATTAAATATCTTATAGTATGACGCTATATCGAACAGCATTTAGTACTTATATGCGCATTGGCGGCTAGCGGAGATGGTACTATGTACAGGCTTCCTAAGGTTAAAATACGAGGAGTTGCTGATAAGTCTTTAACCTGACCTACTTCCCGATGTCATAGGGCGGAATCGATAGTGTCTTTGGAAAGAGGGGTCTGTTCACGTGCCGAACTGCAAGACTTTTCTTGTTACAGAGGCTGAAAGGAAGCATGTCAGGCGACGGGCGCGATTTCAACAACATGGAGATGCGAGCTCTCATCAGGTTTTTTTTTCTCTTGCAAGGCAAGGCGCCGAAAGAAATTCACGCCTTTCTGACAGAAACATTAGGGGAACATGCGCCATCGTATGCCACCGTCAAAAAGTGGGTAGTCCAGTTTAAACGTGGTGATTTTTCCACCTGTAATGCGCCTTGTCCTGGACGACCCAAAAGATTGCCCACCCCGGAGATTATTGATCAAATTCACGAGCTAATCTTGGAAGACCGCCGGATTTCGGCTAAATCAGTAGCTGAGCAACTGGGCATCTTACGTGAGCGGGTTGAGTCCATCATTCATGAAGATTTAGATGTGCGAAAGTTCTCCGCGACGTGGGTCCCGAAATGCCTGAACGCGGATCAAAAACGTCATCGGTGCCAGCCGTCTGAGCAAGTTTTGGAATTTTTTTCGTCGCGATCCAATGATTTCCTGTCGCGTTTGGTGACCATGGACGAAACCTGGGTATATCACTATGACCCGGAGAGAAAGCAACAATCAATGAAGTGTCGGGATAGCGGTTCACCCCGCCCCAAAAAATTCCGAGTGCAAAAATTCGCTGGAAAATTTCTCGCCTCGATTTTTTGGGATCAAGACGGAATCCTCATTGATTATCTTCCAAAGGGCCAAACTATCAACGCAGTGTATTAATTATCTCTGCTGGTGCAATTGAAGTATATTTTGAAGTAAACGCCGCTGGAAGTTTACCAAAGGGGTCTTGTTCTTGCATGACAATGCCCGGCTCACCGTGCACTTGCAACCCAGAAGAAACTCACCTACCTGGGCTTCCATTGTCTTGATCACCCATCCTATTCTCCGGATCTGGCCCCGCCGGAGTATCACCTGTTCCCTGGACTGAAAAAACAATTGAAAGGTCACCATTTTTCGTCCGACGTGGAGGTCATTGCTGCCGCGGAGACCTGGTTGGACGGACAACCTTCTGAATTGTTTTTAAGTGGCTTGCAAAAGTTAGAACAACGGGCTTAGAAGTGTATTGAGCTTCGTGTGGAGTATGTTGAATAAATACCGAGTTTGGTTGCTGTAACTTGTTTCCTTCCTGGTCGGGCTAAGGACTTATCAGCACCCCTGGTAATAAGGAATTTCTGCTTACCATGGGCGCTAAGTGAGGTTGGCGCTATATTTGGGGCCGCTGTGTCGGGGCTTGACTAATGTGTTTATGTCTTGTCAGCAGAATGGAGGGCAGTATCGTAACTTAAAGGCAGCTAATAACTCCCTTGGACACTTGAAGTTCATTTTTTGTATGACAGCAACATATCAGAACTGCATGTACGATGTTAAAAGTGGATGAAATTCAGACGGGTGCGTATGAACAGTCGCTTCAGAATCGTTTGTCTTCCTATTCTGTATAAGAACGTAAATATGAAATATGATGTATGAAGCTATACTTATGGCTGCTATTTGTTTGGATGTCAAGCTTGACTGTCACATGAAAGTAAGAAGGTACACCGAGGGTGTTCGAGAACGTGGTACAGAGGAGACTATTTGGACCAGTTAGGGGAATGTAATAAGAAGTTGGGTAAAATAACACGATGAGGATTTTTAAAACATGTCATGAGGTGACAAAATCAGTGAGGGTGAAATTGGCGGAGTATGTGGCACGCATGGGCTACAAGAGAAGGAAGTGCATACGGGGCCTTGGTGAGAAAACCTGGAGGAACTACCTTGGAATACCTGTTCTTATTTGGGAGAATTTTTAAAGAGGCTGGGAGAGTTGGGACTGGTTTCATCTTGGTCAGGACGGGAACAAATCGTGGGCTGTTGTGAAAGCCGTTATCTTCGAAATCCATAAGATATGCTAAGATTCTTCAATGGCCGAGGATATGTTATTGGGTGAAGAAGGATTTTGGTCCATTGCGCTAACTCGTTAATATTTGATGAATTGTACACATTACTTATTTTGGCATAAAGTAATCTTCAACGCTCTTACGTTGTTTCCTCGCTCATTGATTTACATAGGCCTGTTCCCTTGCGAGTGACATCCAAGATTCCTGTAGTAATGCGTATAGATCGCTGTTGTGCTTGCCATGACTGTGCAAGTGGCCGTAAGCGGCATGAGTAGGATTGATAAGGAAGTTTAGAAGACAGAAGGACGAGGAGGAGGCGAGGTAGGAAAGAAAGAAGACTGAATCTCTAACCACACGTATGCGAGCTTGCAGCTTTTACTTTCGACCCACCTCTCTCTCATTTCTGTGTTACATTCCATATCCGGGCCCTCTTTGAACTTCTGGTTAAGACTGATTATTGGCTTCAAGTAGAACGGGATTGGTAAAAGTGTACTGTATAAAACTGTACACAGAATTCCCAACGGTGTTCTTTGCAGTTCACGACGCTTGCTCTCAGTTTTTCTTAAGACTCTCTAAGCAGGTTTGATGGAGATTAAAACTCCATTTATCGCCGTAAGTAAGTGTAGTCCGTCTGGAGCGAGTGGGACTGAAAATTAGAATTGCTCGATAGCTTTCAGTAAAGTGTCCGGTATCGAATTTTACCAGGTTCTTAAGCAGCGGGTTAGGGGTCAATGCTGTTCTACAGATGCATCCTGCTCTTCGTTTTAAAGAATGCTTAGTAATTTGAGAGGAATGCCTTAGGTGTGTTAACACTGTTGTTTTAAAAGTACGGAATTCTGAATGTTTTCAGTGATGAAGGCAATGCAGTATACTTGCCTAATGGAGACCTGTTGCACGCGTGCTTTACGTCTGCTCTGCGTGAAAGTGACTGGTTGTCTTCTCGCACCGAACGCCTCTGATACACGATGGAGATCAGGTTGAGTTGGGCAGCGAAAAGAGAGTTCATACTCTTGCTGGAATTCGAATGCCAGTAGTGCAGTGTTTGTGTGTGTGTTTGTAGCCTATCACTGCTACGATCGAACTGTCACGGTTCACCGTTTTAGGGTCAAAAAACATTTTAAAATGCAGTTTCAGTCTCACGTACAGTTTCATTGTTGACTCTGATGCTTACAGAATGGAGTGGAGGGTAAAAACCGAGTGCGGGGTGAAGTGGCTAAATAAAGAAATGTATCCAAATAAGTGTTAATGTGCCGTAAAACTGTCGGAGAGAAGGGACCCTGTTCATGGGAGAGGGTCCTCTTAAGTTTTCTTATACACAGAACTGAATACATACATACATAGTTCCTTAATTACTTACTCAATGGAGCAGAGTCATTGAGAAACTAACCGGTTCTCAGCTTGTCAAGAAATTCCCCATATCTTACGAGGGGGTACTGATACGTCCTTAGCCCGACCACTTCCCGGAATCGATAGTGTCGTTGGAAAGAGGGGTCTGTTCATGAGCCAAACTGCATGCCTTTCCTTGTTACAGAGGTTGAAAGGAAGCATATCAGGCGACGCTCGCGATTTCAACAACATGGAGACGCGAGCTGTCAACATGTTTTTTTTTTCTGCAAGGCAAGGCGCCGAAAGAAATTAACGCCGTTCTGACAGAAACATTAGGGAAATATGCACCATCGTATGACACCGTCAAAAACTGGGTGGCCCAGTTTAAACGTGGTGATTTTTCCACCTGTGATGCGTCTCGTCTTGGACGACCCAAAACAGTGACCACCCCGGAAATTATTGATCAAATTCACGATCTAAACTTGGAAGACCTCCGGATTTCGGCTAAATCAGTAGCTGAGCAACTGGGTATCTTACGTGAGCGGGTTGAGTCCATCATTCATGAAGATTTGGACATGAAGTTCTCCGCGAAGTGGGTCCCGAAATGCGTGAACGCGGATCAAAAACGTCATCGGTGCCAGTCGTCTGAGCAAGTTTTGGATTTTTTTCCCGTCGCGATCCAATGATTTCCTGTCGCGATTGGTGACCATGGACGAAACCTGGTTATAGCACTATGTCCTTGAGGCAAAGCAACAATCAATGGAGTGGCGGGATAGCGGTTCACCCCGCCCAAAAAAATTCCGAGTACAAAAAACCACTGGAAAAGTTCTCGCCTCGATTTTTTGGGATCAGGACGGCGTCCTTCTCATTGATTATCTTCCAAAGGGCCAAACTCTCAACGCGGAGTATTAATTGTCTCTGCTGGTGCAATTGAAGTACATTTTTAAGTAAAAACGACGCTGGAATTTTACCAAAGGGGTCCTGTTCTTGCATGACAATGCCCTGACTCGCCGGGTACTTGCAACCCAGAAGAAACTCACCTATCTGGGCTTCCAATGTCTTGATCATCCACCCTATTCTCCGGATTTGGTCCCGCCGGAGTATCACCTGTTCCCTGGACTGAAAAAACAATTGAAAGGTCACCATTTTTCGTCCGACGTGGAGGTCATTGCTGCCGCGGAGACCTGGTTGGACCGACAACATTCTGAATTAAATAACAAGAATTTAGTGTATTATACCTTCAGTCGAACACAACTATATTTCACTTAGTAGTACAGTAGTGATACTACATGTTTCGGCCCTATATGTGGGCCATGTTCAGGTTGCGATCTAACTTTTCAGGGGTCCCTATACAAGATGTGTGGGGTGTTTTTTGGGTATTGGGGGAGGGGAGGGGGCGAGATTTCGTTTGTTTCAATAGAGGGTACCGTGGGTATTGGGGGTATTACAAGTGGATTATCATTAGTTTTCTTTGTACACGCGTCAAAGTGGGTTTCTATTCTTATGCTAAGGGTGTGTTACTATTAGTAACCTTAGTAACTAATAGTAATACACATTTGTTTTTAAGTGGCTTGCAAAGGTTTGAGCAATGGGCTTAGAAGTGTATTGCAATTCGTGGGGAGTATGTTGAATAAATTCCGATTTTGGTCTCTGTAGCTTGTTTCCTTCCTGGTCGGGCTAAGGACTTATCAGTACCCCCTCGTATTAAACCGGAAGGTTCATTACCGCATTCACAAGTGCTCGCCACCTGTCCTTATTCTGAGCCAGACGGATCCAGCCCGCGCCCTACATCCTACTTCCTGAAGATGCACCTTAATGTTATTCTCACGTGTACGCCTGGGTCTCCAAAGTGGTTCTCTTTACCTCAGATTTCCCCATCAAATCCCTGTATACACATTTGCCCTTCCCCATATGTGCTACATTCCTTGCCCATCTCATTCTGGATTTGATCGCACGAAGAATATTGGGCGAGGCGTACAGATCATTAAGCGCCACTTTATTAGTTTTCTCCACTCCCCTCATATCATGTACTTCTTAGGCGCAAATATTCTAAACGCCCTGTTCTCAAACATCTAATCCTATATTTCTCCCTCACTGGGAACAACCAGTTTTCACACCCGTGCAAAGCAGGCAAAATTATAGTTCTCTGTATCTTAATCTTTATATTCTTGAATAGTGAACTGGAAGAAAAACTTTTCTGCACCGATTGCTAGTCGATCTGCTCTTAATTTCTTCCTTAATAGAATTTTGATTTGTTAAGATTGTTCCCAAACTTTTGTAACTCTTCCGCCTTTCACATAAACTACTGCCAGTCTTTATATTGTGATTACATATTGCATTCTGATCTCGAGACATAACCATGTACTATACTTAGTTTTATCAGCATTTACTAGAAGACCAACCTCCTTACAATCTACTACTAAAGCGTCCGTGTTTTTCTACCGATATATTAACATCACCAGCATAATCGGAAGCTGATGTGTACCTTTTAATTTCAAGCCACTCTGGTTTACCTGAACCCCCTTAGTGGCGTACTCTAAAGAAAAGTTGAAAGGCATTGGCGATAGAGCAACCCCCTTGTTTCAAACCATTCCTATAGGGAAATATATCAGACAAATGCTTGTCTACCCGGACTCTGCTGTTGGTTTCATTCAAACTGAATCGTAAGCTTTCTTGAAGTATGTTAATAGCTGTTGCACTTCTTAGGTGTATTCCCATTTTTTCTCAAGTATTTGACAAGTGCAGAATATATGATCAGTAGTTGCCCTGTTGCGACGAAATCCAAACTGATTATTTCCAATAATTTCCTCTGCTTATGGATTTAACGTTGACAGCAGGATCTTGGATAAAATTTTGTACGTAGTTGGCAAAAGTGATATGCCCGTGTAATAACTGCAATCTGTTTTATCGCCCTTCTTATAGATAGGAACAATGATCAACCCCTTCCAATCCTCAGGTAATTCATCCTCACTCCAGACAGAATTAATGCCCGAATTGTTCTACCCTTCTACTTTAACCAGTTCTGCTGGGATTTGATCAAAACCTGCTGATTTGTGTCTTTTTAGGTTTCCAATAGCCAACTGAACCTCAAAGGCTTTCGGCTCAGCACTAGTGTTTCTACTGTATGTATGTATGTATGTATGTATGTATGTATGTATGTATGTCAGCCTGGCGTTACTAACCGTAAGGACATTGAACAGCTGAGAGAAACAGTTCCTTCACCCAGCGAAAATACTGTGAGAGTGTAACCAAATCACCCTCATCATCCTTTACTGTGTTAGTTCTAGGCTGGTAACCCGTCTTAAAACTCCTAATGCCCCTATAAATATCTCTGATATTTTTTACCTTCTGTTAGTTACCAGTTCATCAATTTAATCTTTCAGATATTCCTTCTTTTTATTCATGAAATGTCTACTAACATCACTTCTTTTCATTGTTTAGATTATCTACATTGCTTAGTTTTGGATCATGTAACCATAGCATTTTAGCCTACTTCCTTTGTTCTAAAAACATAAACATTCGTTATTACACCATGGTTTATATTGCTTCCTTTCGCACAGATCTAGACTCTCTGTAGCTGAAGTTTTGATATTCCCTTTAATGTTCTCCTAAGCCAAGTTTATGTCCTCACTATCACTAAATTTCTCCAAAGCTACAATCCTCTTTGAGTTCTTAATCTGATTCGTTTTCCTCACCTTCAGCTCATTTAGCTTCCTGAGATTCGTTCTTTCCCTCACTTTTGCAACCACGAGATAGTGATTAGTATCACAGTCAGCTCCGCGGAAAGATCGTACATTGAGTGTGTTCGAATTGCTATCTTCTATCAATAAGTGGTCAATCTGGTTGTGAATCTTCCCATCAAGAGAAGTCCATGTGTACTTACGAATGTGTAGGTGCGGGAAAATCGTGGTCTTAAGAACTACATTTTCTGATGTGCAAGTTTTACTATTCTGACACCACTATCATTACTATCCTGATGTAGACTCTCATTCCCAATTTCGGTTTCAAAGTATACTCTTTCCCCACTTGTGCATTAAAATCCCCCTTTTTTCATGTTATACCTAGGTAAATTATCGAAAATCTGTAATTCATCATAAAAACTGTCTTTTGAATCATCGCTTTTCTCCTGACTGGGTGCATGCACATTCACAACAGTGATATTACACCAGAGACCTTTCAAAACTATATATGATAGCCTGTCACTAACAAACCACTCTCTTTACTGCTGATACCATTCTGTGGTGTACAAAAATCCTGTTCCCAGTTGATGATTTTCATTTTCCTTTTCCATAAAAAAAATATAATCCCCTGCTGTTATAGTCCCCCCTTTGTCCCACGTAACTTCCTGTACATCCAGTAAATCTAATGTATATATTGTTATTTCCCTGACTGTGTTGTAAGGGAAACTCCCTTATACGGGCTTCTAACATTCCAAGTACCGAGTTTCATATCCATTTTCCATTGCTTAGGTCGTACTAAAAGATAAGTCAGTTTCCGAGGCACTAGTTCATGTTTCGTAACATGATACATTTTTACGGTGAGGAGTTGTTAGCACCTCGCCCATCCCCCACGCTGAAGGACCACCCTTTGTCGGCGGTCCGCATCTGCCTTTTCAATATATTCGCTTCTGCCCTCCATACTGGGGGCCATTCCTCCGTCCACAACCTAAGTAGGCGCCATACTGTGGTGACAGGGATCCACTTATAATGGAAACTGAATGCACACCTATAATAATATCAATTTTACTGCAGGCTCCAATTTTCTATTCACTTGTTGCTTCTCTTGTGTCTATTTTTATTTACAGTATACTGTGTTGCGTGTTGTTTTTTTCGAATATCTTGTTCATTTACAACTTAACTTCATACAACACAGTCCCTCTTCAGAAGCTGATAATCCGGTGACTTAGGCCCTCTGGCGTATGACGCTGTGTTGTTGGTTAAATTGAGATATCTGTCGAACAACTGAGTGTAAAATCCCAAGAGACTTCAGTATTCAGCAGCACCACTGCATGAACGTTGAATCTCGCAATCTTCGCAGAACCGATTAAGAAGTTCCCACCCCTTGACTGACTATCTTCAGATACGTAGGTAACTTCAATATTTTGACATTTCTTGTGAATCTATGCGTGCTACGTTACCCTTCTTTCTCAATCTCCTACGTATTCTTATCGTACTAATTTTCGTTTACAGTTTCTCGCAGCTGTGCATAAGTGCTGTCAATCCGAGAAGAAACCCAGCCCTTATGCACAGCTGCGAGAAACTGTAAACGAAAATTAGTACGATAAGAATACGTAGGAGATTGAGAAAGAAGGGTAAAGTAGCACGCATAGATTC
>Ga0123355_10010964_pt1 | contig 13948 bp, 13 predicted proteins | sample TergutEmb28metaG_3_FD_89872 | JGI IMG/M metagenome (GOLD analysis project Ga0123355, IMG submission 89872) | Embiratermes neotenicus P1 segment gut microbial communities from Petit-Saut dam, French Guiana - Emb289 P1 | ecosystem: Host-associated > Arthropoda: Insects > Digestive system > Gut ... | reverse complement strand
TTTATTTGGTTTTAAATTAATAAAAAATTTTAATTTTTTTTTTTTTGTAAGGGGAAGGGGGAAAAAGAATTCATCCCACTATCAAAAATTAATTACTTCACAAAATAAAACTGTGAATTATGATAGGTGCATGATCTAGAACTCCACGTTGAAGAAGTATGTTTACGAAATTAGAGATTTTACCTGTTCCAAGCCAACATATATTTTCATTAATGAACTTTACTGTAAATAACTAAGACAATTTTCAAAAAAATTCATGTGTACATAGTACTGATAAAAAGAATAACACCATATTCCCAGACCAACACCAACTTTCAACGTTTCAAGAAAAGTGCATTCTATCCTGGCATCAAAATTACCACTTCATCTTACAGGACTCAGAAAGGAAATGGAACAATTAACATTACCATTACAAAAGTAGTTAAATACATACTCCTTTCACATGGCTGATTAATTTTTATATAAAGATGATCCATAACAATATATATAAAATCTTTACAAAATCTGTAAGGTAATAACTGTATACTTTTCACATTTTGTGCTCAATGTATGTTTACAATTTCTTCCACATCCTACTGCTATTTTGGGAATCTTCTGATCCATAGAATATATGCACATGTATGTGTATGCACGCATGTATGCTCAGATGTAGCATGCATGTAAGCGTGGATATACACACACATACACATACACACAAACATATATATGTATATTAAAATAAATGAACCTCAAGTATGAATTTCTGCACAAATCCAGATGTCGTCTATACTTCAGTTACCAGTTACTTGCTACCTTATGTAACATCACAGCACAGTTAGCAATCCAACAAACCGATCTTCTTAATTCTTCCCACTTATTAGACTCAAAAAACTTACTGCAGACAAGGAAAATTTAATATTATCACTTGCTACAATTTACTTCCTCTTGCTCATGGTCCTTTTATCAGCAGAGAAATTACACAAACTTACAAAATTCTGTAGAGATCCTTGTAATTCAATATCAATGGCATCTGCAACTACTTCACCATCGTCCTTCATGTAGAAGACCACAACATGTGCAGTGGGTGCCATAACATACGTGGCCACAAATCTAAATTTGTGTGTCTTGTTATTGGATACTTGGATTGTACTGGCCACAACCACATCTCCACGACCCAACACCTGATAGCTGAAATACTTCATGGGTTCTGTTGAGTTTATCTGAAGCTCAATATCTTTATTCACCTGCAGCAGAGCGAGGATGAAAAAAAATTAATGGCTCCAATCTTATAATCAAATTTAAAGGTTGGTGAAAATAAGTAAATCAGAAACTTCTACCTTAAGGTTCAAGTCCTCTGATATGTTTTGTGTCAAATGCTATATTTATTTTAGTACACAAAATTGGTCAAATGAACTAAACAAAGAAAAGGCTTCATTTCACCTTAAATAATCTCTCTCTCATCAACTTTCACAGAAAATAAGCAGCTGATGTTACTGCTGCCTTGATCTTCAGTAATGAGTTTCAGTATAAATGATTATACTGAAAATTCCTAATTTTTCACATTTTAAAGTCAAGTGGCTTTAGACAACCAATTTTAATTACTGTACAAACATGACGACATAAGAGCGAAAAATTCTGTAGTGTAAAACAAGACAACGAATTCACATTTTCAGTGAAGAGTTAACATATAAAGACCATATACATAAGCACTACAGAGCATAAACTATAAATCAAATACTAAGTCATAGCAGTGGAAAAATAAAATTGTGTACGTGAGAAAGTAATGACTACAGTGTCATGCACAACTGTGGTCACCAGTCTGTTAAAGCAGCCATTTTACTGTGGTCAGCACTTCACCTGGCAGCTAGGAGAGGTGAAGTGATGACCTGGCATTGTAGGGGAAAAAAGTAGGCACTTTTTTTTTTTGAGGTGATTCTTGTAAGAACAAACTCAGAATGGGGGAGAATGGAAGAAGATTCTGCTAAGGGCACATAGTGAGGTTTCTGAACTGTGGAGGAGACATGGGGCTGAAGTGTACAGGGGAGAGGGCCATCTGATATGACTGGAGTACTATTGGTGACCCTAGTCTGGGTGTCCAGCAGCGGGACCTCATGGAGCAAGTAGTCATTTATGTTTTGTTGAATGGAGAAGGAGAGCCACCAGATGGGTGATGTGGAGAAATTAGTACCCTGCTGTATGTGGGTCCCAGTGATCAGCGGTAACTGATAGCGAGAGTAAACTTGTGTCAAAGAGTTCATTAGTTATTAAGATTCAGTCAAAATTTATTTTCATTATATTATAGTGGTACATAAATACCAGTTATGGATTCCTAGGTGTATGATTACCAATCAGTATTTATGTGCATTATTGTCAACACTTTTAAACTAGACACAGCTAGCTTACCCAGGGGGCTAGATCATAACAACAATAATATAATAGTAAGAATTCAATGGTGGTGGCAGCTGTATCAATGCCATGCACAGCTCTTGGATTGAGTCCAGATTGATAGAGATGGAATGATACTCTATGAGGGTTAAGGGCCCTTGGTTTGAGAGCCAGACAACAATGGTACAGCAATGACCAATGCACTTCAACAAACAGCACTAAAATAAAATAAACTAAAACACAAAACAAAATACAGCTCAAAATCACATGTGGGCAACTAGAAGCTTTTATTCATATTGGTAAAGAAAAAAAAAAAGTGGAGATGTGTAATGTGTTAATACCAGATGAAAAGAAATACATAAACTTCAGTCAAGAGATACATAAAGAACTGCATCACAGCATGATGCTCCCCCCCCCACCAAAAAAAAATATATATGTATGTATGGGCAAGAAATGCAAACACACTCACCTACTTCAGAAATACATCAACCATAAATAACATGCAAATTTTGCTCAGTTTTATTTTCTCGATTTCACTTACAATTAATGCCGCAGACAATATAAGCATCTTCTCATTTCCTTCCTACATTACATCTACTTCATGTTTTTCACAAGGGTAAAGTTAACCATCCACTCCTGGTTACAAGTGGTCAAGTTTTAGTTTCAAATAAAGAATATAGCAATGACAAATTCTGGCAGTCTGGTGAATACTGGCTAACATCAATTCTAACCATTTTATAAATAGTGAACAGTGCAATGTCCAATAAACAAATATGTATGAATATCTGTGGTCTATAGGTCTAAAGTGTGTGAGAAGTAGTAATTGAAAACAAATGACATAATTAGATATCAGAATCCAAAGTTGTTAATACACTTAGCAGAAAACTAACCATAACAGTTTGGCTATATGAAGTAAGGTCAGAACAAAGATACAGAGTAAATCTTTGGAAATACAGTTTTAAAAAAAACTGACCCAAAGGATGACCCAGAACAAGATACATGAGCCAGCACTACAAAACATTAAGAAGACAGGTGACAGCTAGCAAGAAGTTGAAGAGAAAAGCTGTCATAGATTGAGTACATTTCTTCCAGCTAGCTGTACAAATTCACAAAATACTAGACCTAATAAAAATTACACTTATACTTACAACCGGATTTTCTGTATTGATGACTGCCTGAATGTATGTGTTGCTTGGTGACATGGCTGCACTGACAGCAGAAAACCACTCCTTCAGGTCCAAGTATTCACCCTGCACCAACAGAAATGTATTGGCATAACGCTGAGATTGTTTCTTCTTGGTTATGACCCCTGCAGTCTAAGAATTTGTTTCTAATATTTCATAGGAAACTTCTGCCCCATTTTCAAGAATATCAGGTATTTTAACCACCTACTGGAGTACATGATATTACAATCCAGATCATAATTTAAAGTCTTCAGCATCATGGAAACCTTGTCTCTTATCACTAAGAATATTGACTCATTCTTGACAATGTTAACTGATTAAGTACAGACTTTCTTATAAATCTTGACATAGGCTGGGGGTTACAACAGCCCATTTGAACAGGGAACTGGGGTCAACCTTTGTCTGCAGTCTTACAGTGTTGCTTGGCAGTCACATGGTAACTTACTGTCCCAAGCAATGCAGTGTTGTCACACCTCTCAGTTTAGCCAAGGAAACTGGGCGGTGAACAAGTGCTAAACACTTGGTAAGACTATAGAGTTTGCATCTGCACCACATGACCTAACTGAAAAGTGCCAAAAAAGCAGATAACTACAGGTGACACACCCCACCCCATTGCACAGAGATGTTCTTACTGCTTTCTGCTGAAGCTTCACAAGTGACAATGTATATATCCACAGGATTGTATCCTAATTTGGATTTATAGAATGCAAATAAATTACATTACATTACAATAAAAAAATCAGGCGGTAACTAAGGTGTATATATACCAATGAGGCTAGTTAAAGTAACTGTGTAGATACATAATAAATAAGGGACCTTCATGTACTCACCTCAATTGCAAGAACTGTTGCATTTTCCAGAGGAGGATAAAAATCGAACATTACCATACCATGTTTTGACAATTTGTGCTTCTCTTCAGTGTATAAAGTACTGTCATAAGAGTAACCGTATCTCACTGTAACAGGATTATTTGTATCTTGCACTGGAGTGCCATCATGATAAGTCAGTTTAATCTGAAAACACCAAAATGTATATTAAATATTTACCCTTGGGACAGTTACAAACAGTAACTTCTCTCAAAAGGTTCTCATCCAAGTACATTCGGTGTTATACTAAATAAATGTATTATTAAAATGACCATACATGCAACAGTCTGGTATAAGAGGGAAATATTTGTTGATAAGCTGTGGATTTTAAAATAATATGCTAGCAACCAGTGACAGCACAGCAGTGAAGACATTCATATGGTAATAAAATACTCACAAATGCTGTGTATTTCAGTCCAGGTTTAAAGTATTCTGATGTCTTTATAAGTTCCATCTTGTATTTGTATTTGTGTATCATAACTTCAAATGAGGTGTTTTGGCGTCTACCTGTAAGAGCCTCTTCTACAGTCACATCAATCTGTACTGATCGTTCATATTCATCAGCCAACCTTAAATACAAAATGTGTAACATTACATACAGTTCACTATCAGCATAATACTGCCACTGTCTACATACACAGGTGATAAACTTACTGCAGATCCTTTGTAATATCAAATTCAACATTTGCTTTGCCATCAATAGGTATGACCTTACGAACTGGATTCTGGAAGATAGGCTGAAGTAAACCTGAATAGTATGTGGGATATATTGTTACCGTTGCCTCTCCTCTCACTGCTTTTCCATAAGTGTACCTGGCAAAGAGAAAATTCATATTCACTGATAAAGCTCCACTCAAAGCAGCATACAACAAAATTAGCTTTCCAATTCTAAACAATGAAATCATGAATTAGACAGCATACAAACTTTCTTTCACCACAAACAGCACCTCTAAAAGTGTCATCTGTCTGAAGCATGAAAATCAACGAAGTAATATTTAAAAAGTCAGTTCCCACTTCACAGAGAAATATACTGCATCTGTATTACAAAACAAAGAGTTTAATGTTTTTCTAAAAATAATCACTGTTTATTTTCAGAATTATATAAAGGTAAAGTTTTCCCTTTCCACACCATGAAGAAATACACATGGGGTGAGAAGGGGTAAAGTTCCACTCATTCTTAACCTAAGCACAAGATGGAGGTGAGTGGGCAATTTCATGCTCCAGCTGCTTCACCCCAGAGAAAGAACACTGCATCCTTTAAACAGGAGGCTGGATGGGCTCCAGATTTGGTCTGGACCTTCTGGAGAACAGAAAAATATCTCTTGTCACTACTGGGATTTGGACCACCAAGTCATCAAGTGCACAAATCTGTAAAATTCAGCAATTAATACCCCACTTGAAACAGCCAAACCTCTGACAAACAGTGTGTAGCAACATACACCTTATTCAGGAAAGGTCACTACAAAAAACCAAATATATAATAGTGTATGTAACACATCTTACTTAGCATGAATAGTTGCCACAAGGTGGGAATCTTTAAATGTTGCATGAGCTGGTGCATCTATTGTAACTTCAAATTTGGGCAGCACATATTCTGCCACTTGGAACATCTTGTAGAAGTACTGATCCATCACAACAACCGTAATGTTCCAGTCCCCTAGGACAGGGGACTGAGGCAATTGCAGCTCTCCAGAAAACACTCCTTTCGTTGTCAGGGCACGACTCCATTGTTTTACTCTGTTGCCTTTTCCATCCTACAAGTAAACATCATTATGCCACAAACTACTGGTAAGGTAAATACATGCAGTATGTGATAAATGATCTTGCTGCATGAACTGGAAGTGTCATTATGAAACAAAATTCTCATATTTTATATATAACAACGTAACTTCTCTGCTTCTTGTTTCTGATCATGGCCATACTAAAAAATTCCCAAGTAAGTCACAAATTTATTGTGTACAATTGTCAGTATGTGCAGTAACCAAAGCTGCTAAATAATGAGAAAGTATTGCAGTATAATTGCTGTATACAATTTGAAACTATATTGCCTGAAAGTCCCCTTCTAACTATATGACTACAGTTTAATTTATGAATTTAGGTGTGATGCCCTTTTATCTTTTTTTTCCCCCTTTAAATTGGGCTGAAATTATTGTATTGCTGACAAAGAAAGTAATCACATACTGGCAGTCCTCATTCTGTGTTGCTCTAAACAATGCTGCTTTGTCATTATACTTTGCTTTGCTTTAACACTGAAAAATTTGAGTGACCACCGAGTGGATAAACATTGTGTGGACTTGAATAAATATTGTTTACACTGGCAGACAGTGGGACCTACAACGGCTGGAGTTGGCAGCCCAGTTATTGCTTGTTCTTGCTCTGTTCCACTTTTTTGTGCTTTGCATTGTGATTGTTAAGAACGCAATCCCAGTATTAAACAACAATTGCCTATATCTTTCTGTTTCCTGTTTCCTACTCCACAACTAATACAGAACACCTAAAGGTATGAAATTTCTCCATACCCCTGTTAGTGCATGTGGTAGCCAAACTGGTTAAAATGATGTGCCAGCACTGAACAAAGCTTCTGGATATTATCTGAATCCTCCTCCCCATATGTCAGTAATTACCAGTGACTATCAACAATCATTATCTTTTGACCATGCAAAGTAACTTAGCAAATTGGTACTCAATCACTACCAACATAAGTTCAGCACATGTTTCAGCAAGCTGACTTACTTACAGTTATGTACACATCCAGAGCTCCAGTGACACTTGGTTTCAGATGAGCATCAAGGACTATGGCTCGGAATTGAATTTTATGCCCTGGCTTATACACCGCTTTATCAGTCTGAATAAAGACTGAATGGCTTTTATGGACATAGTCAAGACCTGTACTGTTCACAAAATCCAAGCCATTTATACCACGGGCTGTAAGGTTATACGTTCCTGGCCCTAGATCACCAATCTACATAATAAAAATATAAAATTTATATACACAACATGGAAGACAAAAAACATCATACTAGAAGAAGGATAAGATGTGCAGTTCTCACAGCAGTCAGTATCTAGCCTGTGGTCTTCTAAAATGTGATGCCGTTTAGTTTGGTAAATAGGTACCAACATTAAAGTCCCAGTCCTTCCTTAGTTGTATCCATACCCCTCTTTCTTCAGCTGATTAACCTTTTATCCTGATGATGGAAGGAGGACGTTCCTCCAGAACACCACAAAATGTCTACCAAACTAATTTTGGGGAGGGGGTACATCATTCTCTACCAAACTGCATGATGCCACACTTCAGACAGGTTTCTCACAAACACAAATGAACATCATATTACATTTTTATGGTATGAACTCATCAACTTAGCAGAAGGATCACAAACCTATTGCACTAGCATGTGGTAGTAACTTAACCTTTAAAGTACCATGCACTGAAGGACTTGTAAAATCTGATGGCCCAATTTACATGCCATCACTGTGTGAGGCAGTGTCTTCTAGGCCACAGTAGGACAGCTATGGATAATGGTGCTGTGGCTTCAAAGACACAGTGATTCTTTAAAGTTTACAATGGCTATTAGTTATCTGTTCTGGGGGACAGTGGCAACTATTCACTTAAAATAGGGCAGTTAAGTTAGTGGCTTCCAAATGTAAGTTTGTAGATTTGTGCATGTTCATGATAAACTTGTTTTCATAACACGCTTAAACTGAAGAATTCAAATGGATTTACAATTTTTGCAGCCAGCAGAATCTGATATAAGCTCAACAATGTTCTGGTACTTGGGTGCCACACTACACACACTATGACAAACATGGCAGCATTCTGACACTCTCTGCTCACTCTCATAAACACAACTTTATTCTGACAATTTCTGTGGCCACCATGACAGAATTTTAACAGTCACTGGTTCCACACTGAATCCACTCTCTCGGACAACACAGTACGCTTCATCCATTCAGGGCAGGTATTTAAATTTTGGCACATGGTTCATGAAAAACGTATCTGAACAGAAAAAGATAAAAATACGAACTAAGTGGCACTCTGGAAAATAAAACAGAGATTGTGCAGTACATCTCAAAAATCAGTAAACTTCCTTCTTGCCTAACGATTAACCTCGTTACAATTACACCAACAAGTTAATTCTTGGACAACACAAATTAACAAGCACAAATAAAATAGTACATTATTTACTGTTTAATCACACTTTCTGACAAACTAAGGCTTTCAAAGATTTCTAAGCAGTGCTTTAAATGACAGGGAACTGGAAACAGCAAACAAAGCCAGCTAGTTAGTAGGTCTGTCTGTAGGTATTTAACAGTGCTGTATAAACTGCAGAGGACACATATTTAGCACTGAATGACTATAATGAATGAACAGAAGGGGCAAAAGTGCATTTGCACTGATTCCTTAATTTTTCTTTAGAATATATTTTTCCAGTATGAGTCTAGGATTTGAGGTTTCAAACTGGTCAGCATTCACACTGTGGTCTTTTAGGCTGACACCACATACTCCCGTAGGCAGATACCAACATCATGAATGTAATCGCTACCATCACCTTCATGCTCCCTTCAAAATGACAATGAAGATGACAGTGGCATATCCCCCTGACATTTTGGTATTTACTTACAAGTCACCACAATATTAAAAACCCTAAAGACCATAATATACGTGTACATACTATTACCACATCTGTGGTTATCATACAGGACTCAAAATAATGATAACAGATCATTCAGTCCATCTGCCCTTTGGGTCTGAAATGTGTAAAGTTTGGAATTCAGATGAAAACTTCACAAACATATTTCTATCTTTGTCTCCAAGCTGCCAGATCCTTCACTTACAACTTTTTTTTTTCTTAACACCTCCCACTGCTTGTTGTTTTCAGACAGGTTAGTTGTTACCTTTCAGAAAGTAACGAAATAGGGACTTCTCGCTTTATACATTCTTCCAGAAAGTGAAAAACGTGCAACACGTAAAGATATCCCTTACCTCCAGCTTCACAATGTGTGTGGTGTATGGCTCAACAGACACAGTTTGGCTGGCCTCAAACATACCACCTCCTTGTTGCTTCCCACTGACTGCAACAGTCACAGTGGTTGGCTGTGATGTGTCCTGTGTTGTTATGGCTACATGATATTCGGAGTTTGGCCTCAACACTCGCGGTGCAACAACAGTGTAGAACCTGCAGAATACACATGCTATATGAACACCCCCTGATCAAGTGGCTGGTCTGTCACTTAAACTTCACTGGTTATTATACAATATAAACCAATAAAATACACCTTTTCTAAACTAATATTTTAATTTATGATGTCTTCCACATGTTTCAAACCCGAGGGTTCATCTTCAGGAAGGAGGCTGTATATACAGGTACATTATAGTATGGTTTACATGCAGAAATTACAATAAAAGACATATAAAACACACGATACCATACCTGCATATACAACCTTCTTCCTGAAGATGAACCCTTGGGTTTGAAACATGTAGAAGACATAACAAATTAAAATATTAGTTTAGAAAAGGTGAATTTTGTTGGTTTATGTTGTATAATTATATTTCAATGCACAGTGAAAAAAACATACATTCACTGATTATTTTCAGTTAACAAATTAATAAAATGCTCTGTTTTCACTGTATTTAAGAGAAAGTGAGTATATATGTGAATCATAAAACTCCATGCATTCTGAACATCAGCAACAGATTGAGAACAACAGTCAGGTTCAGGATTCTACCACTTCAGGTACACATCAGACAGGTGCCTCAGTGGGCTCTAACAGCAACTGCAAGCACAGGATTACAATCAGTTCACTAAATAAATTTCAGATATGCACCCACTATGATTTATCAATCATCATTACAAAAACAGATTATTTTCACAGTATCTATGAAACCTTATAGTTTTATTGCAGGACAGATTTCATCCAACAAATACCTAAACACTGAAAATATACTCCATCTTCATTACTAAAACAAACAGGTTAATGCTGTAAAGGAAATGATCATTGTGTATTCTGAGAATTATATAAATCTGTCACAAAATCAATAAATGCAATCAGAACAAAATGCGGTGATTTCTAATGGGAAGCCAGGTGGTATTATACTTACCACTGTACTTTAAGGTGTTATGGTCAGAATCTCTACTCCTTACTGCCTTGTACTGAGAAAGGGACAATAAATGTGCAACTTCAGGCTTCCGTTACGGTGTAAATGAGGTTTGCACTCTTTTCAGGTTTTATGCAACGTAGAATGGTAGTTTAATACCGACATTTCGGGACAACCTAACATTCTCATCTTCAAGGATCAATGACAATAAAGCTATGTTTTCAAGGATATTATTTTACATCACACAATATCTTCTACCACAACATTGGGAACACATGCATTGACAGTAAATAAAAATTGTATCAATGACTATCAAACAACACATCATTCCTGCTTCCTTCTAACTACAGCGTTCATTCACTTATTTTCGCAAAATGTAGTATGAATGTAACACCAGCAGAGGTAACATCATTCTCAGATTTTCTAGTTTCTTACATCCAGCAGCAACTACATGGCCATTGTACAAACTTTTGAAACCAATAATTAGCCTTCCGACACATTTTCTGGACAACAGCATGGTATATTCTTGCACACATCTCTGTAATATGTCTTTAACTCTTTCTCCCGCTATCCGCAAGAAGGTGATGTTGATACTGCCCTTCCTCATCAAGACTTCTCCAGGAGTGTGATATAGTAAGAGCTTAGTGGCCCTTAGCAAAATCTTTGTATTTATTTTTATACATACCAAGAATTACTTGGTGGATCCCTTACTCTCAAACTGGCATTGCACTGTCATATACAGACTGTGGTCAACAAAAAGCTACCACACACAATGCCCTTTCTGGCCTCTACAACATTTTGCAATACTGACGAATGTGCCTCTAATTAGTGGTCAGAATGCACACAGGGTGAAACCGAGGCACCAGACTTGAACTTTCTGAGCAATTTTCCAGGCTGGAATACATTTAAACTCAATTTTAATTGTACTTGGAGTAAAACAAGGTTAAAATCGTACAGATAATTTATGGACACTCTTTATTTAAATTTGTCACAGAATTTTTGATATGACAGCCATAAAAAAATTTTCATTTAGCTTTCGGTATGACAGCACTAATCAAAACACTGAACCATGAAAACTTAGGCAAAAAAAGAATTACAAATACCAAAAATTTTGTGCATGAAATAGTGTTAGACCATTACATAAACATGGGATTGTGAAAAACTGAGGTCACGTATGACTAATGTAGTCAGAATCTATGAAAATGTGGAATGCACTGTGTCTCAATCAAGTCCAGTGGCAGGCTTTTGTGAATATAGTGATGGAACATGGATCCTTAACAAATAACGACCTGACTAGGACATTAACCACACAGAATGAAGGTCGAAATGAAAATGCTTTAGCAAGGGGTTACTTAAAAACAGGCGAATGTTACGAAAATACGAAACGATATCAAAGCCCCTTGGGACATTACGCCATACATCAATGCTAAAAAAATAACCAGCAGACATGGCCTTCTATCCAAAGAGACTTGATTTGTCATTAGCACTCCTGTGAGAACCTCAGACCTCGCCAAGTAACGAAACCACCAAATCAACACATCTGGAAGGTCTCACCTTACATAACTAGATGCATTACGCCGGCATATCCCTCGAAAAACGAGCGTGACGCTACGGCAGGAAGGAGAAGTAATATTTGTTGTGTTATACGTGTGACCGCAATAACCTTGCCAGCAGGAGATACTAGTTTTGCAAGGGGAAATACCCAACAGACAAGCGACCTGGCATCTTTGAAGCAGTGAAACACGGGCTAACCTTTTAAATCACAGTGGTACGTATATGCACCACCTTTTTTTTAACATGATGAAGTCCTCCTGTCTGCCTGCAGAGAGTATTTGCTTCGTATGACCATTGAAGAGATGAAGAGATGACATCAAGGCGTCATGTAAAACTGAATGTGGACACGAAATTTTTTGTTCATTAATGCGACCGTGGTATATAGGCCTAGCGACGTTAGAGACAGTAGCTACCATCCACAAGTATTGCTATTATTCGTACAATTGTTTCCATTAACCCACCGCTAAGCAATGTCAGTATTTGGTCTGTTTACGCTGGCAAACGATTGCAGGGCAGATCTAGCAAGGCGACTTGTCTGGCATACTTCGTCCTGTCGTGACAAATGGTCGTGTAGGTTTCTTTTAGTTTCCTGTGATTGTAACGTCACTAACCAGATGGCTCCCACGTCCTACCTCGTCCTTACCATGGCCACGAATAAAGTCTGCTACAGCGATCGGTCAACAAGATGATGTGCTTAGATATGGCCACATTTACTTAATATAAAGTAACAACTGAACAGAGAACAAGCACCACGCTAGGCATCCGTTGTGTTATATGATAATGCGAAGATAATACCGTCGACGCAGCCGCTTAGTAATGTACTGTAGTCGTTTTTACGCGCGTTCACAAAATTGAGAAAAGCGACTATTAGCTTCATGTCCGTCCGTCCATCTATCCGTCCGTCCGCATGGAATAGCTAGGCTCCCACTGGACGGGTTTTCATGAAATTTTATATTTGAGTTTTTTCGAAAAATTGTCGAGGAAATTCAAGTTTCATTAAAATCGGGTACTTTACATGAAGACCAGTATATATTTTTTGACCATATCTCGCTCAATTCTTCTTCGAATGAGAAGTGTTTCAGACAAAAGTTGCAGAGAAAATCAAAACAAACATTTTGGTTTCAGTAACTTTTTTCCCCGAAAATCGTGCCGTTGATGCGATATGTGGCACTGCACAGCCGGGCAGGCAACATACGACTAAGGCGCATGCGCATTGCACGCCGGATTACTAAGACTCGTGACACACACAGTAATACTTATTGCTTCTCCACTACAACAGTGGTTGCACGAATGCGCCTCAGTGTTATGTTATTACGTACATTGCCTGTCTTGTTATTATTTGGCAACATGTTTGGATCAACCCTGATCACCTTTGGGCCTCTATCAAAATTACAAAGGTACGGGTATGAAATTGCTTTAATCGCGTTAGTAACTGCGACAACAAACAACAGGTCGGTACAACAAAAATTATGTAAAATCGAGACCTCCATTACTGACATGATTACCGCAATTGTATGCATGTACTTTTTTACGCGCGTTCGCAAAATTGTGAGAAGCGACTATCAGCTTCGGAACGTCTGTCCGTGCGTCCGTCCGTTAGTCCGTCTGCCTGTCTGCATGACGCTATTCGGCTCCCACTGGATGATTTTCGTGAAATTTGACGTTTTGGGCATTTTTCGAAGATCTGTCCAGAAAATCCGAATTTCATTAAATATGACAAGAATAATGGGTACTTTACATGAAGACCTATGCACATTTATGAAAATATCTTGCTGAATTCTTCTTAGAATGAGAAATGTTTCAGATAAAATTTGTAAAGAAAATCAAAACACATTTTATGCCCCCCCCCCCCCCCCCCCCCCCCCCCCCACAAAAAAAAAATA
>Ga0123355_10010963_pt1 | contig 13949 bp, 6 predicted proteins | sample TergutEmb28metaG_3_FD_89872 | JGI IMG/M metagenome (GOLD analysis project Ga0123355, IMG submission 89872) | Embiratermes neotenicus P1 segment gut microbial communities from Petit-Saut dam, French Guiana - Emb289 P1 | ecosystem: Host-associated > Arthropoda: Insects > Digestive system > Gut ... | reverse complement strand
TCTGCAGATCCAAATGGAACGGTGTTGGCTTTAGTATATGCGGCAGTTGATGAAGGAATTGAATATTCGGACACATTCCCCATCACTCGTGGAGCACCATTTGAATTTGTTGCAAATATGTCCAGAACTCAACGCAACCGACTGGACGCATATCTTGAATTTTTTAGGTTAGATCCGGAGATTAGCGCATCAGACCTTTTAGCATGGATGCGTAATCATTACGAAATTGATTACACAATTGGTATATTGGACGCACGTCTTATTATAGGTGTGCGATATGAACTTGAAGTAAGGGCGATAGTTGGCACAATAAATCCATATGTGTTTGCTGAAGATGTAAGTACTGACTTTATATCATATTTGGAGGAACGTAACTTAGTAGGCGTGTTCAGCGAAAGTGTGTTTATTCGTGAATATCACACTACAAGTGCTCCCCATATAATTGGTTATGTAGGTCTGATGACTGCAGAGGAATATATACTTTTTGGTCCTCTCGGTTACCCGATGGATGCAATCATTGGTAAGGTTGGAGCAGAGCGTGCGTTTGAAGAGGAGCTTCATGGCAGAGCTGGAGAAACAATTACTCGAATGGCTGATGATGGCACGGTTGTGAGCGTCGAGGTTGTCAGAGAGCCGGAACCCGGAAACCATATTACCTTAACAATTGATATAGGTCTGCAAATCGCAGTAGAAAACGCATTACGAACACAGATTGAGGCAATAAACCGAGAGCGAGAGCAAGAAAATATATTAGCAGGTGAGGATGAGGATGAAGAGGACAACTTAATTCCCGGAGGAGCAGTTGTTGTTATTGATGTGAATACCGGAGAAATTCTGGCAGCTGCATCATACCCGACATTCAACTTGAGTACACTGGCAGAAGACTGGTCAGAACTTATAAATGACCCGACAACACCAATGATGAACAGAGCCACTCAAGGGAGATATGCCCCGGGGTCGACTTTCAAAATGGTTACGGCACTTGCAGCCATGCGTCATGTCGATCATTACGGTCGTTATGCACCCATACGCTGCAGAGGTAACTTTGACAGATACGCAAGACACGGGGATGGTTTCGAAATATCATGTGTAATTTACCGTCTCCACAGAGTTGGACATGGTAACATTGCTTTGGTAGACGCTCTTGCGGTTTCTTGCAATTATTACTTTATCCAACTTGCGGACTGGTTGAGTGCCGGAGGTGCAAGGGACGGAGCATATCTCATTGCAGAAGCGGCGATGGAACTTGGTCTTGGTGTAGCGACAGGCCTAGAAATACCTGAGAATGCCGGACGACTGGCAATACCGTCGGCCAGAGAAAGAGCAACCGGAGATACGAGATGGTTCGTGGCAGACACATTGCTTGCCGGATTTGGTCAGGGAGATAATCGATTTACCCCGGTACAGCTTGCAAATTATGCGGCGACAATAGCAAATGGTGGCACACTTCACTCCCTTTCAATACTCAGAACTGTTAGAGATCAGAATTTTGATGTTCTGTTTTCCCACGAACCGGTGGTATTGAATGTAATAGAAGAAACACACTACATACGAGCAATTCAAGATGGTATGGTAGCAGCTTCAAGAGCGGGCAATGGAACAGCAAGAGACGCTTTTGGACCTGCGACGGACATTGAAGTAATTGTTGCTTCAAAAACCGGAACAGTACAGATTGAAGGTCAAGCAGAAAATGATGGTGCGTTCGTTGCATATGCACCGGCACAGAACCCGCAAATAGCAATTGCTGTTGTAGTTGAAAAAGGTGGCGGTGGTGCAGCGATAATGGATATTGCGAGAGAAATTATCGATTACTTTTTTGAAACAGAAAGTACGTTTTTCGCCATTCCATATGGAGAAATAATCCCGTAGCAATTCCATATAATAATAGACATTTCAGAACGGAGCATTCATGCGAAACAACATTTTCATAAAAGGTGCGAGAGAGAACAACTTAAGAAACATTGATTTGGAAATCCCCCGTGACAAGTTGGTTGTCATGACAGGTATATCGGGAAGCGGAAAATCATCACTTGCATTTGATACAGTTTATGCCGAGGGACAACGACGTTATGTCGAATCACTCTCGGCATATGCACGTCAATTTCTCGGGCAAATGGAGAAACCTGATGTAGACTATATCGAAGGGCTTTCTCCGGCAATTTCCATAGATCAAAAAACAACGAGCCGTAACCCACGCTCCACTGTGGGTACAGTTACGGAGATATATGATTATTTGCGTCTGCTATGGGCACGTGTTGGCACCCCACATTGTTATAAATGCGGTAAAGAAATCAAGCAACAGTCTGTAGATCAAATTGTTGACAACGTTATGACCCTCCCGGAAACAACCAGAGTTCAAATAATGGCACCGGTTATTCGTGCTCGAAAGGGCGAATATCAAAAGGTGTTTGAGGATGCTCGTAAGAGCGGATATGTCCGTGCGAGAGTGGACGGAAGCATATATGATTTATCTGAAGAAATAAAACTTGATAAGAACAAAAAACATAATATTGAGATAATAGTAGATCGTCTTGTGATTAAAGAGGACATAGCCAGAAGATTGACCGACTCGGTTGAGACCGCATTAGCGTTGGCAGGCGGAATCTTAATAGTCGATATAGTTGGCGAAGATCGTGAACTATTGTTCTCTCAAAATTATGCATGCGAGGATTGTGGTGTTTCAATGGAAGAATTGACACCTCGCTTGTTTTCCTTCAATAATCCATACGGTGCCTGTCCAAAATGCACAGGTCTTGGAACCCAACTTAGGGTGGATCCGGATTTGATTATTCCAAATCCGTCTATGTCCATTGATGATGGTGGGATATCCGCATCCGGATGGGGAAATGTTAAAAACGATGGCATTGCAAAAATGTATTTTGAAGCCCTTGCAAAAAAGTATAAGTTTAAACTCAAAACACCGATAAAAGACCTGTCAGAAAATATCATGGAGATAATTCTCTATGGTACAAAAGGAGAAAAGCTGGAATTATATTATGACCAGCCTAGAGGCAAAGGCGTTTTGTCGCAGCCATTTGAAGGTATTGTAAACAATATTGAAAGACGTTACAAAGAAACTCAAAGCATGTCTATGCGGTGGGAACTTGAAAATTATATGGCAGAGCACCCATGTCCTGAGTGTGACGGACTTCGTCTAAAAAAAGAAGTCCTTGCCGTTACTGTTGGTGGCATAAATATAGCTGAGTTGACAGCAATGTCAATTTCACGGACTATGACATTCATTGATGAATTGAAGTTGACCGAAAAAGAAGAAATGATTGCAGTGCGTATACTCAAAGAGATACGTGAACGTCTTGGCTTCTTAACGAGTGTAGGTTTGCAATATCTTACACTAAGTAGACAGGCGGGAAGTCTTTCCGGTGGTGAAAACCAAAGAATCAGACTTGCGACACAAATTGGCTCGTCCCTAATGGGTGTGCTATATATATTAGATGAGCCGTCAATTGGGCTTCATCAGCGAGATAATATTAAGCTGCTCAACATGCTGAAACGATTGCGTGATCTTGGAAATACTCTCCTTATCGTAGAGCATGACGAAGAGACAATGCTTGAAGCTGACTATATAGTTGACATTGGACCCGGTGCCGGTATTAATGGAGGCGAAGTCGTCGCTGTAGGCACCGCTGAAGATGTGATGAAGTGCGAAAACTCAATAACGGGAAAATATTTGAGCAGAGCAATGTGCATACCTGTCCCTAAGGTGCGCAGAAATGGCAATGGGAAAAAACTGACAATCAAGGGTGCTGGAGAAAACAACTTAAAAGATCTGACCATATCTATTCCCCTTGGTATGATGACTGCCGTAACGGGAGTGTCTGGTAGTGGGAAATCATCACTTGTCAACGAGGTTGTGTATAAGGCTCTTGCGCACGAACTAAACGGTGCCAAAGCACGTCCCGGTAAGCATGATTCAATTGAGGGGATGGAGTTTTTGGACAAAGTAATAGATATTGATCAATCTCCAATTGGACGCACACCACGTTCAAATCCGGCAACATACACAGGTGTTTTTGGAGATATTAGAGATTTGTTTGCGTCAACCCAGGATGCACGTGCTCGTGGATACAAGCCGGGACGATTTTCGTTTAATGTTCGTGGCGGTCGCTGCGAGTCTTGCGCCGGTGATGGTTTGTTGAAAATCGAAATGCATTTTTTGCCTGATATTTATGTTCCTTGTGATGTGTGTAAGGGCAAACGGTACAATCGTGAGACACTTGAGGTTAGATATAGAGGTAAGAACATTCATGAAGTGCTTGATATGACTGTGGATGAAGCTCTGGTGTTCTTTGAAAATCTACCAAAAATTCGTCAGAAACTGGCGACTCTTGTGGATGTTGGACTGGGTTATATAAAGCTTGGTCAACCGTCAACAACTTTGTCAGGCGGTGAAGCGCAACGGATTAAACTTTCTACTGAGCTGAGTAAGCGCTCGACCGGAAATACGTTCTATGTGCTGGATGAGCCGACGACGGGTCTCCATACTGCGGATGTGCACAGGTTGATAGATGTGTTAAATCGGCTGACTGATGCCGGGAATACGATTGTTGTTATTGAACATAATCTTGATGTGATTAAGACGGCAGATCATGTGATTGATCTTGGTCCTGAGGGTGGAGATGCAGGTGGCGAGCTTCTGTTTGAAGGTACGCCGGAAGATTGTGCAAAATGCGAGAAGAGCTACACGGGACACTATTTGAACAAGGTGTTGTAGAGTTAGCGCAGGACATGCGCTACCCGGAGGACACGGGGACGGTTCCTCTGTCTCCCAGCTCTGAACGTGTATTGCCGAAATTGCCATTCCTACGTTCAAATGCGCATCCATGCGCATAATGAACGCGCTCCACCGTCCTTGGTTGCGCTGACGGAATGGCAATTTCGACAACACACGCCCAGAGCTTACCCTTATACAAGACGCAGGACGATTTATACGTAAGAGGACAAACTATGGATTTTGAAGCAGGAGTATATGATATAGCTGTTATTGGAGCGGGGCATGCTGGTATTGAGGCGTCCCTGGCTGCTGCACGTATGGGTATGAAGACTATATGTTTCACAATAAATTTGGATTCTGTTGGGAATCTTCCTTGTAATCCAAATATTGGTGGGACGGGTAAGGGTCACTTGGTTCGCGAGCTTGATGCTTTGGGTGGCGAAATGGCGAAGTGTGCAGATAAAGCTTGCATTCAATTTCGCATGCTCAATCGTGGAAAAGGTCCTGCTGTGCATTCTCCTCGTGCTCAAGCTGATAGACGTAAGTATCAGGAGCTTATGAAGCATACTTTGGAATGTCAAGAGAATTTGACATTAAGGCAGGCAGAAATTATAGATATCGGAATTGAATCATCATCCGAAGTACATTGTGACACTCCGCCAACTGTTAGTTTTGTAAAAACACAGACAGGGGCAATTTTTCGTTGCAAGACTGCAATAATATGTACCGGAACATATCTTGCCGGTCGTACAATAGTTGGAGAGATCATAGCTGATGGTGGACCTGATGGTATGTTTGCTGCAACCAAGCTGGGCGAAAGGCTGCGAGAATTGGGGATGAGTCTGCGAAGATTCAAAACAGGCACACCACCACGGATAAACGCTCGGGATGTGGACTTTTCAAAAATGGAGGAGCAGGTGGGAGATGAGCCTCCACCGCCTTTTTCGTTTGAAACGGATTGGCAACTGAATAATATGGTTCCATGTCATCTCACATATACGAATGAGAAAACTCATGAGATTATACGAAAAAATCTACATAGAAGTCCTATGCACTCAGGAACTATAGAGGGTACAGGTGCAAGATATTGTCCGTCTATTGAGGATAAAATAGTGCGCTTTGCCGACAAGGAGCGGCACCAGATTTTTCTTGAACCTATGGGACTGGACACTGAGGAAATTTATTTGCAAGGGTTTTCATCTTCAATGCCTGAAGAGGTGCAATTGGAAATGATTCGTTCTGTGCCCGGGCTGGAAAACGCAGAAATCATGCGTCCTGCATATGCTATAGAATACGATTGTATTGACCCTCTCGAGATGTTGCCTACAATGGAGTTAAAGAAAATAAGCGGGCTTTATGGTGCGGGGCAGTTCAATGGGTCCAGCGGTTATGAAGAAGCGGCAGTTCAGGGTTTTGTTGCAGGAGTCAATGCTGCGCTGAAATTAAAGGGCGAGGAGCCTCTTGTAATTAGTCGTAATGATGGATATATTGGTACGCTGATTGACGATCTCGTGACAAAGGGCACGAACGAGCCGTATCGCATGATGACATCACGAACCGAGCACAGATTGTTGCATAGACAAGACAATGCAGATATCCGCATGTCGCACTTTGGGAATAGAGTCGGTCTTGTCTCTGACGAACGTCATGAACAAATACTTGAAAAATATAAGACAGTTGAAGCTGAAATAGAGCGACTGGAAACGACTTTTGTTCCGCCATCTGAGGCTTTGAAAGAGTTGCTTGAAGCACAAAACACGCCGAATGCTGAAAACGGAATCAGCCTTGCCTCGCTGCTCCGTCGTCCAGCCATAACATATGCGGATATTGTCGCTCTCGAATATGCGCTGGGAAACCCCTCAACGTTATCGCCTGAGATATGCGAGCAAGTTGAGATTTCTATAAAATATTCAGGTTATATTGAGCGTCAGCAACGTCAGGTGGACGAGTTGGAAAGAATGGAAAGCCATAAAATTCCCGATGATATAAATTATGATGAAATTCAAACTCTCCGTACAGAAGCTCGGCAAAAATTAACTGCAATTAGACCGAAAAACTTAGGTCAGGCAACACGTATATCCGGAGTTTCTCCTGCTGATGCTGCAGCCCTTATGGTGTATTTGAAGAAAAGGGTTTAGGTGCTAGGGATTAGGGTTTAGGGTTTAGTAAGCGAAAGAAATAACTTAACCCCTAACCCCTAACGACGGCTTGCAGAATGGGACACTCATATGGTATATTATCCCTATGGTTAAAATTGGAAACATAACAATAGATTCAAAGTTGGCGATGGCACCAATGGCGGGTGTCACAGACCTTGCTTTTCGCACAATATGTCGTGAACTGGGAGCGGGTCTTACGTACACAGAGATGGTGAGTGCAAAGGCTCTGGTTTATCAAGACAGCAAGACCTTAAGTTTGATGAAGCTTGGTGAAAGCGAACACCCTGCAGCGGTGCAGATATTTGGGAGCGACCCATCATGTATGGCTGAAGCTGCTGCTAAGGCGCTTGAAGTTTCCGGTGCGGATTTTATAGATATCAACAGCGGCTGTCCTGTGAACAAAATAGTTAAAAACGGTGACGGCTGTGCCCTGATGAAGGATCCGGACAAGGCGATGAAAATAATCGAAGCTGTCAAAAAAGCTATAGATGCCCCTGTTACGATTAAGTTTCGCAAAGGTTGGGACAAAGGCAGTGTCAACGCTGTTGAGTATGCGAAAATGGCTGAACAAGCCGGTGTCAGCGCAATTGGTGTCCACGGACGGACACGTACACAAATGTATTCAGGCAAAGCAGACTGGGATATAATTAGGGATGTAAAGCGAGCGGTGAGTGTTCCGGTGTCGGCAAATGGTGATATATTCAGTGCCGAGGCTGCACAGAAAATATTGAACCACACAGGTGCTGATATAGCACTGGTGGCAAGAGGTGCGATGGGTGACCCTTGGATTTTTGAGCAGGCAAAAGCGTTGCTTGATGGTAAGGAAGTCCCGAAGCATCCACCCATAGGAAAGCGTGTCGAAGTTGCGCTTAGACAGTTTGAGATGGCGGCAGAGCAAAAAGGCGAACGTGTGGCATGCCTTGAAGCACGAAAACATTACGCATGGTACTTGCGTGGAGTGCCCCATGCAGGATATTTCAAAGAAAAAATATCCAAAGCGGCAACAATGGATGATTTGCGCGAAATAACTGCGGGAATTAAAAGAGAACTATAGGCTATAATGAATGTGGCGTATGCGCCGATTCAGGGGATACCGGATCAAGTCCGGTATGACAAAAGGTTTTTTTGCAGCCTCGGTCAAGCACGTGATGACACAGACACTAAGAAAGAAATGGACTTTACTTTGCAAAAAGAAACAGAAAACATAATAATTCAAAAAGTCCTTAGCGGAGACACAAATGCGTTTGAAGAATTGGTTATTGCCAATCAGAAAAACGTATATAATCTTGCGCTTAAAATGACTCGTAACGAAGAAGATGCCCTTGATGTTTCACAAGAGGCGTTTGTTAAGGCATACCAGCAACTTGGAGCCTTTCGTGGTGAGAGTCGATTTTCTGTTTGGATGTATAGACTTACATACAACTTATGTATTGACTTTATAAGGAAGAAATCTAAGCAAAATACAGTTTCTCTTGACTACACAGGAGGCGAGGACAATAGCGAATCAACCTTTGAAATACCTGATTTGCGAGACCTGCCCGAAGATAGTGCCGTAAGAAAAGAAACGAGAGAGACTATTAAACAATGTATTGATGAGCTTACTGAAGACCATCGCGAAGTGCTTGTTATGCGTGAAATTACCGGAATGAGTTATGACGAAATAGCTGAAACGTTAAGGGTCAGTGTAGGCACAGTGAAGTCAAGGCTTGCACGTGCAAGGACGAAAGTTGTTGAAGCTCTTAAAATGAGGGGAACTTATCCGGAAAGTTTTCGTCTAAACGGATGAGGCATGGTTTTGTGTGAATGAACTAAGCAGTTTTTTATGACTGTTTGTATACATAGATTATGGAAAGGAACTGTCGCTGGCATGATTGAGTGTACAAAAATAAGTGAACTATTAAGTGCGTATTCTGATGGCGAATTAGACGTGTCAGAAAAACTCATAGTGGAAAATCATCTTGCGACCTGCGAGGAATGTTCCGCTATGTATGAAATATATTGTGAAATATCAAAAACCATAAGTGAGCCGGAAGTAGCAGTGCCGGATGCGTTGAGCGTTGGTGTAATGAACAGGGTGCACTATGAGAACACTTTCAACAGACCGGTTGTGCCCGAAACTAATGGAAAACAACGAAAGCGTCATGGTTTTATGATCACACGGCTTGTGCCACTTGCTGCATGTATGGCTGTTGTTCTGCTGGCATGGCATTTTTTGGGAGATATGTGGGGCAACGATTATGCTGCGGAAGTACCGGCTGCGGAGACTGTTAGGCTTGATGCGGTGGCCGCTCCGGAAGCTGCGGATGATGCGTGGGATGATGATGCGTGGGACGGTATAGCATTAACCGAAGAAGAGTTAGCTGCAGAACCCAGGATGGTTGCTGAAGTGGCTGATGAAGCCCCGATGGCAATGGATGTGGATGATGCAGAAGATGATATGGATGAGATAATAGCTTTTGAAAGCTACACGTTCAGGGCTGAAGTTTTGGGTTTTGGGCGTGAAGAATTTGACTTTGAGTCTTTTGAAATATTGCTGTTGGTTTCCAACACAAGCTACATTTGGAATATGGAGCCCGGAGGCAGGCACTTTATTGTGGGTAATGAGTATATCAGCATACTTGATATAAATGGTGATCCAATATCACATGTGGATATACAGCCGGGCACAATTGTTGAAGTGACATTTGTGGGTGAGATTCTTGTATCAGACCCGACAATCATATTTGCAACCATCGTTCAAATCGTCGAGTAAGCACAGCTAAAATCCCGTCATTACAGGAAGCAAAGTGACGTGGACATCCTAGAAATAGAAACGAAAATAACATAAGTAATATGCGCATTTATACGTTTTTGTATAGGTGCGCTTTCTTTGACAGAAAGTGTCTTTCATGGTAAAATTTAGGTGTACGAAACATATGATTTAGAGGTGTCCTTATGGGATTTACACATTTGCATGTACATAGTGAATACAGCTTGCTTGATGGTGCGTGCAGAGTACGTGATCTGGTTGCACGTGTCAAAGAACTCGAACAAACAAGTGTTGCAATAACAGACCATGGTGTCATGTATGGAGCCGTGGCGTTTTATAAAGAAGCCAAAAAAGCCGATATAAAACCAATCATCGGCTGTGAGGTCTATGTTGCAGCACGAACACGCTTTGACACGGATTATGATTTAGATTCAAATCGACATCATCTTGTCTTATTATGCAAAAATGAACAAGGATACAAAAACCTCTGCCTCTTGGTCAGCACGTCATTTACTGAGGGATTTTACATAAAGCCCCGTGTTGATATGGAGCTTCTTCGTTCACATAGCGAGGGACTTATTGCATTATCAGGATGTGTTGGAGGCGAGATCCCGAAGTTAATCTTAGATAATAGGTTTGATGATGCAAAAACGAAGGCACTGGAATTAAGGGATATCTTTGGAGAAAATTCATTCTACCTTGAGATGCAAGACCATGGATTTACAGAACAACCGGAAGTAAACAGAGGGTTGGTGAAGCTGTCAAGAGAAACGGGAGTCCCTCTGGTCGCGACCAATGACGCTCATTATATTGACAGAAGCGGTGCTGAAATACAAGATGTGCTTATGTGTATTCAGACCGGCAAGGCTGTCGACGATGCAGATAGAATGCGCTTTGAATCTCAGGAATTATACTTAAAATCAGAAGAAGAAATGCGAGACATTTTTCAGGAATATCCGGAGGCTTGTGACAACACAGAAAAGATTGCGGACATGTGCAACTTTGACTTTGATTTCTCCGAATACCACATGCCGGAATTTACACTGCCTGATGGCAAAGATGATGCCGGAGAATATTTGCGAGAACTATGTCTGGCAGGTGCGGAAAAGCTCTATGGCGTGGACAGAGAAGATGTACTAAAGCGGCTTGATTATGAATTGAATATGATAGCGGACATGGGCTTTAATGACTACTTTCTCATAGTCGCAGATTTTATAGACTATGCAAAAGATAACGACATTCCTGTCGGTCCGGGACGTGGCAGTGGTGCGGGAAGCATTGTTGCATATTGTTTGGGCATTACAGCAGTAGATCCACTGAAATACAATACATATTTTGAACGCTTTCTAAATCCTGAGCGCATAAGCATGCCTGATTTCGATATCGACTTTTGTGAGCGAAGGCGTAGTGAAGTAATTGAATATGTAAAGAGAAAATATGGCGCTGACAGAGTGGCGCAGATTGTTACATTCAATACACTAAAAGCAAAAAACGCGGTGAGAAGCGTATCAAAGGCTCTTGCGTTATCGTTTCAGGAAGAAAATGAGCTGGCAAAAGAGATACCGAATGTACTCAATATTACTCTAGCCGAGGCTTTAAAAACATCTGGTCGTATGCGATCGATGTATGAAAACGACTCCCGAGTCAAGCGCGTCATAGATACGGCGATGGCGCTTGAGGACATGCCAAAAGATTCCGGCACTCACGCAGCAGGGGTTGTTGTAACGAAAATGCCCGTGCGAGAATATGTCCCACTGACATTATCAAAAAAAGATGACTCGATTGCAACTCAATACTCAATGAATACCCTTGAAGAGTTGGGTCTGCTAAAAATGGACTTTCTCGGATTGCGTAATCTCACGATAATTGCAGATGCAGTGAAGCAAATTCAAAAAACAAATCCTGACTTTACAATAGAAACTATCCCCGAAGATGATGCTGCAACATATGAGATGTTATCAAAAGGCAGTACATCCGGCGTGTTTCAATTGGAATCACAAGGGATGACAAATGTCTGTGTCGGACTTGGTCCGAAGAGCATTGAAGATATAACGGCAGTTATAGCCCTGTATCGCCCGGGACCTATGGAATCAATACCACGCTTTCTTGAAAGTAGTAATAATCCGAAGAAAATAACATATAAACACCCAATGCTGGAATCAATTCTCTCCGTTACATACGGCTGTATAGTATATCAGGAGCAAGTGCTCGAGATACTGCGGAAACTTGGCGGATTTTCCCTAGGGCAAGCGGATATGATACGTCGTGCAATGTCAAAGAAAGTATCTGAAGTGATTGAGCGTGAGAAGAACACATTCATCGACGGCGATCCTGAGCGCAATATTTGTGGAGCGGTGAAAAATGGCGTACCGAAAGCGGTTGCTGCGAGTATTTATGATGAAATATTTGCGTTTGCCAACTATGCGTTTAATAAGAGTCATGCTGTGGCATATGCGATAATTTCATACCAGACAGCATATCTGAAATGCCACTACCCGCAAATATATATGGCTGCACTTCTATCATCAATACTGGGTTCCCCTGAAAAGGTTGCCGAATATACACATGAGTGCCGAAATTTAGGCATTGCCCTGTTACCTCCAAGCATAAATGAATCAGATGCAATGTTTACGGTTTTTGGGAATGACTTACGATATGGTTTGGCTGCTGTAAAGAATATCGGCAGCAAGTTCATAAAAAATGTAATAAACAACCGCAACGAAGACGGCGAGTTCAAAAGCTTTGAAGATTTTTGCAGACGGATGTATGGTGGAGATTTGAACCGTCGGGCACTTGAAAGCTTGATTAAATGTGGATGCTTCGATGGATTGGGAGCAAACAGAAAGCAACTTATGATGATATGCCAAACAGTGATAGATGGCGTATCTGATCATAATCGCCGCAATGTCGAGGGACAAATTGACCTGTTTGGCATGTCGGGTGATGCAGGAGAACAGGAATTTGGAGGGATTGAACTTCCTGATGTTGAGGAGTACAAAAAGGGTGAACTTACACGAATGGAGCGCGCAGTTACAGGGCTGTATTTGTCAGGGCATCCCATGGATGATTACAGAGAAGCTGTGAAGAGACTTGATGTTGTGAGTGTGGGTGAAATTCTTTCAGACTTTGCACGTGAAGAGGGCAATGCAAAGTTTAGAGATAATCAAAAGGTCGCAATCGCAGGAATTATTGAGTCTGTAAAGACCAAGCCAACACGGAATAATTCGTTGATGGCATATATAACCCTTGACGATGGTACGGGAAGCATTGAAATGTTGGCGTTTCAAAGAGCCATTGATGAGTCAGGCGTGTATATGCAAGCGGAATCTTTAGTGATTGCGTATGGGAAAATATCTGCAAGAGACGACAAGGAACCGCAAATTGTGTTGGACATGCTAAGACCAATATCAGATGCAGAGAATCTATCTGCGCCGGAAGTAGCAAGACAAAGAAGCGAGTATGCCTCGCCACAGAGCATGGGTTCATATACCGATGAATCCGACATAGGCAAGGAGTTCAACTCTGCTCCAAGTGTTTATTCAGATTCAAGGAGCTCGCCTACGGTCAAAGAAGATAAAACCCTATATGTAAAGCTTCGTAGTGAGGATTGTCCGGAGTATGAGCATTTGAAACGAGTGCACATGATGTTTCCCGGCAATCAGCGTATGATTATTCATTTTGGAGATACTAAGAAAAATGTAGGAGCAAAATGTGTCATCCATGACGCACTTATTGAAGAATTACGCTCGATGTTGGGTGACAACAATGTTGTGGTACGGTAACCACTCACAGGAGCGTAGCCTCAATGTGAAAAACATAAAGGCAAACCCTGTAAACTCGTCATCCCGGGCTTGATCCGGGACCCCCTGAATCGACGCTATACGCAGGTCAAGCCCGCAATGACGACATATATAAGTAAAGGAGTGGTCAAACTATGAAAATAAGTTTTTATGGTGCGGCGAGAGAAGTGACAGGAAGTTGCTTTTGTGTTGAAGTAGAAGGAAAGCGTATATTGATTGACTGTGGACTTCAACAAGGTGCAACCAATGGATTTGGTCAAAACTTCCCATTTCACCCCGGTGAGATCGACTATGTTATCGTAACACATGCCCATATTGATCATTCGGGCAGGCTTCCTCTCCTTGTAAAGCAAGGCTTCAAAGGGAGCATATTTGCAACAGAGCCCACATGTAAGCTTCTTGACATTATGCTTCGAGATAGTGCGCATATCCAAGAGTTGGAAGCGCTTTGGGCGAGTCGTAAAAGTCGACGTTCGGGAGATAATGATACAGAGCCTTTGTACACAATG
>Ga0123355_10010962_pt1 | contig 13951 bp, 8 predicted proteins | sample TergutEmb28metaG_3_FD_89872 | JGI IMG/M metagenome (GOLD analysis project Ga0123355, IMG submission 89872) | Embiratermes neotenicus P1 segment gut microbial communities from Petit-Saut dam, French Guiana - Emb289 P1 | ecosystem: Host-associated > Arthropoda: Insects > Digestive system > Gut ... | reverse complement strand
GCCGAACGGCGCGGTGAGATTCGCGGTTGTCTGCGTATCGAGAAACCGCCCGTTTGGCGCCGAGAACGAGTAATCGCTCCACCCGGCGAAGGGCGCGGCGGCAGCGATGTGCAGGGGTACTCCATCGGGGCTCGTCCATGGACTCAGCGTCCCGTCGGCATTCATCACGCGGTCGTTGAGGGTTGCGAGCGCAAGCGAGGTGCCGCCACCATAAGATTCGCCCTGTGCTCCAATCCGGTTGCGATCGGCAATCCCCTCGTCAACCAGCAACCCCGCAACGTACTGGGCGTCGCGGATTTCGTAGCGGGTATCGGCACGGCGAATGTAAGCGTCAGCGCACCCTGCTGGATTGAGGAACCGCGAGTTGAGGTTGCCACACGAGTTGCCCCAACCGCGGGCCGCCAACTGCACCGTGGCGTAGCCGTCCTTCGCCCATTCACGCGCCGTCGGCCCGCCGTACTGTTTGTCGTCCGGACCGCTCGGCGGGTCGCCCCAGCCGTGGCTCAGTATCACCAATGGGTAATTGCCGTCAGCTCCGGAGGCGGGTGCCGGCGGGAGGGTGACGTACAGCTCGAGCGGCGTGCCGTCGAAGCTCTTCACGCGCAGGTCGGCGCCGTCGGGTCCTTTTCCGTCCCCATGACATACGCGCACACCGTCCGCCTGAGCCTCGCACGGAATCGGCTGACCTTTAATTGTGTACCTGGTGAGTACGGCGCTGTGCGCCGCGCCGGTGGCTGCCTCCCCCGAGATCGCGCTCGATAGGAGCAAAGCACCCGCGGCCGCTGCCCGTCCGATTATTGTTCGCATCCTCATTTACGAGGTCTCCCCTTGCTTCTGCGATCGTTCGCTCGTCGAAGGTTCCTCAAAACGAGATCTCTGGTAACGTTTCCAGACTCATGGACAATCGCACTTCTGTTGCGCTGCTGTCAAATGTGGTTGCGGCAGACCTGCTCGAGCCGTCCGCTCGCCGCGCTGCGGTACGCGGCCTCGGTAATCTCGACCGCCCGCGCGCCAAGCTCACCCGGTGAGCAGTTGTCGACGGGCTTGCCAACAGCGAGGTCGATGAGTGTGTTCGGCGGGCCATCGCAGTTGTAGAACAGGCCGCCGGCCTCGACCACCGGCGCGGCCTGGAAGCCGTCGCTGCGCGCGAGCCACAGGTGGTCGCGGCCGATATCGATCAGGAACTCACCCTCCGAGCCGAGCGCGCGGATCGACAACTGGTGGCGATTGTCATGTGCCCCATCGTGAGCCGATGCGCCGGCCATCGTGCCGATCGCGCCGTTGTCGTAGCGGATCACGCAGGCAGCGTGATGCTCGACCGGAGCGTTGAGAACGGCCTTCATCAGCGCGAACACCGCCTCGCCGCGCAGGCCCGTGAGCCACAGCGCAGCCCCGAGCGCGTGCGACAGCTGCGCCTGGGCATAGCCGCCGCCGTTGCGCGGATCGGTCCAGGTCGCCTGCTCGGGAATCGTGTCCGGCGCAGCCTGCGGGTACGCGGAGAGGTTCGCGAGCAGATTGCGCGTCACCGACGACATCTGGATCGCCATCTCCTCGATCTCGCCGACACCGTGCTCGTCCATGAGCCGCTTCGCCTCGCGCATCCACGGCAGGTAATTCCAGCCGTAGCTGATGAGGAGATGGCGCTGGCGCGCTGCCGCGGTGCGGACCAGATCCCACGCGTGCGCGGGATCGATCGTGAACGGCTTCTCGCAGAGCACGTGGGCTCCGGCCTCGAGCGCAGCGCGCGCGTGCTCGTAGTGGAACACGTTCGGACTCGCGACCAGGCAGATGTCCATGCCGGCGTCGATGACGTCGCGGTAGTCCTCGCTCGCGATCCTGAAGCCCCAGTCGTCCTTGATCCTCGCGAGCAGGTGCGCGCCCTTGCGGGAAACGCCGACGAACTCCACATCGTCGCGACGCTTCGCGAAGTTCGGCAGATGGGACGCCACCGTCCACGAGCCGGCGCCGATGATCCCCAGTCGCAGCTTTGCCATGCCAAGGTCTCCCTAAATGTCTTCCAAGGTGAGCCGCCGGCGAGCGAACTGTTCTTGCGGCCATGGTATATGATCCTGGAATCGTTTCCGAGCAGGAGTGCGTGATGGAGCGTGTCTGCTTTGTCTTCGAGATCCGCCCGGGTACCGAAGCCGAGTACAAGAAGCGCCACGACGAGATCTGGCCCGAGCTCGTGGAGGCGATCAAGGCGTCGGGACAGTCGAACTACTCGCTGTTCCGCCACGGCACCACGATCATCGGTTATGTGGAGTGCGAGCCCGATGCCGCGACGGCGTGGGCGCGGATAGCGGCGACGGACGTCAACGCGCGCTGGCAGAAGTGGTTCGACGACATCATCGTGTCGCTCACCGACGAGCACGGGCAGGTCAGGCAGCTCCAGGAGGTCTGGCACCTCGATTGAGTGCGTCTGGCCGTGCCTGGAGATTCGCCGCAGCGCGCGCATCACACAGCGGAACGAGCGGTGACGCTCACCACATGACCATGCCGCCGTCCACGTTGAGCACCTGACCGGTCATATAGCGCGACGCGTCGGACAGCAGCCACGCGACCCAGCCCGCGATCTCGGTGGGCGAGGCGGCGCGCCGCATGGGGATGGTGGCCAGACGCGACCGCTCCAGCTCATCGCGAGCCATGTTCCGTAAGAGCGAGACCTCGTCGAGAATGTTCGACTGCATCGGGGTGTCCGTAATCCCCGGTGACAGGGCGTTGACCCGGATGGGTCCGCGCGGACGGTTCGCGTAGGCCATCGCGAACGAGCGGGTGATCTGGCTGACAGCCGCCTTGGTGGCGGCGTAGACGGCGGCCTCGGTCGTGGCCACCACTTTCGCGGAAGGCGACGAGAAGTTGACGATGGATCCGCCGCCGGTCATTCGGGACGCCATCGCCTGGCACAGGAAGAAGGTGGACTCGGCGTTCGTCGCGAACACCGAGCGGAAGTCCTCGACTGAGACCTCGCCGATGGGTCGCACGATCAGGCGGCCGGCCGCGTTGACCAGGCCGTCCGGAGGCGGCCCGCGATCGAGCGCCGCGAGCAGGCGGCTGCGGCCCGCGGGCTCGGAGAGATCGGCCGCCACCACCTGGGCCCCGGCGGCCGCGGCGGCCGCGAGCGATCCCTCCACGAGGTCGGTGGCCAGGACGGTGTGGCCCTGCTCGCGCAGCTGGAGGGCCGTAGCCTTGCCGATGCCGCTGCCGGCGCCGGTCACCAGGACGTGCATCACGCGCTCGCACCAGGAGTCGCGGACCCGATGCGGAAGATCCGCTCCGCGTTGCCCGAGAACAGCGCGACCTGCTCGTCCCGCGCGAAGTCGCGGATGATCGTTGCGTAGGCGTTCACCACGTCGGGGTAGCTGGAGTAGAGCCGGTCCACCGGCCAGTTGGTGCCAAAGAAGGAGCGCTGAACACCGAAGGTCTCGATGCACGTGAGCACCCACGGACGGATCGAGTCCACGGTCCAGCGGTTGTCGCACATGCCGAGCCCCGATATCTTGATGACCACGTTGGGTTCCTCGGCGAGGGTCATCAGCCCGCGCTTCCACAGCTCGAAGTACCCGGCGTCACGCCTGCGTGGGAAGCCCGCATGGTCGAGCGCAATGACGATGTCTGGGAACGCCGCCGCGAGATCCTTGATCGAGGCATACGTCTGCGGCGAACAGTCGAGGCACGCCACGAGGTCGTACTTGCGGAGGTGCCGGTAGCCGGCGCGCCACGCCGGGTCATGCGGGTAATCCCCGGCGCCGAAGTCCCGAACGCCACGCACGTTGGGGTACCGCATATGTCGCTCCAGCACCTCTGCGGCGTCGGGCTGGGCGAGACGGCACTCGGCGACGATGCCGTGTGGGTGACCCAACCGGTTCGCGAACGCCTGGAGCCACTTGGTCTCCTCGACGGGATCCTTGATGCCGAGCGCCGCCTGGACGTGGATGGACTTGCTGACGTTGCTGAAGCGTGACTCGGCGATGAACTCGTCGGCCCAGTAGCGCTGTGCCTGGATGCCCCCGATGTCCCCGAGGACGGGGTGCTTCCAGCCGGGCTGAAGCCACGAGTAGTGCAGGTTCGGGTCCTGGAGGTCCGAGAAGTGGACGTGGGTATCGACGAACGGGATCTCAGCCATCAGCTGCCTCCGCCATCAAGGCTCGTCGCGGTCTCAAGGATGCCGGATGGTACTTCAAGCGGGCTCAGGTCAACACCTCGGACAGCAAGCGTACGGGCCCAAGAAGACCGGAGGAGAGCAGGCGCGGCGGCGCTCCGGTCTTCTTGCGCTCTTCGCAGTCGGTGTTCCACCAGCAAGGGAAGGCAGCCGGAAGATTGCGCTCGTACGTTCGCACGTTTGTCTTCGTGAGCCGGTCCTGTTCGGGAAGGCCACCATCGCGTATCAGGCGGTTGGGCCACAGATTCACGACTTCAATTTCCAGCTGGTTGCCGCTGGCGCGCAGTGCTTTGCCAACCTTGACACGCCAGGGCGCGGTCCAAATGATGCCGAGATCTTCCCCGTTCAACCTGACGTGCGCGAGATTCCTGACTGTGCCCAGATCCAGATAGGTGGCAGCAGAGTCCGGCGCCTCAAAGGTCTTGTGGTAAGTGGCCGTACCACTGTAGTACCTGACACCCTCTTCCGCCCTGGTGACCCAGTCTTCGAGTTCCCGAAACACTACTGTGCCCGGGCCGCCCCAGCGGGGATCGAAGCTGACTTCCCAGGGACCCCTCAACTCAGAGACCTCGACCGTCGGGCGGAAATTCCTGCCGTCTGCCACGACTGTGTCGCCGACTGGCTTTTGAAACACCACAAACCAGCTCTGCCTGGGAGCGAATTGCAGTGGCACTACAGTGCTACCTTTCTCCTGACGATACTCCGGCAGACCGCGCATGTCTCCGGTGACCGGGTCCCAAAGCTCCGGAGCCTTGCCCGACACTCGAAACGCTGCCTCGACCTGTCCGGATGCCTCGCTCAGGTTCGCAACAAAATAGATATCCATGCGATCCGTCTGGCGATGAACCCAATCGAGCTCGATTGCGTTCGTAATTCCACGCAGATCCAGGTCCGGGGGCAGGGCATCGGCAGCCATCACCTCTTCGAGTGTGCTGCCCTGGATCACCCGACCCTTGCCGACAGGCCGGCTAGTCTTTCCGTTCCGGGGAGTCCCGCCCCACAGCGCCGCTGCCAGCCGCGCAACGCGCTCTTGCGAGGCCGGATAGTCGACCAGACCCAGCGACCGTTCGGGCCGCCCCCCCACTACCGTCACTCCACCCTCGACCAGCTCGCGGATCTTGTCGAGAACGCCGGGCGAGATCGCTTCCGCCGTCCCATCAGGGATCACGAGGTAGCGGTAGCTCATGCCGTCTGCAAGCACCAGCCGCCCGTCTCTGGCATCCGCTCGCGTCAGCAGAGCATGGGCATCGATGACGTCAAAGTCGTAGCCCTCGACCGGCTTGCGATCGAGCAGTACGAAATTCGGAATCGCTTCGCCCGAGAAATACAGTATGTCCGCCACGAAGCGGCCCTGCCGCAACAGATGCTGGCAGCGTGCCAGATAGGCCAGCCAGGCGCTGCTCTGCCGCCACCAGGTAACATTGCGACCAAAGTGCGTGCCCACGTGTTCCCATTGGTACCCGGGTACATCCGTCAGCGTCGACTGCTGAACGAAGAAACACAGAACATGGCGCGTCAGGCCCCTGCAGAAGGCGCGATCCCCGTACGGCTTCAGAAAATAGGGATCCTCCGACCAGTCGTTGTTGAAGTTGGTGTACGCCTCCGCCTGGTTGACGGGCTTGCCGTAAATGTGCGCCGCGCTTGCCGCCTGTCGCACCGTGGCGCCGAACTGCTCCGGCATGTATTTCGCAGAGGTACGGAAGAACCTGCTGGCAACTCCCTGTGTCGTCCCTCGCGGGTTTCCTTTAGCGTCGCGAACCGGGCCACGCGAGCTCCAGAACTCTGCCATCGGGATATCGCTGATCCCTAAGACCTCGAGTGCGTTCATGAACTGATCGAAGTACGGTCCGCCGGATTCCGGATGCATGCCCAAGCCATGTTTTGCCGAGAGTTCACTGAGACGCCCGTAGTAGTTCTGCGCAATCAGGTCCGCGACCGTGCGTCGATAATCCCAGATAAACCTGACGGTCAGTTCGGGCGTGTCCAGTCTCTTCCCGGTGAGAGCCGGGAGGTACTTGACGGGATCGTAACCTCTGCGCTCACGAAACTCGGAGATGAACTTGTTGGTCCAGGTGGGAACACCAATCTCCCAGCTGTCGATGTGCGTGTATCTGAGAGTCGTGCCGACCAGCGGACCGGCATCCTCGATCAGTTTCTGGGCCGTTTCCGCGAAATGCAGATCCATTGCCTCCGCACTCATTGGGTCGATTTCCCACTGCGGTATCGGCCACGATGACATCTGCACGCGTCGGTAGCCTGCGTCCGTGAAAGGTTGCACGACATAGCCGATGCGGAGGATCGTCCACCGCCCGGCAGGGGACTTCCAGTGCAGGCGCTCGCCGCGCATGAAGCCGGTCAGGTCGATGGCCTGCTCGAGCGACCAGACACCGTTTCGCTCGCGGCACGCGAGCACAACGATATCCCGATACCAGTCGACGGGGTCCTGGGTTACTTGCGGGAGGCCGCTATCGAGACTGCTCGCCGCGGACGGAGGAGCGCTCGGCTTGGGCAGGTATCTCGGCAGCTCGCGGTCGATTTCTGCTCCGCCTTCTACGAGCGTCTCCTTCCAGACAAAATCCTTGATGGCGAGCTCCCGGGTCACCCACGGCCCGCCGGCATTCCATCCACTGCAGAGATTGACACTCATCTCCAGCCCCAGTCGCGCCGCCTCCCTGACGGCATGGCGAAAGTTGACGCGCCATTCCTCCGACATGAAAAGCGGCCCCTTTGGTGCATTACGTCCACCCAGGCCAGCATCGAACAACAGAACGCCACTGACCCCCTGCTCTTTCATGGCTTCGAGATCGGCGGTGATCCCTGCTGCGCTGGCTGCGCTATCCAGCCACCACCAGTAAACCCACGCCTTCGAACTGTCCGGTGGACTCTGGAACGCCTGCTCCAATGCACCCAGCTGACCTGGTGCGATTTCGCCATTACCGAACAAGGGAGCGCACCGCAAGATCAATCCGGCAGCGCCGGCGCTCGCCACGAAAGCGCGGCGTGAGATCCGGGGAATTGCAGTCGGCAGCATGTGCTCCTCACCGGCAGCACATAGACGGGAAGGTTTTGTTCTTTTCGACTCTCGCATATGGCTTACCATTCCGTTAGCGTGGTCATCTCGCCTGAGCTGGCTGCGGCTTGACTGCCCTAGGATAGACCAACTAAGCTGGAAACGTTGCCAGCCGCGAATTGAGCCGGATTTCTGCGCCACGTGATATGTCGATGAAAGCGAGCATGCTGTTCCTGAGCGCGGCATGCGCGCTCGCAACTTCAATGGCTTACGCCGCAGGAAGCGCCGATGCGCTTGCGCCTGTCGGCGGGGCGCGGCAGCCGGCACCCCCGCCTGCCCGCCCGGTAACCGAAAACCTTTTCGGCACGAACGTCACCGACAACTATCGCTACATGGAGAAGCTCGCGCCGGAAACCCTGGCCTGGATGAAGGCGCAAGGGGTCTATACGCGAAGAGTCATGGACGCCATCGCTCTCCATGCGGCCTTGAAACAGCGGGTGGCGGCGTTTACCGGCAGCTTCGGCTTCATCCAGAATTACGTGTCCGCAGGCGCACGGCAGTTCTACGCGGAACGCTCTCCGGGAGCGGACGATTTCGAACTGATCGTCAAGGATGAGAAGGGCAAGCGCAAACTCGTGGACATCGCCGCGATCCGCGCCGCGCATGACGGCGAGCCGTACGCCATCAGCTATTTCCTCGCAGCGCCGGACGGATCGAAAGTTGCTGTCGGGATTTCCGCAGGCGGATCGGAAGCGGCGCAGCTCTACGTTTACGACGCGGCTACCGGCAGGCAGATCGCTGGCCCACTCGACCGGGCGGAGTACGGCGCAACCGCCTGGAGCGGCGATTCCGGGCTGCTCTATCTTGTGCGGCTGAAGAAGGTGTCGACGGCCGAGGAGATCGACAAGTATAAGAACCCGACTGTGCAGGTGTGGGATCTGAAGTCGCCGCCGCGCTCGGTTGCCGGCAGCGGCATCGGCAAAAATACCGACTTTGAGCCTGATGAAGCCCCGGCGATCATAATCGATCGCGATTCACCGATTGCGCTGCTCGTCTCGAGGAACGGCGTGCAGAGCGAACTGAAGCTGTGGACGGCGCCGGCCGCGAGCGCAAGCAGCCCCGACGCACCATGGAAGCCGTTCATCGACCGCAACGACGGTGTCACGCACTTCAGTATTCGCGGCAACGAGGCTTTCCTCGTGTCGCATAAGAACGCGCCTACCTCGCAGGTCTTGCATGTGAAGGCCGGGGCGCCGCTCTCGACCGCGACGGTGCTGGTACCCGCGCTCCCGGACCGGGAAATAGAGGATGTGCGTGCCGCCGCCGACGGCCTTTACGTGTTGGCCCGGCGGGGTGTCTATTCGAGGCTGCTCCGCGTGCCCACCGGTTCGACCAGGATCGAAGAGATACCGCTTCCGGCGAAGGGGCACATTGCGGAGGCCTTCACCGATCCGAGCAAGTCCGGAATCGACATCAATCTGTCGAGCTGGGTGCTGCCGCCGCAGGAGCTCGCTTACGACCCGAAGACCAGGAAGTTCACCGCCCTCGGGATCGAAGTTCAAGGCGCCATGGATCCGGCGAAATTCACCGTCAGCGACCGCGAAGCCAAGGCGCACGATGGCACGATGATTCCGCTCACGATCATCGAACCCCTGGGCGCATCCAAGCCGCAAATCGTGCTGCTGGAGGCCTACGGTTCCTACGGTCATTCGCTACTTGCGGAGTTCAATCAGTGGCGCGCGCCGGTCATGAATGAGGGCATTACCTACGCCATCTGCCATGTACGGGGTGGCGGCGAGTTCGGTGAAGCCTGGCGGCTCGCCGGCAAGGACGCCAACAAGCACAACACGTGGCAAGACGACATTGCGTGCGGCGAGAACCTCGTCGCCCGCGGGATTACCACAAGGGACAAGCTGTTCATCATCGGCATGTCGGCCGGCGGCATTACCGTAGCCCGAGCGATGAGCGAGCGCCCCGATTTGTTCGCCGGTATCATCGATTTCGTGCCCGCCGCGAACACGCTGCGAATGGAGTTCTCGCCCAACGGCCCGCCCAACGTCCCGGAATTCGGCACCGTGACGACGGAGCCTGGATTCAGGAATCTCTACGCGATGGACTCCATCCAGCATGTGGAGAAGGGCGTGCGCTATCCGGCGATCATGATTTCGCTCGGCCTGAACGATCCACGGGTCGAGCCCTGGGGCCCGGGGAAATTCGCCGCGGCGCTGATGGCGTCGGGATCAGCCGATCCGGTGCTGCTGCGGGTCGATCTGAACGCCGGTCACGGCCACGGCTCAACAAGAGCACAAACCGATTTATTGGTGACCGACTGGATCGCCTTCATCAACTGGCGCGCGGGCGTCCCGGGCTGGCGTCCCAACTTCGGCAAGAACGGCTCTTAGAAACCAGCCGCACGGGCGCGTTCCATCCATTGGGGACAGCGCGCTCGCATGCGTACGGAAGGCGGCACCGATGAAGAGACTGCGGTCCGCTCTTGCCGCAGGGCTGCTGTTCGCAATCACGGCCCATGCCGCGGAGATCTGGCAGACGCTGCCGAAGCCGCCTCCCATGCCTCAGGCGCGGGAAAGCGGGATGGCGCCGGTCAATGACATCCGCATGTATTACGCGGTGTACGGCGAGGGCCCACCTGTGCTGCTGATTCACGGCGGACTCGGCCACGCCGACATCTGGGGCTTCCAGGTTCCGGCGCTGGCCAAGGACCACAGGGTGATTGTCGCCGACAGCCGCGGTCACGGGCGCAGCACCCGCTCGAGCAAACCCTTCAGCTACGCGCTGATGGCCGATGACTACCTGGCACTGCTCGATTTCCTGAAGATCGACAAGGCGGCGCTGGTCGGCTGGAGCGACGGCGGCATCATCGGTCTCGACATCGCAATCCGTCATCCGGAGCGGCTCAGCCGGCTATTTGCATTCGCTGCCAACTACACGCCCGAGGGCACCAGGGACGTCGCTCGCAGCCCGACCTTCAACGCCTACCTCGTGCGCGCCCGGGAAGACTATGCGTCCATGTCGCCGACACCCGCTGAATTCGACGCCTTCCTCAAACAAATCTCCCGGATGTGGGCGACGGAGCCCAGGTATTCCAGGGAGCAGCTGCGCTCCATCACCGTGCCGACGATGATTTTCGATGGCGAACACGATGAAGCGATCAAGCCCGAGCACACTCGCGAGATGGCAGAACTGATCCCCGGCGCGAGTCTCGTGATCATGAAGGATGCGAGCCACTTCGCGATGTGGCAGAAACCTGAGGAGTTCAACGCGACGGTGCGGAAGTTTCTGGCTGGCAACCAGCCGGTATCAGGCCGCTCATCAAGATGAGCACGCTCCCAACGGACGCCAATAACTAGGAGACGGGAGTTATGGCCACGCTCACACGTTTCTGCAGAGTCCTGTGGACGGTGATCGTTGCGCTGGGCGGCTGGCGCGAAGCGGTGGCGGAAGTCAGGCTTCCGGCAGTCATCGGCGATTCAATGGTGTTGCAGCGGGACGCCAGGATACGCCTGTGGGGTTGGGCTGATCCCGGTGAACCGGTGACGATCGCCTTCCTCGGCGATTCCTTCAGTACGAGGACCGATCACACCGGCCGCTGGTCGGTATCCCTCGGCCCTTATCCTGCTGGCGGGCCGTATGAAATGTCGATAGCCGGGAAGAACACTCTGAAGCTGGGCGACATCCTGATCGGGGATGTCTGGCTCGCTTCCGGGCAGTCGAACATGGAACTGCCGCTGGGGGCGTATTTCGGTCTGCACGTCGACAACGCCGACCGCGAGATCGCAGCGGCCACCTTCCCGCGGATCAGGCTGCTCGCGGTCGAGCACAGGACAGCGCCTCGCCCGGATTCAGACACCACGACCGCAGGCTGGCAGGCAGCCACCCCGGAGACGGTTGCGCACTTTTCTGCCGTGGCCTATTTCTTCGGCCGGGAGTTGTACCAGCGATACCAGGTGCCCATAGGGCTGATTCAGGCTTCCTGGGGCGGCACCGCCGCGGAAGCATGGATGAGTGAATCGGCACTGCAGCGATTCCCCGGCTTCGCGAAATCAACAAAAGTGCTAAGCGGAATCACCGCGACGGCACGGGCCGACTACAGGGAATACGCGCGGCGCAAAGCGGCCTGGTATCAGGCGCACGGACACAAGGACCGCGGCCGCGTGGATGGCCGCAGTGTCTGGGCAGACCCGAAGCTCGACTCGAGCGCCTGGCCGACGATCGCCCTCCCCCAGGAGTTCGCGGCCTGCGGCAAGGATTTCGACGGATTTGCCGGGACAATCTGGTTCAGACGAACAATTGTGGTGCCCGGTGAGCAGCTCGGAAGGACCCTATTCCTCAGCCTGGGACTTTTCTCGTATGAGGACGTGACCTACTTCAACGGTGAGCAGGTGGGGGCCACGCAGGGGTTTCTCACACCGCGAGAGTACGTGGTGCCGGCCGGGCAGGTGAGAGCGGGAGAGAACACCATCGTAGTGCGTCTTACAGGGATCAATGTGGCGACATTCTCCTGTACCGGCATATTTGATCCGGACGAGCCGATGATGGCGACCATCGGCGAGACCAAGGTGCCTCTCGATGGCAACTGGAGTTACATGCCTGGACCGGACTTGCGCGACTTTCCACGCACCGACGCCGTAACCCTCGCCGCCAATCCCTCGCCAAGTACGCCCACGGCACTGTTCAACGGCATGATCAGCCCGCTCCTGCCGATGCGCATCAAGGGGGTCATCTGGTACCAGGGCGAAGCCAATGCCCCGCGGCCGGCGCAGTACCGAACCCTGTTTCCGGCGCTCATCGGCGACTGGCGCAGGCAGTGGGGCTACGAGATGCCCTTCCTGTTCGTGCAACTCGCAGGCTTTGGTCCAAACAAGCCCGAGCCAGCAGACTATCCATGGGCCGAACTTCGCGAAGCGCAAACCATGACGCTAGCCGTTCCGGAGACCGCGATGGCCACCACGATCGATATCGGTAACGAGCAGAACATCCATCCGAGCGACAAGCAGGATGTCGGTCACCGCCTGGCGCTGGCGGCCGCCAGGGTGGCGTATGGCGAGAACGTAGTCGACTCCGGTCCTACCTACCAGTCCATGGCAACCGAGAACCGGCAGATCCGCATCCGCTTCTCGCACGTCGGGTCGGGCCTGGTGATCCGGGACAAATACGGCTATGGACGCGGCTTCGAGATCGCCGGCATCGATGGGAAATACCACTGGGCTCAGGCGAGGCTCGACGGTCAGGACATCATCGTCTGGAGTCCGCTCGTCGAACACCCCACATCGGTACGGTACGCATGGAGCAATACACCCGACGGCAATGTATACAACCGTGAGGACCTTCCCGCCGTGCCCTTCCGGACGGACAAACCCCACGATTGAACCTCCTGCAGCAGGAGAAAATGCGATCTTCCAATCCCCCTGGAAATGAACTGATCGGGTACGTATGGATGATTGGGCCTGACCTTCAGAAGCAGGCATAGCTTGCAGCCGAAGCAGTGTTACCGCCGCGATAGACCACCTTCTTCGGATACACGCAAAGCGGCCGGCTCACGGACTTCCTGGAGTTCCACATGACGAAGCCTTCGGGAGATGTGCCCTTTTCGACCCAGTTCACCAACGCGCCATACAATTCGCGCGGATCAGGCAGTGGCGGATCGGCCGGCGGACTAACACCCGACAAACCATCGACGCTCACGAGCCCGTGACCCATGCCGGGAGCTAAGAAGTACCTGAAGAACTCCTGGGTAGCCGCCAGACTTCCCATATGTGAGGTCACTTGATCGTAGTAATTCGTCGTTCCACAGGGTGGGACTGCCTGATCCGCCATACCCTGAAACATGATCAGCTTTCCGCCCCGCGCCTTGAATCGGGTCAGGTCTGGATCGTTTCCATTCCATGGACCGAACTCGCCCTCGAGCCTGGCGGCGACAGCTTGCGCGTGTGCGAGATCAGCATAAGTCAGCGTCCGCCACCCGTCTTCGCCATTGCCAGACGCATTGCTGAAACGGCGCAGGGGAGCCACTGCAGTGGAGCCCAGCTTTGGATTCTGAAGTACTGTCGCGAGCCAGCCAGAAGCCAGCGGATTTGCCACTGCTTTGCCGTCTTTTGAATCTGCCGTGCCTCGGGCGCCGGCAAGCACGCCGCCGCGCGGGATTCCGAACCATAGCTGACTGGCCACAAGCCGACAGGCGTTATCCCCGTTATCCACCGCCGGATCGGGCACGCTCCCATCTGCGGTCTGGCCGTACCACATCTTGTTCAGCGCTCGAGCTTGCGCCTTGGTAAGGCAAGCGGGCGTCTCATTCAGCCCCCCGCTGTTGGTACAGAGTACCGATCTGTCCTCGACAGGATTGTAGTTGCAGGCCGCCGGATCGCTGATGAACCCGTCGTGCGTGCCATTGAGGAGCGTGTCGCATGCGCTCACCGCAGCGGCGGACGCGAGCTTCAGTTGATCGGGTGTCAGCGGAGTGCCACTCAGGTCTCGCTGCATGACAACTTGCGGGTAGATCATCGCCGTACCCAAGCGCGTCCAGTTGATTGCCGGCATACCCACAAGGATGCCATTGAAGTCGCCCGGATACTTTTGTGCTTCCATCAGGCCTTGCCGGCCCCCGCCAGAGGCTCCCGAGAAATAGGACGAGGTTGGAGCACGGCCGTAGTACCAAGCCGCGAGTTTCTTGGTCCTCACCGCCATCTCGTGGATTCCGCGCTGACCGAAGTCCCGCCATTGCGCCCTGCTGATCTTGCCATTCGGGTCCAGCATGAAGCTGCCGT
>Ga0123355_10010960_pt1 | contig 13951 bp, 10 predicted proteins | sample TergutEmb28metaG_3_FD_89872 | JGI IMG/M metagenome (GOLD analysis project Ga0123355, IMG submission 89872) | Embiratermes neotenicus P1 segment gut microbial communities from Petit-Saut dam, French Guiana - Emb289 P1 | ecosystem: Host-associated > Arthropoda: Insects > Digestive system > Gut ... | reverse complement strand
GACGAGGTTGACTCGATCCTGATTGACGAAGCAAGAACTCCGCTAATCATTTCAGGTGCGGGCGCAAAATCTGCAAGTACTTACAAGGACTTTGCAAAAGCCGTTGCAAAATTAAAAGAAGACGAAGATTTTGATTTGGACGAAGCGAAACGTACCTGTGCGCCAACGGAATCTGGCATTTCAAGGGTTGAGCGCATGTTGAGTATCGATGATATTTACATGGATCCTTCTGGTCAGATGGTTAATCACTTGCAGCAGGCCTTAAAAGCACAGTTCCTCTTTAAGCGCGATGTTGATTACATGGTGCAGGATGGCGAGGTTCTGATTGTTGATGAGTTTACTGGTCGTCCAATGGTGGGACGTCGTTACTCTGATGGCTTGCATCAGGCGATTGAAGCTAAGGAACGTGTCAGCATTCGTGAAGAAAATCAGACACTTGCGACCATCACACTGCAAAACTATTTCAGAATGTATGAAAAGCTTGCTGGAATGACAGGTACAGCACTTACTGAAGATAAAGAATTTCGTGAAATCTACAAACTTCCCGTTATGGCAATACCAACGAATATGCCCATGGTTCGCGAGGATCGCAATGATCTGGTCTACCGCGATGTTGAGACCAAGTACAATGCGGTTGCAGATCTTGTGGCAGAATGCAATGAGAAAGGGCAGCCTTGTCTGCTAGGTACAATCTCTATTGAGCACTCGGAGTATTTGTCCTTTTTGCTGAAGAAGCGCGGAATCAAGCACAATATTTTGAACGCAAAGCATCATGACAAAGAAGCTGTGATTGTTGCTCAGGCAGGTAGCTTGGGAGCCGTAACCATTGCAACCAATATGGCAGGTCGTGGCACTGACATCCTGTTGGGTGGAAATCCAGAAAAATTAGTTGATGAATATCTGCGTAAGGCAGGCATCGACCCGGAAGAAGCGAATGATGAGCAGCGAGAAGAGGCTTTTCAGGTAGCAAAGAAGCAGTGTGATGACGAGCGCGTCAAAGTTATTGATGCCGGCGGACTAGCTGTTATTGGTACCGAGCGTCACGATGCGCGTCGTATTGACAACCAGCTGCGTGGTCGTAGTGGACGTCAGGGCGATCCTGGCATGTCGCAATTCTATTTATCGCTTGAAGATGACCTGATGCGCTTGTTTGGAGGTGACCGCCTAGAACGTGTTACCGAGATGATGAAGACTGCCGATATGGATGATAACGTACCAGTTCCCGCGAAGTTTGTTTCAAAGCGAATCGAAGATGCTCAACATAAAGTTGAATTGATGAACTTTGCATCGCGTAAGCACGTACTGGAATATGACGATGTCATGAATAAACAGCGTGAAGTTATTTATGCAGAGCGCAAAAAAGTTCTTGATGGCAAAGATATTCATGATCAGGTTGATTTTGCTCTTGGCAAAATTACGGGTCTTGCAGTAAAAGAATATTGTGGAGATGAAAAATCAGATCCAGGTACTTGGGATATTGATGCTCTTGCTAAGTGGTATCAGGACTTTACGGGCATTCGAGCAGGCGATACAAAAAAAGCCCTCGCAAATGCAGGCAAGAGCAGTGAGGTCACTGATATTCTTGTCGATGCCGCACGGGCAAAATACTCTGAGAAAGAAGAGTTGTTGGGACCAGAGAATGTCCGCGATTTGGAGCGACAAGTGATGCTGCGTATTCTTGATACGCGCTGGATGAGTCACCTTGAAGAGATGGATTATCTAAAAGAGGGAATCGGTATGCGTGCCATGGGGCAGCGCGATCCAAAGGTTGAGTACAAAAATGATGCCTTTGAGATGTTTATCGGACTGGTGCAGTCAATTGACGAGGACTTTGTCAAAACTCTGATGCACATTAACGTTGTAGTTGCTCCGCAACAAGAAGAACCTTCATTCTTGCGTGGAGCAAGCTACTCAGCTCCTGCCGAGGGCGGCGGTGCTGTAATGGCACAAGCAGCAGAAGGTGCTACTGCGGGCATGGGTCCATCAAGTGGCGATATTAAGGCTGCAGCAACTGCTGCTGGCGGCGGACGCACAAAAACGGTTAAGAAGGATAAAGAAGATCCGTATGCAAACGTAGGACGTAATGATGTCTGTCCTTGTGGTTCAGGCAAAAAATATAAAAAGTGCCATGCATTGGTAGACTAGCTTTAGAATTTAGTAATCCTTGCTAGAGAATCGTTTGACAGAAATTGCGGCTTTGCGCGACCGCCAGATATACCTTGCCGGTCAGCTTGCAAGTGACGAGGTTCATGCAGAGCTTGCAATTCTTGAAAAGCGTAGCGCAGAACCTGATTTTTGGAACGATCAATCATCTGCTCAGGAAGTTATGAGTCGCGCTGCTGCTATCCGCGACAACATAGAAGCGTACGCACAATTGTCAAATGCGCTTGATGATCTTGAAGTTGCTCACGAACTTGCCTTTACAGAGGGCGATGCAGAGTTGAGCGCAGAGGTTGACGATGACTTGATTCGCATTGATGCACAGGCAACAGAATTGGAAATTCTTACTTGGTTTGACGATGAACTTGACAGTGAAGATGCGATCGTAACTATTAATCCGGGACAAGGCGGACTTGAGGCTCAGGACTGGACAGAAATGCTCTTTCGCATGTATCAGAAGTATGCGGACAGACGTAGCTGGAAGGTTACGATTCATGATGCAGTTCCTGGAGACGTAATTGGGCTCGACAGGGCAACATTTACTGTTTCTGGACGAAATGCTTATGGAATGTTGCGTAGCGAAGTGGGAACACATCGTCTAGTACGCATTAGTCCAACTGACATCAAAAAACGCAGACAAACAACCTTTGCAGGCGTGAGCGTGCTTCCTGTACTGCCAGATACTGTTGAGGTTGACCTAAAAGATGAGGATTTGCGCATCGATGTTTTTCGTGCAAGTGGCCCTGGCGGACAAAGCGTCAACACGACAGATTCAGCAGTGCGCATAACACATATTCCCACAGGCATTACAGTGTCGTGCCAAAATGAAAAATCTCAACTAAAAAACAAGGAGTCTGCATTTAAAATTTTGAAAGCGCGGCTTTTTGAGGAAGAAAAAGCCCGCAAGGCTGCAGAGCTTGAAGAGTTGCGTGGGCCAAAGACTGACATCACCTGGGGTTCACAAATTCGTAACTACGTTTTATATCCATTTCAGCTGGTCAAGGATGTTAGAACGGGCGTTGAAAAGGGCAATGTAGATGCTGTGCTTGACGGTGATTTAGATGAATTTGTTGTAGCGTATCATCAGTGGAGGGCAACACAATAGTCATGATGAATCTTCAGAAAAATTGTGTAGATAACAATAAGGCGATTAAGGCAGATTTGCATGTGCATACCGTAGGCTCAGGACATGGATTTTCAACAGTAAGTGAAAATGCTGAAGCAGCACTCGAAAAGGGAATGGAATTGATTGCTATTACTGATCATGGACCATCTATTCCGCAAGGTGCACACAATTGGTATTTTTGGAACCTGAGCCATGTTCCTGGTATTTATAAAGGACTTGTTATTTTGCGCGGTTGCGAGGCAAATCTTATTCCCGACAGCAGCAAGTATGAATCACGGTGGGGAATAGATGTTGCTGACATTGTTGCGCAAAGACTTGACTATGTAACCTTTGGCTTTCATCCTACTGTGGGCTTTGATGATAAAGACAGTGACAGAAATACTGATGCAGCAATACATGCCATGCAAAGTCCCTACGTAGATCAATTCAACCATCCAGGCAATTTAGCGGAATTTCCCTTTGATGTAGATGCAGTAATTGCTGCTGCGGTTGAAAATGATGTTGTCATAGAGCTCAACAACAGTTCTCAAAACCCCTTGGGTGCGCGCGCAGCAACAGGTGCTGCAGAAATTGATTTCGCACGCAAAGCATACAGTGCAGGTGCAAAGCTTGCCATAAATAGTGACGCACATCACGCGACAGGGATTGGCGTCATTGAACCCGCATTGAGCCGTGCAGCAGATGCAGGTATTCCAATTGACGCTTACATAAATATCGACAGCAATCGTGCACTTGAGCATATTCAAGGCAGGCGAGAACGCCCATTGCTTGCTGCAGCACTAGCACAGACGCAGAAAGAGATATAGGCATGAAAGACTTACCAAAAGTACATGGTGATACGGTAGAAATTTTGGAGGCAGCAGAGCCAACGACATCAGAGCGCTTGATTGCAGTAGTTGCATATTTTTTCTTTTTCCTGCCTATGATTTCGATTCCAAAGATGGGGATTTACAGTTATACCGATCAGTCAAATTTTGTGAAATATCATGCAGGTCAAAGCTTGATACTCTTTATTGCAAATCATGCCTTCATGCTTCTTTACGGCGTGGCTCTTTTAGTCCTGATGCAGTTTGACAACATTCCTGCTATTGTTTATCAGACGATGGCAGTAACGTGGGTATTTCCTGCCTTAATGCTGTTTGCAGGAATAAGAAACGCATCCATAGGAAATGAAAAGCCATTGCCCCTAATTGGAAAACTTCCCATTAAAGTATAATTTTTTCAAATCACCTCTTTACGCCTGCCCTGAATGTGATATCGTTGTAAGTGACCTTTAATCTAGTCCTGTGAGGCTGGTAAGGACACCTACATAGAAGCTGATATGCTGCCCAGCACACTAGATATAGTGTTTCTGCATGCAGAGTATCACGAATCCTGTTAGTTGCCCTTGCCGCTAGGTGTGGGCGATTTTTTCTTAAAGTGCGCAAATGCGGACTGTCGACAGGAGGGATGCTTGGATGGCTACCAATACAAGTGATGTTGTAAAAACAACCGTGATGACATCTGATGATGTTAAGCGATCTTTGATGCGTATTTCGCATGAAATTCTTGAAGCAAATGGAGGATCTGACAATGTAGCATTGGTGGGAATTGTAACTCACGGAAACAATGTTGCTTCTGCCATTGCAGATAATATTTATGCAATCGAAGGCACAAAAGTACCTGTTGGCACCCTTGACATCTCACTATATCGCGACGATATTGCCACAAAGCTTTCTCCTGTTTTACATAGAACGGACATCCCTTTTGACGTTTCGGATAAGACGATTGTGCTTGTGGATGATGTTCTATTCACGGGTCGCACGATTCGCGCAGCAATGGACGCGGTAATTGACTTTGGTAGACCACGAGCAATTCAATTGGCAGTATTAGTGGATCGCGGTCATCGCGAACTGCCTATTCGTGCAGACTTCGTAGGTAAAAACGTGCCTTCTGCAAGGACAGAACGTGTGCGTATTCGCCTCGAAGAAGTAGATGGTGTAACCAGTGTGGACATCTTGGGAAATGATGTAGGCACGGCACAAAATGCAAACAGTGCCTTGCAGCAAAGTGATATGTAGCGGGAGGTCTGTAAGATATGTCAATGATTACAAGTAGGCACTTGTTAAATATCGAAGATTTTACTAATGATGAAATCTATGCAGTGCTTGAAAATGCAAAGACTTTCAAAGAAGTCAACGAACGGCCGATTAAAAAGCTGCCAACGCTTCGCGGACGTACGATTGTAAATCTATTTCTAGAACCGTCAACACGCACGCGAGGATCCTTTGAGCTTGCGCAGAAGCGTCTATCTGCAGATAGCTTGAACTTTTCAGCATCAGCATCTGCGACTACAAAGGGCGAATCACTTATTGATACTGCTCAAACTTTTGATGCCATGAAGGTCGACATGGTGATTGTGCGTCACAAGTATGCGGGCACACCCTACATTTTGACGCAAAACATGGATGCACATATTGTAAATGGTGGTGATGGCATTAACGAACATCCCACACAGACCCTACTTGACTTGTTTACAATTCAAGAAAAGCTTGGTCGCATAGAAGGATTGACAGTTGGCATTGTGGGCGATATCGTGCACAGTCGCGTTGCAGGATCCTTAGCTCCTGCGCTTAAGAGACTGGGCGCACGTGTAATCTTTGTGGCTCCACCTGCGTATCAACCAGTAGTGCCTGAAGCATTGGGGGCAGAGGCTTCTTATGATTTTGACGCGATTTTGCCAGAGCTTGATGTCGTGTGCCTATTGCGTATTCAAGGAGAGCGCGCTCAGGGCTTAAGTGTTCCGTCAATTAGAGAATATGCTTCACTGTATGGACTAAATGCTGCTAGAGCGAATACCCTAATGCGTAAAGACGCGATTGTTCTACATCCAGGTCCCATGAATCGTGGGGTTGAAATCACTCCTGATGTTATTGCTGATCCGCGCACGTATGTATTGGATCAAGTAAATGCAGGAGTTGCTGTTCGTATGGCAGTCATGTACATGATGTTGGGAGGAGACGCTGATGAGTAAAATATTGTTAAAGGGTGCACGCGTCGTTGACCCCGCAGTCAAGCTGGATAAAATTGCAGATGTATTGGTGCAGCGTGGACGAATTGCATGTGTTTGTCCTGCAGGTGACTGTGCTGATGTTTGTGCAGATACGACAGTTATTGATTGTAGTGGAAAGATTCTGGTTCCTGGATTGGTTGACCTGCATGTTCATTTGCGTGAGCCAGGTTTTGAGTATCGTGAGGATATTGCCAGTGGTACACATGCAGCAGCACATGGTGGCTTTACTGCAATTGGTGCTATGGCAAACACGAACCCTGTGATTGATACAGGTGCAACGGTAAAATTTGCGCTAGACAAAGCAGCAGAGGTTGGCTGTGTGCGTGTCTATCAGTACGGTGCACTAACTAAGGGTCTTGCAGGCACGCAACTTGCAGAAATGGCCGACATGCATCGTAGCGGCGCTGTTGCGTTCAGTGATGATGGTATGGGAATTCAAAACCCGCAATTAATGCGTCGTGCGATGGAATACGTTCACATATTTGACGGATTAATCATTGCACATTGCGAAGATGAGGATTTAGTAGATGGAGGAGTTGTTCACGAAGGGCTCGTTGCGACTCGATTGGGGGTGGCAGGGCAAGCCTCGCTGTCTGAAGCACTTGCCGTACATCGCGATATCGAGCTTGCGCGTCTCACAGGCACGCGCTTGCATATTGCACATGTGTCAGCTGCTGCATCAATAGATGCGATACGTGCAGCAAAGGCGGCAGGGGATATCCGTTTGACCGCAGAGGTAACACCACACCACCTATTTATGAATGAAGATGACCTTGATTTAACCTACAATACAAATCTCAAGATGAATCCGCCGTTGCGCAGTGAAACAGATAGAGCGGCGCTGCTTGAGGCCTTGCTGGATGGCACGATTGATACAATTGCCACAGATCATGCACCTCATGCCCCACAAGAAAAAGAACTTGAGTTCGAACTTGCAAATTTTGGAACAACAGGGCTTGAGACCGCGCTATCTGCAGTGATTACGCACTTGGTATTGCCAGGCATAATGGATTGGGCGACTTTAGTTGATCGCATGAGCCACAGACCGCGAGCAATTCTGGGAATTGAGCCAGTGACAATTGCAAAAGGCTCGACTGCTGACATCACGATAGTTGACCCCGAAGCAGAAATTGTTGTCACGAAAGATTGGTTGGTTGGGAAAGGTAAAAACTCAGCATTTTTAGGCAAAACTCTTACAGGTGTGGCAAGTGAGGTAATAGTTGACGGAACGTTGGTATTACGGGGCGGAGAGATTATATGAAAAGTGACAAAAGTGCAAAAATGAACAAGGCATGGCTGGCAACATCAACTGGCTTGATTCTGCAAGGCAGATCCTGCGGAGCAAACGGCACCGCAACAGGTGAGCTGGTATTTAACACATCTATGAGTGGCTACCAGGAACTGATTACTGATTTTGCAACCACTGGTCAAGTACTGGTATTTACCATGACGCAAATCGGCAACTATGGCGTTAATGCTCATGATGTGTCAAGTGGAGGAGTGCATCCATCAGCGGTCGTCGCGCGTGACATTTGTGATGAGCCATCGAACTGGGCATCTGAGGGTAGCTTGCCTGACTATCTGGCAAAGCATGGTGTTCTTGCCATAGATCAAATCGATACTCGCTTGCTGACACGCAATGTGCGCGACCATGGTCCAGTAAAAGCGGTTGTAACGACTGTTGCGATGAGTGATGACGAGTTAATCAAGCTGGCAAGTGATGCAGAAACCAGTCTCGTTATGAATGATGCAGAACTGATGGCACAAGAGATGGGAGCCAGATTAACAAGGCTTCCTGTAGGACATCGTGCAAGCAATATTCCAGTGAAAGATTTACGTACAGGCGATGTTTTGATTACTGCACAACATCATGGCTATGACATCAATCTTGATGGTGTTGATGATGTTGAGGTGACTCACGTCAACTTGAACGATGACAGTGTCGAGGGCTTTATAGTGACTAGCACAGGTGATGAATATACCTTGTTCAGGTCACTTGAATTGAGAGAACTGATAACGCCAGATATGGATTAACCATTTAGCAGCAAAGAGGAAGGATTGACAAATGGAGCGGACTTTACTTTTAGCAACGGATTTTGATTCCTATGCGCCAAAATTAATTGAAATTGTGGCGGGTGCACGTGCTCGAGGAATTGTTAAGTGTGTGCTGTTGCACGTGTTGGACACCTCAGCACTTGAAATGCCTGTCATTTCGAAAAGCATTGATCAGACTTATCGCAAGTTAGATGATATGGGTGCTCCGCTGCGTGCAGAAGGCATCGAAACGATAACGCGCGTCGAAACAGGAAATCGCTCTCATGATATCAGGCGCGTAGCAGAGCAAGAAAAAGTTGACGTTATTGTTATGGGTACAACTGCAAAGAGTAACATGCAGCGCTTGTTAGAAGGCTCTGTTTCTGCAGCAGTTACCTGGGGACAAAAAGCTCCAACCCTGCTACTGCGTGATGACATTTTGAACCAGATTGATGATCCAAAAAGCTTCTCGGCGAACTGGTCAATGAATTTAGTTGTGCCCGTTGACTTTAGTTCGTCCAGTGCACGTGCGGTCTTGCAATGTACGCACTTTGAGCCAACTGCGGTAGGTACGGTGCGTCTATTGCACGTAATTCAATCAAAGCGCGGAGAATCACCTGATGATTATATCGACCAGATAAAAGAATACGAATTCCGCCTATCAGCATTTGCAAGCATGCTTGCAGACCATGATATTCAGGCAGAGATTGTAGTGCGTGTTGGCGAAGATAAAAAAGATGAGATAGTTGCAGAGATCAAGCAGGCTCAGGCAACAGGAATGGTTATTGGCGGTGGTGGACGTTCAAGCTTTAGAACCTTTATCTTGGGGTCAACGTCACGTTCGGTCTTGCTGGAATCTCCTGTTCCTGTAATGGTGGTGCCATAATGCCAAAACGGACTGACATAAAAACAATTCTGGTTATAGGATCTGGACCGATTATTGTTGGTCAAGCGTGTGAATTTGACTATTCAGGTGCGCAGGCTTGTAAGGTATTGCGTTCTGAGGGCTACCGCGTGGTCTTGCTGAACAGTAATCCGGCAACTATCATGACTGACGTTGAGATGGCAGATCGCACCTATATTGAGCCCATTACTCCTGAATTTGTTGAAAAAATTCTGGAAGCAGAGGATATTGATGCAGTGCTACCTACGCTGGGTGGACAAGTTGCTTTAAACTGTGCAATTGATTGCGCAAAAGCAGGAATTTTTGAGCGCCATGGCGTTGAAATCATTGGTACAACAATTGACACCATTCACAAGGCAGAAGACCGCAAGTTGTTTGGAGAGGCGATGGAGTCCATTGGACTGGACGTGCCCTTGAATACTTACGTGCATTCGGTGGAAGAGGCGACAGAATTTGCTCAGAAGGCAGGCTTTCCACTAGTTATTCGTCCCAGCTTTACTATGGGTGGTGCTGGTGGCGGCATTGCTTTTACCCAAGAAGAATTGGTTGATGTCGTCCAGTATGGCATTGACATTTCTCCTGCATCACAAGTATTGGTTGAAGAAAGCATTATTGGCTGGAAAGAGCTCGAGATGGAAGTTGTTCGCGATACAGCAGGCACTGCCATCATTGTGTGCAGTATTGAGAATCTAGATCCCATGGGCGTACACACAGGTGACTCTATTACAATGGCACCTGCCTTGACCTTGACTGACCGCGAATATCAGATTATGCGTGATGCATCATTTAAGGTGCTTGAAGAAGTTGGCATTAAATGTGGTGGCAGTAACGTACAGTTTGCGATACATCCAAAAACAGGACGTATGGTTGTTATCGAAATGAATCCACGTGTGTCACGTTCAAGCGCACTTGCGTCAAAGGCGACAGGATATCCGATTGCAAAGGTAAGTGCAAAGCTTGCTGTTGGCTATACGCTTGACGAAATTACAAGCGACATGACAGATGGTACTCCTGCGAGCTTTGAGCCATCTGTTGACTACATTGTGTGCAAGGTTCCCCGTTTTGTGTTTGAAAAATTTGAAGGAACTGATGAAACTTTGACTACGCGCATGAAGAGTGTTGGCGAGTCGATGGCATTGGGTCGCAGCTTCATAGAATCTTTAAACAAAGCTATTCGCTCACTTGAGTCTGGGCGTGGCGGACTAGGTGCAGATGGACAAAACGATATTGCACCAAAAGATTTACGCAATAAATTGTCCAACAGAACTGCTGACCGCGTTTTTGCTGTAGCCGAGGCCCTAAGAGCTGGCATGAGTGAGAAAGAAGTGTCCGAGGTATCGACTTTTGATCCTTGGTTTGTAGCAGAAATTGGCAAGCAAATTGCTATTGAAAATAGCTTGCGTGGTCGCAAATTGGAAAATCTGAGCACAGAAGATTTTGAAGAAGCAAAACGAGTCGGACTGTCTGACGTACAAATCGCATGGTTACTGTCACAACTCTGTACAGAATGTGATTGCGGAGAAGAACGTGTCGTCAGTGAATTTGATGTTCGTGAACGTCGCACAGAATTAGAAGTTCTGCCTGTTTTCAAGAAGGTTGATTCCTGCGCAGGTGAATTCACTACTGATAAAAACTACTGTTACAAGACCTATGATGCAGAAGATGAGGTTATCGAGGCTGATAAGCCACGTGCAATGATTTTAGGTGCGGGTCCAAATCGCATTGGGCAGGGCATCGAATTCGATTACTGTTGCGTACATGCGGCCTACGCCTTGCGTGATGCGGGATACGAAACTGTTATGGTTAACTGCAATCCTGAAACAGTGTCTACAGATCCTGATACCTCTGATAGGTTGTATTTTGAACCACTTACCTTTGAAGATGTCATGGATGTTGTGGAGCGCGAGAAAGTCGAAGGTGTTGTGGTGACCTTTGGTGGACAGACTCCGCTCAAGCTTGCTAATGCCTTAGATCAGGCGGGTGTACCCATTATGGGAACACAGCCAGACGCAATAGATCTAGCAGAAGACCGTGAACGTTTTTCTGCAGTGCTTGACGAGTTGGGTCTGCGCTATCCTGCAGCAGGAACTGCCACAACGCTTGCAGAGGCACGTGAAATTGCTGGGCGCATTGGATTTCCGCTATTGGTAAGACCATCTTATGTCTTAGGTGGTCGCGGTATGGTTATTGCTTATAACGAAGAGTATCTAGATCGCTTTATGACAAAAGCAGCACGAATTTCTGGTGAACATCCCGTATTGCTCGACAGCTTCCTTGAGGGTGCTGTTGAGGTTGATGCAGATGCTGTTTCAGATGGTGAGACTGTCTATGTTGGTGGCATTATGGAGCACATTGAAGAGGCGGGTATTCACAGTGGTGACTCTGCATGTTGTTTACCGCCCTTTACGCTGTCAGATTCGATTATCGAAGAGATTCGCAAAGCGACAAAGAAGCTTGCTTTACGCTTGCAAGTAAAAGGGCTGATGAATGTTCAGTATGCCATTAAAGATGGCGTGTTATATGTACTTGAAGTCAATCCGCGTGCAAGCCGTACAATTCCTTACGTGTCAAAAGCAACAGGTGTGCAGCTGGCGCAGGTTGCAGCACGCATTATGGCTGGCGAGAAGCTTGCAGACATGGACTTACCAGATGATAGCATGCTACATACAAACAGATCTCGTTATTATGTGAAAGAGGCTGTCATGCCCTTTGGCCGCTTTCCAGGTGCAGACTCAGTTTTGGGACCAGAAATGAAGTCAACAGGCGAAGTCATGGGTGTTGCTGACAGTTTCCCGCTTGCTTATGCAAAATCACAGCTTGCGATTGACTATTCGCTACCAAAGCCTCCCAGCAATGCTGATGCTGACGACAAGCTTCCAAAAGCTGCGTTTATCTCGGTCTGTGATCGTGATAAGCGCGCCATTGTGCCAATCGCACGCGAATTGCACAATATGGGCTTTGAACTTATGGCAACTGGCGGAACTATGCGGGTGTTGGATGCGGCTGGTTTACCTGTGCGCTCTGTGCTCAAAAAGAGCGAAGGTCGTCCCAACGTTATTGATCATATGGATAACGGTGAAGTTGCCTTGGTGATTAATACGCCTCACGGTGAAGAATCGCGTGGAGATGGCTATTGGCTGCGCAGTGCAGCGGTGCGTAACTGCATTCCCAATATGACCAACATGGCAGCAGCACAGGCGATTGTTCAGGCAATCGAGGCTGTGCAGCGCGAACCATTGGGCATTACTGCTTTGCAGGACTATAACATAGTAGACTAGGCAGGATTTACAAAGCAGACTTGAACATAATAGAGAGCATGGTGCATGTGTAAACATACAAAATATGTGTGTCAGGCGCATATCGCGGCCAATGATTTGGTTGCGCCTGACACCTATGCGCTGATTCTTGATGTCAGTGTTGGAACAAAATTTGCAGAGGCTATCCAGTCAGGTCAGTTTATTGAGTTGAATCTGCGTCAGCCAGACTTGGTATTGCCGCGTCCCATTTCGATTTTTGCGACGCGCAGGGATAACAATTGTATTCAGTTAGAATTTCGTTATCAGGTGGTGGGCGAAGGCACGCAACGCTTAAGTACCATGCCTGTAGGTGCAAAACTGGAGATTTTTGGTCCGCTGGGAAATCGCTGGCCTATTGATGCTGGCACACAGCGGGCATTAGTTGTTGGTGGTGGTATTGGTTCTGCTCCTTTGGCAATGCTCGTCAAGGAACTTGCAGCTAAAGGCTGTGAGGTGACGATGGTTCAAGGCGCGCGCAGTGCAGAACTGCTGGCAGATGCAGACTTTTTTGAAGTGTGCTGCGATAGCCATTGCACTGCAACAGATGATGGTAGTCGCGGACACACAGGTCTGATTACCGAGCCTTTAGCAGAAATTCTTGCAAGCGAATCGTTCGATGTCGCCTATATCTGTGGTCCTGAGCCAATGCAGGAAGCATGCGCGAGACTTTGCATTGCGGCAGGAGTGCCAACATGGGTGAGCTTGGAACGCTTGATGGCATGCGGTGTGGGAGCATGCTTAACCTGTGTTGTTCCAACGATAAGTGGCTTGCAGCGCGTATGCAGTGATGGACCAATCTTCAATGCTCGGGAGGTGGACTGGGATGAGGCACGAAGCTCGCGCGTCCACTAGCCTTGCAGTTAGCTTGGACACACTCTGCTTGAAAAATCCCTTGACGGTTGCTTCAGGCACCTTTGGCTCTGGCAAAGAAATGGCAGATTTTATTGACTTAAATAGTCTGGGAATGCTAACTACCAAAGGTGTTTCTATGCAGCCTTGGACAGGTAATAGTGGCCTACGCATGCATGAAGTACGTTGCGGCATGTTGAACTCGATTGGCTTGCAAAATCCTGGTGTTGAGACTTTTTGTGAGCGCGATTTGACGTGGCTTGCTACAAATGCTCCTAATCTGCCTATCATGGTGAATGTTTGCGGTCACAGTGCAGCTGATTATGCCGCAGTAATTGAGCGATTAGAGCGCGAAACTATGGTTGCGGGCTATGAGATTAATATCTCTTGTCCTAATGTGAGTGAAGGTGGGCATGCCTTTGGCACCAGTTGTGCGGGTGCAACCGAAGTTACTACCGTATGTCGTGCGACTACAGAAAGACCACTTGTAGTAAAGCTCAGCCCGAATGTCACAAATATTGCTGAGATTG
>Ga0123355_10010958_pt1:10000-13952 | contig 13952 bp, 5 predicted proteins | sample TergutEmb28metaG_3_FD_89872 | JGI IMG/M metagenome (GOLD analysis project Ga0123355, IMG submission 89872) | Embiratermes neotenicus P1 segment gut microbial communities from Petit-Saut dam, French Guiana - Emb289 P1 | ecosystem: Host-associated > Arthropoda: Insects > Digestive... | reverse complement strand
TCCGCGACTGCTTATTCAATTTATTCGCAGCTACCCTCCTTATCGGAGGCCGTTCCTCTATCCGCAACCTGAGGACGCGCCATGCCGTGGTGACAGGGACCTACTAACACAGCCTCGGCCACTTTACCCGCAGGAAAGAGACTCGATGCCAACTGTATAGGAGGCAGTGTGGTCGTAAGGCCGGTCTGGACGGGTGCCGAAAATCTCGACCTCACCGGGCCTTCCAGCCCGTAGCGAGTCGCTATACGGACTGAGCTATCCCAGCCCACGAATATGTCAAGTACAAGTTTTAATTAAACATATACTTCAGCTGTGTATTCTTTTATTTGAAGCTCTCGATGTAAATTTAACCCTTTACAGACGAAGCGCAGACCGCTTTATTTAAAGACCCAGTCCGTACCGCGCTGTAAACACTTTGCATCTCTGTTATAAAAACCAATCAGTATATGCTGTAAGTGACACAAGTCGCTATTTGTTGTCAGATAAATACAAAACACATAAATACAGTATGGGCAGAGCGTACAGTTGTTGAATGTTAAACTGGGGGGTGCATCACGTAACAAGTAAGCTTTAGAAGGTTAACAAAGTTATGAGAACGTTATTAAATATACAGTTCATAACTTGGGCCAGTGTGTATTTTAACACAGTTCTACAAAGCTAGTTACTAACGTAGGAGTGATTAATAACTCCATAAATAAAAAAATGTCATAAAGGTTTAAAAATATTATGCATATTTTAGCAAGGTAAAACTGAAAACAAAACTGAAGGACATGCGTTGATTCACATATTGTTTCTATCACAAATATTTGAACAATAAAAGTCACGACAAACACGAAATATCAGAGATTTTAACAAATATCAAATCCGTTTCACAAAACGTGAAATTTCTTTCGCTTTATTCAAGAAAATACGGTACCAATACGTTAATGTGTTATTATGAAAATAATCCACGGGAGGATGAATCCTCCCGTTCAACCCATAACCAGTCCCTCACTACGTAGCATACGACGCACATCTAGCCAACTACACTCTCTACAACTGATTCCTACACAATATGGTAAGCAAAACTGCCCACAGTCCATACAGCCTAACTATTTGTAATACCACTAATCATTAATAATGAATTTGCTCAAATAGCTATTTTGATATCATACTCAAGAAATATAATTTATTTACAGATATGCGGTCACAACACCTTGTTTACAAAAACGAACTAAATCGTGAATATGTAATAACTTTAGCAAGGAAAGACGAAATTCCCTGACGATGATCTGAAAATTTCGAAACATGTCGGAGTGGTTTTAAGTGTTTTAAAGTGTTTTAAGTGAAAGTTATATAGGTGCATTTGTTGATTAACAGTTGAAGTGATTTTACGAAATGCACGGTGCAACGATGAGATTCATAATTGTAATTCGAGTTAAGTAAACAAGACACGCAAAGTACGTAAAACGTAATATTGTGGCGCGTTCGTGCAACCATTGCTGCAACGGTAAAACAATAAGTATTACATATTGTGTGTGATTCTAGCCTTGGGTATCCAGCCTGCAACGCGCATGTGCCATACTGTCATCTGTGGCCTGTTTGCTGTACAATATTAATACGCATTATCTCACAAACGTCACGATTTTCCAGGAAAAAAAGGTACTGAACACAAAACGTGTTTTAATTCTCTCTGCAAAATTTTCTGAAACTTTTTTATTCTAAGCAAAATTGAGGGAGATACGATCAAACATGTGTATTGGTCTTCGTGTAAAGTAGCCATTATCCTTGTCAGATCTTAATGAAACTCGAATTTTCTCGACAGATTTTCGAAAAATAGTCAAAATTTAAAATTTCATGAAAATCCGTCCAGTGTGAGCCGAGTTGTTTCATGCGGACAGAAGAACAGACACACACGACAAAGCTAATAATCGCTTTTCGCAAATTTGCGAAGGCGCCTAAGAACGTTTACCCTAGAACAGACCAAGAAGGCCAAGAGGCCCTGTTTAAACTCGGCGCTAGTGAGGGTAGGTGGCCAACGCCACGCCCTGACCGCTTTAAGCAAGCAGAATCAAAAAAAAGTATTCACCTGTAATGACACTGGTTTAAGTGCAAATGGCACTACATTCCTAAAGTTCTTGTCTGTCACTTTCGTTTTCAAATAATTAATAATTAAACTCTGAAAGCCTACTGGTCACGTGATGCACCAACAGTTTAACATTCAACAACTGTACGCTCTGCCCACACTGTATGTATGTGTTTTGTATTTATCTGAGAACAAACAGCGACTTGTGTCACTTACAGCATAAACTGATTGGTTTTTATAACCGAGATGAAAAGTGTTTACAGTGCGATACGGGCTGGGTCTTGAAATAAAGCGGTCTGCGTTTCGTCTGTAAAGGGTTAATTAACACTCCTAAGTTTAAATTCAATCACATTCACCATGAAAAGAGAACCAACAGTTGAGCAATCTCACCACATTCCTCTATTTCAACGGAATAGGAATGATCTACACAATGAAATTCATGAGCTCAGAGCCTATAAATTTTATTTCACATTCCTTTAATAGCTTGTCGTTACATAGAAGTTGGAGAGATTCATAAAATGTGCCATGAGCATTACTCTGATCACTGGGTAAGTGGGTTACCACGCATTTTGTGCTGAGGAAGACATTTGGGTCTAAGAGGGACAAGGTGAAAGACGAATGGAGAAGACTACACAACGAGGTGCTTTATGGCCCGTACTCCTCACCAAATATTATTCGAGATATCAAATTACTAAATTAAGATGAGCAGTAAATGTAGCATATAAGCGAGATAGTTGAGATGCATACAGAATTTTGGTGGGAATACCTGAGAAAAAAAGACTCTTTGGACGACCCATGCGTAGTTGGGAGGATAATATTAAAATAGATCTTCAAGAATTGGGATGTGGGTATGGAACGGATTGATGTGCTTGAGGATATGGACAAGCTGCGGGCTGATGTGAATGCGAGGAATTTCTTGACTAGCTGAGGGCATGTTAGCTTCCCAGGAAGTAGTCTCCTCCATAAAGTTAGTACTGTTTTTGTTCTCTCGTGTAGTTTAGAGGTAGGATATGTGAGGAAAACAAGGTATAGACACCAACTGAAAATTTTCGTTTCAGAGCTAAATCACTTCTGTTCTGAAGAAACTCCACAATTACTGACAACGCTTTTGGTAGCTGAATAAAACATTCCTGCACTCAGCCAATAGACTCCAGCATGTAATATCAAGTCTCAATAATGCGCAACAATTTCGTCTAAAAATATCTAATAGATAAATTTGAAGAGGCATAGCAAAGATGAAACTTACTTTTTTGACACACCGTATGTCTTGTGCTTAAAACTGATCACTGTTTTACTGCATGCAGATTTTGTTAATGAAAGGTACAGTGGTAAGTAAAGAAAAGTCGAGAACAGCGGATCATTGAAGAGAAACACAATTAACCCAATATTTTCACAAACTGTTACTGCAGCGCAGTCCGTAAGTAATGACACAAGTTTCTGAATGAAAACATTCATTTCTATATGGCGAGCATTAAAGGTCTGAAACGCTCGTTAAGTCTTAAGCCCTAATCTTTCCACGTATCGGCGTAACTTGTAACAGCTCGTCCTTTAGATTACCATGCTTGAAGAACATCCGTATTAAAATAAGTTAGTTACCGACCTTTCGGGACAACCTATCGGTCCGTCTTCGTTCTTCTTGAACTGTTTGACCGTTGAAGGTGAGGGCAACAGGTTGTGTCGAAACGTCGGTAACTACCGATCTACGCTGCGGAACATCCCAGAAGAACGAAGATCTCATTTATTCCGTAGTAGGAGTCTGGAGGCACGCGTAATTCCTCACTGTTAATCACGACATTATACTCTTGGCTAGAAAAACACTCGTTCATAACTACACAAAATATTCAGCCCTCTTCACATCACTGACACCAGACGACTCATTTAGCTGGA
>Ga0123355_10010958_pt1:0-5000 | contig 13952 bp, 5 predicted proteins | sample TergutEmb28metaG_3_FD_89872 | JGI IMG/M metagenome (GOLD analysis project Ga0123355, IMG submission 89872) | Embiratermes neotenicus P1 segment gut microbial communities from Petit-Saut dam, French Guiana - Emb289 P1 | ecosystem: Host-associated > Arthropoda: Insects > Digestive system >... | reverse complement strand
GAAGGAAGAAGAGCACAACGTCACTAGATAACATCTGTGATTAAACTTCAAAAACACGTGTACGTACACCCCTAACTGACCAAATGATCTCATAAAAAGTAAGGTCCTCCAGCGTTACCCCAGCAACCTATAACACCATTAAGTTTTATCTTGGAGAGTGATGTCGCGTCATAATGATGGCGGAAAGACGTCACCAGCAGCAATCAAGAAGATGCGATCACGTGAAAATCGTGAACGATCGACACATTAGAAAATATAACTGTCCGCAAAATAGCATGGTCAAGATGTGGCTCAGTCGTCTTTTGTTCTATTCAGCGCAAGTAGTTATTAACCTATAAACCTTAATTTTGCAGCTGAAAGACTGGTTGACAGCCTAGCTCGCTGATAAAATGATTGGTTGGGTGGCTGACAAGACGACTAACACCCTGAACGCTGATCTACTTACCAAGGAGGGTCTATCGCACATATGGGTGATTATATGGCTAGTCAGATATTTTAGTTCTCAGTTCATATATTTAGCATTCGTCAAATACTTGAGAAAAAATAGGGATAAAATGAAGCAGTGCTTCAGCTCTTTATAGACTTCAACAAAGCTTATGATTCAGTTAGGAGGGAGGTCTTGTATGATACTCTGATTGATTTTGGTATCCCCATGAAACTGGTAAGGTTCATAAAAATGTGTCGGAGTGAAACATGTAACACAGTCCGGGTAGGCAAACATTTGTGGGACATGCTTCCTATTAGGAATGGTTTGAAAGAAGGAGATGCTCTCTCGCCATTGCTTTTCAAATTTGCTTTAGAGTACGCCATTAGGAGGGTTCAGGTAAACCAGGATGACTTGAAATTAAATGGTACACATCAGCTTCTTGTTTATGCCGATGATGTTAATATACTGGTAGGAAGCGTACATTCTGTAAAGAAAAACGCAGAAGCTTTGATTGTGTCTAGTAAGGAGATTGGATTAGAAGTAAATGATGATAAAACTAAGTACATGGTCATGTCTCGAGATCAGAATGCAGGACAAAGTCACAGTATGAAGGTTGATAATAGTTCCATTAAAAGGGAACAACTTTAACAAATCAAAATTCTATTCAGGAAGAAATTAACATCACACTGACGTCAGGTAATGCTTGCTATCATTCAGTGCAGAATCTTTTGTCTTCCAGGTTGCTATCCTAAAATTTAAATATCAAGATATATAGAACTGTAATTTTGCCTGTTGTTTTATATGAGGGTGAAATTTGGTCGCTGACATTGAGGGAAAAACGTAGGCTGAGGGTGTTTGAGAATAGGGTGTTGAGAGGAATATTTGGGCCTAAGGGGGACGAGTTGACAGGAGAGTGGAGGAAACTACATAATGAGGAACTTAATGATCTGTACTGCTCATCCAATATAGTGCGAGTGATAAAATCAAGAAGAATGAGATGGACGGCGCATGTGGCGCTTATATGGGAGGGGAGAGGCGTGTACAGGGTTTTGGTGGGGAAACCTGAAAGAGACCACTGGAGAGACCCAGGCGTAGATGGGAGGATAATATTGAGATTGATCTTCAGGAAGTGGGATGTGGGGGTATGAACTGGATCGAGCTGGCTCAGGATAGGGAAAGGTGGCGGGCAATTTTGAATGCGGTAATGAACCTTCGGGTTCCACAAAATGCGGGGAATTTCTTGACTAGCTTCAAACCGGTTCGCTTCTCAAGAAGGACTGTGCTCCATGGAGTAAGTAAGTAAGTATGTTCGGCTCAGTCGGATGAGGAGAAGCTGGGTGTCTCCGATACTGCGGAAAAATAACACGACAGCACGTGACTCTAGTCGGAAGAAAGTGCCGGCGTTAGATATAACAGTTCACTCTCACGTTCATCACAAAAACGAGACAAACTTGATTATGGAGGTCTTGGGTTTCTATGGCTGCTCGTCGTATGACAGTTTTAAATGTGATGAGCTTGAACCTTTTAAATACGAAACGTATCTGTTTTATGTAAGAACTCAGTTCGTACCCCGCAGTAAACATTCTCCACCTAGGTTACGGAAAAGAGTCTTAATGCTGTATAAGGCAAAAGTTGCAATTTGTTTTGAGAGCCCTACAAAACACATAAATTCAATATCAGCATGACGCAGAATTGTTTATTGTTAAACCTGGTGGTACGTAAAGTCACCGCTAGGCTCTGACGGTTAAGGTAGGATCAACCGAATGAGAGGGTCTGCTGATACTTCATCAAACAAAAGATCACAAATGCTAAGGCCCCCGCGTTTTTCTCGCAATAAACTACATTTAATGTGCTGCAGTCCATTTTATTTTATAACAGTATGAATGTTGACAACACAGTTTACACGGCAGCAGTTAAAAATTGTAAAATTGCTCACAACAATGTCGTATAAAACCCGTCTGCATACAATGATTTTGTCCTACGATCCGGGGTAGTAAATTTGTGTGCCATAGTCATCGTGTACACTACACGGATTTTGGAGCGGGACACCTCATTTGGTACAGGCCAACTGAAATGTGATGGCACACGCGCAGAAACCGGATTTCGTCTTTCGGCGACACGGAGGAACCCATTTAAATGGGCCGGGGGGGGGGTCAGATCAGTTGACTACTGGCAGCCGAAGTGTGCGCATCGGTGGTGGTAATGCTGGATACACTCATGTTCCGAGGTAGTGCGAAGGGTACTGGCTACCCACTCCATTCGCCAGTTTCCCCTTCACTTCCCCTCCCGTTCGTCACCGTGTGCCATCACATTTCAATTGGAGTCTACAATGACTAAGATGCTGGCTGGACGACAGAGAAATGTTACGATTTCCCACGGGGTAAAGTGTATTTTCTTTTCTCCAAAGCGTCCAGGCCAACCCCGGGACCAACCCAATTACCTATGCAACTGGCAGGGGAGATACTTCCCTGGGCTAAAGTGACAAAGACTTGAAGCTGACCACTTACTTCCGTATAGTGCCAAGGTTAAGATGCGTGGCATTTTACCTCCATTTTTCCACATGCCTTCACGGCTTGCGAAGGGACTTTATTCTTTACATGCATACACATTATAAACAAAAAAGCAGCAGGGATCTTTAAGTGATGCAGTACAGGGGTGCTGATTAAGTCCTTAGCCCGACCAGAAAGGAAATAAGCTAATGTTTCTGTCAGAATGGTGTGAATTTCCTTCGGCGCCTTGCCTTGCAGGAAAAGAAAGCTTGATGACCGCTCGCGTCTCGATGTTATTGAAATTGCGCGCGTCTCTGACATTCTTCCGAGCTTGTTTCCTTCCTGGTCGGGCTAAAGACATATCAGCACCCCGGTACAAAAAAAAACCACTGAATTAATTTTACTTCCCTTTCCATTCATATTCTAAAAACAAGTGTCTGAGTCGCATTTTGTCCCTTGTAGGCCTAATTCTTGGCGCCGCGCTGTGAGGCTGTGAGAACTTTAGATCCAGTACTCATAGATCAGTACATGTGGTAAATACATACGATCTCTTGGCAACCATCGGAAGGACACGACACAATGCGCTTTGTATTGTGTTTCGTACACAGATGTCACGCAGGGCATCAGTACTGCTCACTAGCCTGGCATTTCGTAAAAAAAGGTCCATTAATTCAAGAGCACATGATTGATTGATAGCGATTGTGTTCGAGACCTCACGGTCACGATGCACCTAGGCCTTAAATGGTGGGCCCTTTGTCCCCCATAACAATTGATGGGAGCACTGTTACTTTGCTGAAGTTACATATGACCCCCAGACACATGAAATGTATGTTGTCTGTTTTCTATTGTTAACCTCAATGAAAACATCCAAAGATGTTGCCGAACACTATCTGTATTCTTGGCAATATGTACTATAACCATGGATCTTGAAACGCCAGGTAAGCTTTGAGGTAGAGTTCTTGCGATATGATCGAAACCCGCATTTCCAGTCTTGTATTCAATACACGAGTAACTTTTAATCGACTGCTGAAGGAACCTTACTGAAGCTTGGACTATTAAATGTTGATGGCTTCGGCACTGAAGCGGTTAGATTATGGGCTGGAAGTTAGAGAACTGCGACTCAATTCCCGCCAAGGGAAAGAATTTCTGTTCGATAAAACGTCCACATCGGTTCTGGCGCCCAACCAACATTATATTAATTGGCACAGGGGGATATTTCTCCAGGGTTGGGGCGGCCAGGACGTGGAGCTGATCACTGATATCCATCTAGTGCCAGACTAGGAATGAGCAGAGGTAAAGCTCCATTCCCTCTTACGCCTTCATGGCGTGCAAGGGAAAAAAAGTTTCCTGCAGCGTGTGGTACTGACAAGGAAAGTAATAAATATCCTAACAAAAAAAAAAGCTATTCCCACATTTGTTTGCAATTACACGTGGCACAGTAGAAATTTGAACTTGCCATTCACGGAGTCTGACAGAGACATAATATGTAACCCATAATTACATGTATTCATTTTAAATCATCCTCCATTGTCTTCCATCTGATGAAAATCCTACTGTCGCCAGTGATTAGGCACGTGCAGTTCCTTTCGTCAAATTAACTGTAGCATAAAGGAGGGGTGGACTCGTTTGGGGTCGCTAAGTAGAAAAATATGCCAATTACTTCTCGCTAACGGATAATTCTATTGAGTGCGCCGAGGCTCCCCAGTAATTTACACACACACAGTAACTCAGCCTCTCATTCACACACACACACACACACACTAACTCAATCTCTCATTCACACACACACACAGTAACTCAATCTCTCATTCACACATACACACACACACAGTAATTCAGTATCTCATTCACACACACAGTAACTCAACTCTACCTCACTCACACACACACACACACACACAGTAACTCAGTCTCTCATTCACACACACACACACACAAACACAGTAACTCAACTCTATCTCACTCACACATACACACACAGTAACTCAGTCTCTCATTCACACACACACAGTAACTCAACTCTATCTCACTCACACATACACACACAGTAACTCAGTCTCTCATTCACACACACACACAGTAAC
>Ga0123355_10010956_pt1 | contig 13953 bp, 3 predicted proteins | sample TergutEmb28metaG_3_FD_89872 | JGI IMG/M metagenome (GOLD analysis project Ga0123355, IMG submission 89872) | Embiratermes neotenicus P1 segment gut microbial communities from Petit-Saut dam, French Guiana - Emb289 P1 | ecosystem: Host-associated > Arthropoda: Insects > Digestive system > Gut ... | reverse complement strand
CTGGATGCCCCAACACCTACATATAGTTCCACAAAATCCGAACCTGAAATGCTGTAAAAAGGAACATTGGCTTCACCGGCAACAGCTCTTGCCAAAAATGTCTTACCTGTACCTGGTGGGCCTACAAGCAATACCCCCTTGGGGATACGCGCCCCAATTTCGTTATATTTTTGGGGTGCTTTTAGGAAACTGACGATTTCTGCCATTTCTTCTTTTTCTTCGTCAAGGCCCGCGACTTGTCCAAATGTTACTTTACGCTTATCCAGGAAGCTGACCCTGGCGCGGCTTCTGCCAAAGCTGGGGCCTCGGCCTCCCATACCGCCCCCTTGCATATGCCGCAGTACCAGCATAAGCACGATTAAAGAGCCGCCAAATACCAGCACAAAAGGCAGCACTTGAATCCATACGCTGGGCCGCCTTGGAGGGTTGAAAAAGATTTCGAACCGCTGGGTTACCGGCAGGGTTTCCCAGGTTTCGCGCAAAAGCTCCTCAAAGCCTGAGATGTTGGGGATTTCTACGGTGTGAGGCTCGTCATCGTCTGTTAATACAACTTCCGCTTCCCCTACATTGGGTACTTCCATGGATGGGGTTAGAGTAATGCTTTCAACTTCCCCTCTTTCCAGTGCTTGGAGCAGATGAGCATAAGTGAATATATCCAGCTCGTCTTGGTTGTTGGTTATGTTTCTTAACATACTAAACATCAGTAATATAGCCACCAAAAGGAAGAATATACTGATGTTTTTTGCGTGTCTGTTTTTTGCCACTTTAGTTTCCCCTTATATATGAAATTTTATAGAATCAACTCTCCGATGTAAGGAAGGTTGCGGTAGCGTTGGGCGTAATCCAATCCATACCCCACCACAAATCTATCCTCGATATCAAAACCAATATACTCGCATGGTGGTAGTTCTGCCTCACGGCGGCTGGGCTTGTTTAATAAAGCACAAACCTTTAAGCTAGCTGGTTTTTGCTCTGTTATATAATTTCGCAAGTATCTTAAAGTATGGCCTGTGTCCACTATGTCTTCCACAAGCAATATATGTTTATCGGTAAGTACTGCCGTTGGGCGTTGGTCAAAGGCCACTTGGGATATAGGGGATGTGGAATCGCCATAGCTGGAGACTTTTAAGCAGTCAACCTCCATAGGTTGGGTGATTTTGCGGGATAAATCTGCCAAAAAGATGTACGCGCCTTTAAGGGTGCCTAGGAGTAGAATGCTTTTCCCGGCGTAGTCTTTGTTAATTTGGTCGGCTAGTTCTGTTACACGGGCTTCGATTTCTTGAGCCGTTATCATGGGCTCGATTTTTTCGATTTGCATGATGGGTTAATCCTTTCTTGATTTATTACACAGATTGCTTGGTTATCCTGGGGTTGGTAAGCCACGCTAACCCGGTTATGCTTGTCCATTATCCATAAAATATTGCTGCCATCAGCTAGTAGTGGGGTTGTATCCCGTTGGTTTCTTGGGGTTTTTGTGTCGGTAAAGTAGTCTTGTAATTTTTTTGTGCCGCTTGATAAAGTAATTTTATCCCCTGGGCGGCGGTTGCGTATTTCCAAAGGCCCTCTAACCTTATCATAATTAAAAGCCTGCGTACAGTGGGATAAGGTGCTAGCAGAATCTTTTTCTATGTTTTTGCTTCCCAGCGGGCCAAGAGTTAATGTGATTGTTAAGGGTGGGATATGAACTGGAGAATCCGTGGAGAGGGTATAACAATAGCCTGGATGTGTGTTTTCTTGGGATTTATGCAATACAAGATTCTCATATTCTCGGCGAGCTTTAAACCCCGGAAGTGATACCTCTCGGCCTGATTTGCCATGAGCTAAATCTATGATGGCCTCGATATGGGTAGATTGGATATCCTCAAGCCCAAATTCGCCCCGCAGATTATTAATCGTTTTACGGATTATGCGCCGTACAATGGCTAAAGGCTGGGCCAAAAGCTCATTTATTGAAAGTGATACCTCCGATTCCAAAACGTATGATGGCATACGTTTTTTTTCTGCAAAATTGTATGCCATCATACGTTTTACTTCCCAATCGGTAATAGTGGATAGTGCCTCTTCATCTGCCCGCAGCAGCATTGCATTTTTCGCCATTGTGGTAGATGTTTTATCCCCGAAGTGTTTGCGGATTTTAGGGGTAATTTGGTTACGGATATAATTGCGGCTATAGTTTGAAGAAAAATTGGTTTTGTCTTTGGCAAAGGGTAAGCCGTTCTCCTTTACATATGCATCAATATCTTTGCGGCTTACTTCTAACAGTGGGCGGATAATCTGTCCATTGACTGGGGGGATGCCGCACAAACCCTTTAGCCCTGTGCCTCTAAACAGGTTTAATAGTATGGTTTCGGCATTATCGTCTTGGTTGTGGCCTACGGCGATTTTATGTGCATTGCATTCTGCCATGCATTGGTGCAGATATTGGTAGCGCAGTTTTCGCCCTGCTTCTTCTGTTCCTATTTTATTTTCACGGGCGTACTCCCAAACGTTGGCTTGGAAAACAAAAAAAGGCACCCATAGCTTTTCGCATAAAAGCCGGGCTAGCCTTTCATCTTTGCGGGAGGCACGGCCTCGCAGGTTGTGGTTGATATGTGCGGCGTGAATCGTTAGTTGCAATTTTTCCTTTAAAGAATGTAATGCTGATAATAGCGTAACCGAATCTGCCCCGCCGGATAATCCCACTACAACCCCATCCCCTGGGGAAAGCATATTGTATTGTTGGATTGTACTAGCTACGGTTTTAAGCATAATAAATCCTTTCAGGCTATTGGTATCCTTCTCGTTGTGGTTTTGGGTATTATTTATTATATCATCACTTCAAGTGAGGAGGTTTCCAAATATAGTAGTTTAAATCTAAAACAGTCATGAGGTGGCGAGGATTTTTGCCGCCATACTACACAGATGGCGATGGCTGCAACTTAGTTAGCAAAAATTGTAACTTAGTTTTAATGGTTTTCGATTGAAATCATTAAAAATAGCATATATAATGCGAAATACTTCAAAAGTAGACGAATTACATACAAAAATCTTATATTTTTTCGTCCTGCTTTGGAATTATATGCTATTGCGAAAGGGGTAATATTATGCATTATCCAGGCAAAATAGAATTGAAAAAGTCAAAAAAAGGGAATCGTGAACGTATGAAATATATAGCGGCTTTTCTCTTTGCACTTATGTTGACTGCAGTTATGGTTTTTGCATTAGGTGATAATAACCAGGATTACGATGACCTATATGTAGCCATAGAAATCATTAGAGGGCAGAGATTAGAAAACGCCCTGCCTGTGGAACCTGAGCTTGCAGGTCACAGGTTTTCTCACTGGTCCAGTGACCCAGAGGGGGTGCCCTTTGACCTTAGTCAGCAGCTTTTTTACGAAACAACACTATATGCAATTTGGGTAACAGAGGGTGAATATCCATACAATATAGATGACCATGGCTATCACAGATATGGCGATTATTACGGCTATACATACGAAAATGTATATGACGAAGAAGAAACAATCACCATAAGATTCCTGTGGAATCGTGGCTATCTATTGGCGTATGATGAAAATCTTTATCATGACGAAAATTTTTATCATCATGACTATGAATTAGGTTATTTTGATTACGCTGATTATTACTATGTAAATCATGAGGATTATTATCATGCCAATGATACAGGCATCTATCAAGATTACAATAGTGATAATCAGCACTACCAAAATGAGTATTATCAAAATGAGTATTACCAAGAAGATGCTTATGAAACAGTACCTGAGCCAACTGGCGAATCAGCAATTAATCTGGCACCTGATACATTTATTGGTGTAGACATTGATTCACGGGGTAATGTTTCCATTTACCCTCAAATCGGGCACCGTATCATATTGGATGGGGATTATATCCATGTCCGCATACCTATAGAGCATGACTTGGACCTCATTAATGTTAATATTCCCGATGATTGGTCATACGAACTAAGCCACGAGGGTAGTGATATGCCTGAAGCTGAAGAATATGATTATGCTGAAGGATATGATTATCTTGGGGATACCCCATATGAAGTAGTGCAAACTTACACAGTAATAACCGTTAGCCATACATGGAATCAAGGTGAAGACTTTGCTGGCTTTATGCCTTTTGCAAGCAATGCTCCACCTGGCTTTACTATGGTTACGTTGGCATCTCCTTTCGCGCCTCAAGATTGGAATGATGCACTCTTTGGTGCACAAGGTAATAGTGCCGGTAATCACCGTGTGGTAGTCATACCCCAAAATGTTACCATCCCCGCTGAATTTGCTCTTTCAGGGAACAGGCACATTATTATCGTAAGCCAAGGTACCAATCTCCATGAAAGAGCCTATAATCACACTGCACCTCCAACTGTTTTTGCAATAACTCATGTTTTAGATGGCACAGGGCGGCATTTTACCCTTGCCAATACCACTACATTGACTCTGAGCCACGTAATACTAGACGGTGGCGTTCCAATCCCCAATACAGCGCCACTACGTGGCGGTATTAGTATGGTAGCTGGTAGCCACTTGAATATGCTTAGTGGCAGTGTAATACGCAACAGCAGAGCCGGTGCCGGTGGCGGGCTTACTGCCGCAGGTGCCACTGGTACTATTACCATGTCAGGCAACAGCAGCATTACAGGCAACTCCACAACTGGGCTTGGCGGTGGTGTGCATATTTCTGGTGGACGCCAGATTACAATGACCGAAAACAGTAGTATCACCAATAATACAGCCGGTACCGATGGTGGCGGAATAAATCTTAGTGCCAACAATGCCCGTGTAGTTATGGAAGACAGTAGTAGCATTTCTGGCAATACTGCCAGAAGTGGCGGCGGTGTAATGATTACCACAAACGGCGGAAGGCTATATATGATGGACGACAATACTGTTATTTCTGGAAACATCGCAAACGGGACCCTTGCTACACAAGGTGGCGGCGGTGTCCATGTAAGCGGTGCTAATAGTCGTTTGAATTTCAGCAGTGGTTCGATTATTAACAACCATGCTGTATCCAATGGCGGTGGGGTTTACGCTTCTACATTCTCATATTCGGCCTATTTACCTAATCCAGCGTATGCGCAGTTATATATCAATAGTGCCGCAATCTTTAACGGTAATACATCTGGTTTCGGAAGTTTTAATCCTCCAGTTAATGCTGTAGAGGCGACCAATATTGCAACTACCGCTCAAAGGTCTGGCGGGTTTGATCATGCTCTTAACAACTTGGATATTAACTTTATCTTCTTTGTATCAGACTGGTCTTTGCTAATGAGTATTATAACTTCTACAGATGCAGCTAATATTGTCATACACCCTACAGGTACAACAGGTGTAACCCAAGGTCTTGTGGGTACAACTTATAACTTGATTATATCCGACCCAGGTGATGGGCATACAATCACTACAATTCACCTGGAAGGGGGAACTACGGTTCATACCATTAATGTAGCCCGCCCGGTTACTATACAAGCGGCTACAGGGCAAAACATTGTTATACGTATGCCGGCACCAGGTGCACCCAATACGCCTGATATACCACCCTGGGCAACATCAACAGCTATCCTTAACCGCATGTTTAACGTTGCTGCCAATGGCAATCTAACAATTGGCGGCCCAGGTTCAGGGACTCTTACATTAGACGGAAATGCAAGCCAGGTAGCAGGAACCGCGGCTCGGGGCGGGGTAATGTTAAATGCTGTAACAAGCGTCTTTAACCTGGGCCAAGGCGGAGTAATTTATAACAGCCGCTCCACAACTGGGGGTGCAGTACAGATTAGTGCCAATGGTGCTCATTTCCATATGAATGGCGGTAGTATTACCAGCAACTTTGGTACTGTAACTACTGCAGCATCTGGCGGTGGCGGTGTAGCTCTTACCACTAACGGCGCACAATTTACTATGAATTCTGGTACTATTTCAGGCAATATAGCTTCCGCTAGTGGCGGTGGTGTTGCTATAACAACAAGTGGTGGTCACTTTACAATGCATGGCGGTACAATTTCAGGTAATACCTCTAATGGTGCCGGTGTTACATCTGGTGGCGGTGGTGTGTTTATTAATGGTGCTGCCAGTACTTTTACCTTCAACGCAGGTTCTATTATTAACAATCAAGCTGCCAATGAAGGTGGCGGAGTATTTGCGTCCGTGTTTACTCACGGGAATCTGTCTGATGGAATGCATTATCCTCAGCTTACTGTTTTGGCTCCTGCGATTTTCAACGGTAATACTACTAATTCAGGAGGCTTTGAGCCACCTAGTCCTTTTGCGCAATCTAATACATCTATAGCTGTAACAGCTCAGCGTTCTGGCGGATTTTGGCATCCTCTTAACAATTTAGATATTAACTTCCGTGGCGGAGACTGGGTTGCCTTGAATAACCTTGTGGATGCTACCGTATTAACTGCACCAACCCCTGATCGTATTATCATACATCCGGCGGGCACTTCTGGGGTTACTCCTGGGTTAGCTGGTGATGGTGTTACCTATAACATGATTATTTCTGCGGGCAATGGCAGTACAATTACCACTATCCCCATACGAGGAGCTGCTGCCGCAGACCCTCACAGAATCAACGTGCTTCGCGAGGTAAGAATCGAAGCGGCGCCTGGTGCAAATATCATGCTTAACATGACCGCACTAGAGGCACCAAACGCAACTGTAAACTTAGGGCGACACTTTCTTGTAGGGGCCAGTGGTAATCTTACATTAGGCGGCCCTGGCTCTGGAACTCTTACACTTAACGGTAATATAGCTCTTGCAGCTTCAGGTACACGTGGTGGTATAACAATAAACAATGCCACGGGGCAGGTTACTTTGGCCCAGGGCAGTGTTATTGCCAATAGCCGTGCCGCAAACGGCGGCGGTATAACGCTTAACTCGGCTGGTTCTCAGCTTACAATGTCTGGGGGAAGTATTACCGGCAATACTGCAACTGCTAGTGGTGGTGGTGTTAGCATAGCCACCGCCAGCACATTTACCATGATAAGCGGAAGTATCTCTGGTAATACTGGCACCACAAGCGGTGGTGGTGTATCTCTTAATGCTAATAACGCAATATTTAATATGGAAGGTGGAACCATTTCTGGTAACTTTGCCAATGGTACAACCGCAAATACAAACGGCGGCGGTGGTGTTGCGCTTATTACAGCCGGGGCTCAATTTACCATGGACGCGGGTACTATCTCAGGCAACACTGTTGTTTCAAGCGGTGGTGGTGTATTGGTATCTACAGCCAGCATATTTACATTGGATGGCGGTACCATTACAGGTAACTACGCCAACAGTGCAACTACAACGGCTGGAGGCGGAGGCGTTGCACTATCAGCCAACAATGCCATCTTTAACATGTTAAGCGGCAGTATTACCAATAATAATGCCGCCAGCAGTGGCGGTGGTGTAGGGCTTCTAGTAAACGGTGCTCTATTTATAATGGAAAGTGGCTCTATTTCTGGCAATACTTCTCATGGTACTGCTGTTGCATCTGGCGGCGGAGGCGTGTTTATCGGTGCCGGTGCTATCAGCCATTTTACTTTCCAGGGAGGCTCTATTCAAAATAACCACTCTGCCACAAATGGTGGCGGTATCTTCTCTACTTCTTTCACATATGTGGTTTACCTGCCAATGGGAGCCTATCCTCAATTAACTGTTTTGGCGGCGGCAAGCTTTAGCGGCAATACAGCAGCCGGCGGCGGCTTTAACCCACCAGGAAACGCAGTAGAAGCTACGAGTATTGAAGTTACAACCCAAAGGTCAGGTGGGTTTGAGCATCCGTTAAATAACTTGGATATTAATTTCACCTTTATTGTTTCTGACTGGGCGCTACTAAACGGTGTAGTTAGTGGCACAAATGCTGTTAATATCGTCATACACCCAACAGGAACAACAAGTGTGACCCAGGGTATGACAGGCACCACCTATAATATAATTATTTCTGACCCTGGTGATGGTAGTACAATCACCACCGTACCCACAACAGGGACAACTAACCAACATGCTATAAATGTATCTCGCAATGTAACAATTTCAGCGGCTCCTGGTGCTGATATAGTGTTCCGTATGCCTTTACCCAATTCTCCAAATACACCAAATATACCGCCATGGTCAACAACTTTTACAACTCTTACACGACACTTTAATATATTTACGGGTGGAGTACTAACATTGGGTGGTGGAACAGGTACTGTTACCGTTGATGGTAATGCATCTTTGTTTATCACAACTCTAACCCAACGTGGCGGGATTACGGTAAACAGTGGTGGGCACCTAATCCTGCAAACAGGCAGCGCTATTTATAATAACCGCTCTACAAGTGGTGGTGGTATTGGGACTGGATTTGATGCACTTGTTACTATTGATGGGGGTAGAATCATAGGCAATACTGCTACAGGTTTAACATTTGGCTCTGGTGGCGGTGGTGTGCTAATTGCACCCGGTGCCAGCCTTATATTTAATAGCGGTATGATTGCCAATAACCACGCAAGTGCTGATGGCGGTGGTATCTTTGTTGTAGACTTTTCTTATGGGTCTCCATTGCCTGCTGGTGCGCATTTCCCCCTGGTTAATATTTCGGATGATGCTGTTTTCATGGGCAACACTGCAGGAAATGGTGGGGTTTTGCCGCCGGGTAATGCTGCAGTATATACAAATATTGCAGCTACTGCTCAAGTTTCCGGCGGGTTTGATCACCCCCTTAACAACTTGGATATAAACTTCGAGCATGGTGACTGGCATCGTCTAAATACACTGATCAACAGCACAACAATAGGACATATTATTATACATCCTACAGGTTCTTCGGTAACTCCGGGTTTAGCTGGTACGGTTTATCACATGATTGTTTCTGACCAAGGCAATGGCAGTACAATCACTTCAGTTCAGCTTATAGACGATATGTGGGGATGGATTGATACACATCCTATCAATGTGTCTCGTACTGTCACTATTGAAGCGGCTCCCCTTTCTAATATTGCGTTGGTTATGGCTGTGACAGATACACCAGAGATACCCGTTGGAAGACATTTTAATGTTATGGAAAATGGAAATCTTACGTTGGGTGGTGGCGCTGCTGTTTGCACTTTAACCCTTAACGGTAATGCAGACAATGGGCTCATAGGATTTAGGGGCGGTGTAACAATAAATGCCGCAAACGGTGTCCTTAATATGGCTCAAGGCGGTATTATCACCAATAGCCGCTTTACAAACGGTGGCGGCGTTGCTGTTGCTGTAAGCGGCGCGCAGCTTAATATGATTGGAGGGAGTATTACCAACAATACTGCAACCGCAAGCGGTGGTGGTGTTGCCCTTGCTATCAATGGTGCACAAATGACAATGACAAGTGGCATTATTTCTGGTAATAACTCTGCTAACCATGGGGGTGGGGTACACTTGGTTTTAGGTGCTGCCAGTCACTTTAACTTTAGTGGTGGTTCGATAATAAACAACCACGCAAATGGCGATGGTGGTGGCATATTCACCATGATGTTTACCTACGAGAACCCATTGCCATTAGGTTCTTATCCTCAGCTTACTGTTGGGCCAGGAGCAATATTTAATGGCAATACAGCAGGTAATGGAGGCTTCCAACCCCCAAGTAATCCCACAACCCCGTATACAAATATTGCGGTTACTGCTCAAAGGTCTGGCGGGTTTGGGCACCCTCTAAACAACCTTGATATTAACTTTATGCAAGGGGACTGGGTGCGTCTTAATACTTTGATCAACACTCCAGTATTAGATGGCGGCCCAGAGCGCATTGTTATACACCCAACTGGTTCTGGAGTACCAGCCGGGATGGCTGGGGATGGTATTACCTATAACTTTATAATTGCCGACGCAGGCAATGGTAGTACTATTACAACAGTGCCAATAACAGGTGCTCCTGTTGCTTCTGATGCTCACAGGATTAATGTACTGCTGCGCACTGTAGAAATAGAAGCTGCTCCAAGTGCTAATATAGTGTTTAATATGTCTATACAAATGGCTCCAGGTGGAGCGGTAAATATGGGCCGTCACTTCTTTGTTGGTGCCGGTGGTCATCTTACCCTTGGTGGTGGAACAGGTACTATTACCCTTAATGCTAATGCTGATACCTTGATTGGAAACCGAGGTGGCGTACATGTAAATGCCACAACAGGTCATCTTACTCTTGCCCAAGGTGCCACTATATCCAATGGTCGTGCTGCAAGCGGCGGCGGTGTGCAGCTTACTACCAACGGTGCCCAATTAACTATGTCGGGAGGCAGCATTTCAGGTAACTTTGCCAATGATGGTGGTGGTGTGCATCTTGCAGCCGGAGCAAATAGCCGCTTAAACTTTAATAGCGGTACGATTCAAAATAACCACGCCAACAATAACGGCGGCGGTGTGTTTACTGCTACGTTCACTTATCTAAATCCATTGCCAGATAATGCAATGCACTACCCACAGTTGATTATTTCTGCTAGTGCTAACTTTATCGGCAATACAGCAGGAGGAGGAAGCTTCCCGCCCCCAACAAACGCTGTTGCCCAAACGCTAATTGCGGAAACTGCTCAGGTTTCAGGTGGGTTTACACATCCACTAAACAACTGGGATATAAATTTTGTATTTGGTGACTGGGCAAGACTTAATAACTTAATCACAACCACAGCCGAACCTAACCCTCAGCGTATTGTTATACATCCAACAGGGACTACTGATGTAGCACACGGGATGGCAGGCGATGGCATTACCTATAATCTCATAATCTCTGATGGTGGAGATGGTAGTACAATCCATACAACTATCACCTCAGGAAGCACCCATCGTATCTACGTGCAAAACCGTACTGTTTTTGTAGAAGCCAGACCTGATTCTAATATCTTGCTTAGTATGATGACACCACTTTCATTGCCTTCAGGAGGCACCCGACACTTTAGTGTGGGGCAAAATGGTAATCTTACCTTGGGTGGCGATAACTCAGGTACCCTTACTATTACAGCCCACAGGGATTTATTTACTGGAAACCGCGGCGGGACAAACGCTTATTTAAACGGAGTGCTTAATTTACGGGCAGGCGTTGTCATAAGAGGAAACAATAGTGGTGGCAGCCCTAACGGTACTGGCTCTGGTGATGGCGGCGGTGTTCATGTAAGCAATGATGCAGTCGTTAATATTTATGATGGTGCACTAATCACCGATAACTTTGCGACCAACGGCGGCGGCGGCTTATCATTTTCAATGGAGCTTACCCCTGTTATAAACATTTGGGGTGGCACCATTAGCTACAACCAAGCGCAGTTTGGCGGCGGCATATGGGCTATGGCCGGTACCGTAAATATGTATGATGGTGCAATTATAAATAATACCGCCGGCGTAACTACTACCGGCTCACCCTTTATGAGCAATCCTCATGGTGCAGGCGGTGGTATAAGAGTATGCTGCAGCGGACACCTGTTTTTGCACGGTGGAACTATATCTAATAATACCGCACGCTTTGGAGGCGGTGTGCATCTATCTCACGAATTTACGACTGCTGGGGTAGCCGACGGGATACCCTCCAGGCTAACCATGAGCGGTGGTAGTATTAACGGAAATCACTCCACCCTTTCTCATATACCCCCGGCTGCTATGCATCTGGATTTCCCTAATAATGAAGATGGCGGTGCCGTATTTATCACAGAGAGCGGCGAGTTTACAATGACAAATCCCGTCTCTGGTGGCACCAACGAAATCCATATCAGCCACAACACTGCCGACAGACACGGCGGCGGCGTTTACTGGGAAGTAGGGCTTTGGACAACTGTAGGTCGTACCCAGCCGGTAACTCTAGCCTATAACGAAGCAGAAGAAGATGGCGGTGCGATTTTCCTCTCCTACAAATACCTAGAGATGTTTGGAGAGTGGAGGATAGACCGTAACCGTGCCAACAGAGGCGGCGGTGTGTTCCTGCATGGGGATAATACCCCAATGAATCCCAGTATTAGCAATGACCCTCACCCCAATAGAGGCGCTGGTACCCTTATAATGCACGGTGGCAGAATCTTTGAAAACGAGTCTCGTACCAGTGGCGGCGGTGTTTATATATACCGTGACGCCATATTCAATATGTTAAGCGGCTCGATAGAGAATAATACGTCAGCCTTGTATGGCGGCGGTGTGTATGTATTTAACCCTGGTATCCACTTTACTTCCAGATTCCATGCATACGGAGGTTATATTAGAGGAAATACCGCCATATACGGTGGTGGTGTGTACCTGATGTATCGGGCACATTTGTTTGCAACCAATGTAAGATTTATGAATAACACTGCCCATCGAATGGGTGGGGCTATCTTTACAGAGCTTGTAGACTACGGATATCTGCTTTCAGGCCAGCCTGTACCTCATAATATATTATTCCCCACACCTCCAGACCCGTTAGAGGAATTTGAGGCATTTGACAATATTATTACCACTAACACAGTGCGCTTTAGCGGTAACGAAGCAATGGCTGCCTTCCATTCACCTTATAACGCACTTGAAATGCTGCCGGATATACAGTGGTATCAGTGGAATGTACCTGGGCAGGCACATGCGCATTTAAGTATCCACACACATCCGTTTAATAACTTTGATATCAACTATGTACGCCCTGTTTATTTCTATAAAACAGATATGGAGATTTACTCTACACCAAGCTCCATCAACAACCTTGCAGGTGCGGTGTTTGAGCTGGATATCTGGAATGAAGACACAGGCCAGTGGGATTTCTATGCTACTGCAACAAGCGAAAACAATGGACGTGTTGCGCTGTTCGTATTTGACGAAGGGGACTTTAGGCTTAGAGAGGTAACACCTCCTACAGGTTTTGAGCTTCCGCCGGGTCACTGGCTGCTTTCAATGGGTTTCACCAATCAATTTTTATTTATGGTAGATGCGCCACCCACACCTAGTGTAGGTAATGAAGAGTTCTCCTTTGTGCGGCTGGATAGAGAAACCGAGATGCCTATTGAGTATGAATACAGCCAAGAAGCCAGGATGCGCTGGCATGTTGGTAATACTCCTCCTAGAGAGGCCATGCTTGTCCATAAGGCAAATCAAGAGATAATTGGCACGACTCCAACAACAGTTGCCCAAATAGATGATATTCTTCTTCCTGGTGCTGTGTTTGCCTTATATCGTTATATAGGTGATGGTACTCCTCTGGATAATGTTTTAGTACCTTCCCCTGGTTGGGTGCGGACACAATTCTTCCATCATAGTACAGGCAACCCCAACGAACCTATTGTGCTTAACATCGCAAGCAGATTAGACCAAAGCTATAGTTATTATCAGTTGGTAGAGATATTTGCCCCTGTCAACTATGCTGTTCCATTTGGGCAGTGGCGGATTAGGATGGATGTTGTTGATCTTGCTGCACGTGATTTCAACTTAACGGTACAGACCATTGGCGATGTTTCTACGCCTACACTTATGCGCCTTACTGGTGAGCTGACAAGACCTACATTTGCTGTGGGTAACCGCCGTGGTATTGATTTGCCTATGACAGGTGGACTTGGAAGCTTTGGTACAACAACTATGGCTGTTACTGCAACAGGGCTTGTGCTTGTTTTAACAGCTGTGATGATGACTTACTTGTATGTTACTAAAAAGAAAGCCCGTGCGGTATCTTCGGTGGCTAGGAGAGGTAAGTTGGATAGTTAGCTAATGATATGCTTGTGATATGAAAAACGAGAGCAGGTATGAAAAATCAACCGCTCTCGTTTTTTTATGTTATGATACTTAAAAAATATTGATTTCAACCAAACCACCCCACAAGGAGACCCCCATGCCCAAACCCATAGTAGCAATAGTAGGCCGCCCCAACGTAGGTAAGTCCACACTTTTTAACCGCCTGGTAGGGGAGCGCATAGCCATAGTAGACGACAAGCCCGGTATAACCCGTGACCGCTTATACGCTGATGCGGACTGGCTTAACCATGTTTTTACCCTAATAGATACCGGCGGCCTT
>Ga0123355_10010954_pt1 | contig 13955 bp, 16 predicted proteins | sample TergutEmb28metaG_3_FD_89872 | JGI IMG/M metagenome (GOLD analysis project Ga0123355, IMG submission 89872) | Embiratermes neotenicus P1 segment gut microbial communities from Petit-Saut dam, French Guiana - Emb289 P1 | ecosystem: Host-associated > Arthropoda: Insects > Digestive system > Gut ... | reverse complement strand
CAAGCGGCATATCGTTGTTGACATAATGGGTAATGTGTTGGCAATCGTGGTTCATGCCGCAAACATACATGACACAAAAGCAGGAATCAGGCCAGCGGTCATAGCATATGAAAAGTATACAACAATACAGAAATTCTGTGGTGACGAAGGCTATCGGGGTACGTTTGTTGAGTATATTGGCTGGGATTTTGACGATGTAGGGGTAGATATCTCCGCACGCATCAAGCCGGTGTTTGAGGTGCTTCCCATGAGATGGATTGTTGAGCGCACTTTTAGCTGGGTCAATCATTCCCGTAGGCTATCAAAGGATTTTGAAATCAATACTTACCATGAGGCTAATATGTTTATGATTTCTCACTTGCATACTTTGCTACGTCGTTATTGAATACAGCTTCTAAATTTGGAATAGATCCATGCGGTATTAGTGATTTTAAGGTTTATGTACCTCAATCCGGCAATTCGGATGCTAAAAGCCCATTGCCATTCAAAGTTCCGATTTCTGGGTTAGATCCCTATATGCTTGCAGATTTGATGGATTTGTCAGAACCGCAGGGGCGGCTGTTCGAAGGGCTTACAGAGAACATAAAAGCAAAAACGGCTAAAGGAACGAGCAACCGGATGGGTGTATTTGCTAGCGAAACTAGTAGTGGATATAAAGGATTATATACACTTCAAACGTTAATTAATGAATTAGGCGATGATAAAAGTACTGTTATTCCAAAAGGTACGCACTCCTCAACTATCCCAACACTTAGAAGCAAGTTAATCAAGCTTGGATTATCACAAATGTTGGACTGGGATAAGACAGAATCTATTTCTGAATTACCTATAAGCGATTTGCTTGTAGGTGGTCGTTTGTCTATACTTGATGTCTCTGAAACAGATGACCGCAGTAGAAATATTGCTATTGCTTATATCCTTCAATCCTTGTTTGATTGGGTAATACAGTATGGTGAAGGTGTCAAAATGCCAAATGACATTCCACGCCCTAGAGTTTTAGTCGTAATAGAAGAAGTTCATACATTTGTGTCCAGAAGCAACGCATCTAAAATGAGGTCAGTGCTTGACAACATGCAAGTTATCAGTAGACGAGGAAGAAAGCGCTGGATGTCTTTGGCGTTAGTATCGCAGCAACCAGGACATGTCCCCGATGAATTGTTTGAACTTGCAAATACAAGATTTATTCATCAGCTCAAATCTACTTCAAATCTTGCTCCTGTAAAACAAACTACTGGTGGCGTTCATGAGGCTTTATGGTCAACTATTCCATCTTTGGGGCCTGGTCAATGTCTTATTACAGGTGCTATTTTTAATAATCCATTGTTTGTGGAAATAAGACCGGCTAAGACAATGCGAACTCTCATCAATTAATATGCTATGGTTGTGGGTCTAGAGCATGGCGGATGCCCGAAGAGCACCACAAACATTACCCACGGATAAAACGTGACTATGATTTATTACGGGGATAACCCACAACGAACCCCCGTACAACATTTACGTCGGGAAAGCCTCCCCACGAGCCTCATCTCCAAAGTGAGCTTCCTCGGCTCCATAATTGAGGAAAAAGCCCGCGATTGCGGGCTTTTTTCGCGCTTATGGAAATACCTGGAGGCTAATATTTTCGATGCGTTGCTTGGAATTTTTATTACTATTGCGGGTGTCCTTTACAGACATGTACTCCTAACAATATTTAAAGAGCTGGTCATCAAGCAACCATTTCACGGCGCCCCCTAATTCCGCTCCATCAAGATTTTTGCGGGCTCACATTTAGTGATTCGACTAATGGATGTAACGCCTGCAATGGAAGCCAGCATGACTGATACGCCTAAAATCTGCATGGAAGTCAAAACGCATACTGATACATTGATGCTTGCAGAATTGCTTTGGCCAGCCAACATCATGTCAGATATTGGTTGGGATAGCATTGTTCCCGCGCCCATGCCAAGGACAAAACATATGCAAGTGATTGCGATTATTTCAACCCAAAGTCCGAAGGCAACGCTTGTCTTCTTCATTCCCATCCTTCGCAAAACGCCGATTTCATACTTGCGTTCACGAATAGAAATGACAGATAGAAGTGTCATAATGAACGCCCCCAACACAAGTGTTATGATTAAAAATGTAAGAGTTAGGTTTTGTAAGTTCTCCAAATACCCGGCTACATTTTCAAATGATGATGCTTCTGACACAACAAAATAGTTGTCGGGCAGGCCTTTAATGCGCAACTGTGCCTCAAAACTTTCTAACATGTCTGGATGTTTAAGGTAATATATCGCTTCTATACCATTGATGCTTGTGCGGCTTTCTCTTACATTAGCTCTGGCTAAGTAAACGGAATCAGCAAAAGATAAAAATTGCTCATATGAAACAGATTCTTCACCAAAGAGTATATGCCTTGGCGCAACACGTACCATTGTTTCTAATGTAGACCTTGTCTCGGAAATGACAGTCCCTGTTGTGTTGAAAATAGCTAATGCGACAACCACACAAGTGATAATTGCAAAGATGATTATTCCAAGCAGAATATTACGCCCTTTGTTTCTCTTGATATTCAAAAGTGCATGTTCAATAATATACATTGCGCTTACCCCCTTGAAAAGCTGCCCTCTTCTAAGCTCCATACTTCATCGGCTATGGCTGATACATTTTCTGAATGGGTAACGATTATCACGCATTTACCCTCATCATGCGCAAGGGATTGAAAAATTTCCAAAACAGTTGCTTCGGTATCCTTATCTAAACTGCCTGTGGGTTCATCGGCTATAATCAACATAGGGTCGTGTGCCAATGCCCTTGCAATACCGATGCGTTGCTGTTCGCCACCAGATAGCTTTAGGATTTTGCGGTGGGCTTTTTCTCGTGAAATGCCCACTTTTTCTAAGAGTTCATAAGCCCGCGCTTTTTTATCTATCCCTTTTATGCCGGCTGGTCGCAAACTACGTTTGCTGCTCGCCCATGCATCCTGGCTGATATTCATTGATAAAACGATATTATCAATAGCCGTTGCACCTACCAACAAGTTTAAGCTCTGAAATATAATGCCAGCTTTTTGTGCCCTGTAGTAGTCACGGTCAATTTCTGAAAGATTTTTGCCGCCAAAATCAATCCGCCCGCTTGTCGCTGTGTCAAGCCCAGACAGCAGAGAGAGCAATGTAGACTTCCCGGCACCTGATTTGCCAACAATGGTATAAACTCTCCCAGCTTCAAACTGTAAGTTTACATCTTTGAAAATGGTTTTGTCGCTCCCTTCATATCTATAGGAAACGTTTTGCAGTGCAAGTGTATTCATAGTTTATCCTCCTTAACTTCTTTCCCTTAGAATTTTCAGTGGCTCGTATCGGGTAATTACTGAAACCCCGATTATGCCTGACAGTGCTGCTAAACCAAGGGTTATGGCGATAATCTGAACGATAACATCCCCGCCTAAGCCAACTGTAATTTCACTTTCAGGCCTATAACCCACGCTTTGCTCCATCTGCATCTGACCACCCCACATAACAACAGCTATTGTCGTGTCATGCCCCAATTCCTCTGACCTTGCCACCGCTGTAGCAACCCTGCTTTCCAGCAGATTGTTTGCAATAGGCTGTGCAATTGCAGTACCTGAGCCCAATCCAATCACAAGGCACAACATGGTTATAGAAACAGCCTCTGTAATGATGCCAAACGCAACTTTGCCCCTTCTCATACCCATTGCCCGCAATACGCCAATTTCATATTTGCGTTCGCGTACAACTAAGAATGATATTAAAGCAAGTACAACAGCCCCAAGGACTAATATAATAATCGAAAAAGTCATAACGGCAGATTGCATACTTAGCATAGGGCCTGTCACCCTATCAAAGGCCATTTGATTTATGGACACGATATAGGTGTCGGGCAACCCTTTGGCTCTTACTTCTCTCTCAAATGACTCAAGATAGTCCGGGTTTCTTAAGAAATACTCTGCAATCACATTAAAACCCTCATTGGTATCTCCTGCCGCCGCCGCAATGGTGTCAAAACTTGTAAAAATATTAATAAACATTAGGTTGCGATGCTCAAATGCATCAGCAGAAAAAATACCTACTACAGTCAATTCAAAGGATATATCAAAAAACAAGTTTTCTATTCCGAAGGTGCTGCCGACAGATAAATTATTTCTTGACGCAAAATCATCGTTAATTACAACTTCGTTAAGACCCTCAAACATCCTGCCTTCGATGATAATTTCCTCAATCTGTGCTATATCGGGGTGATAATTGGGGTGGGATGAACCTACGATTCTTGTGTTTACAAGCAGTTCTATATCTTCGCCTGTTAAGGGGCAAGTCGCCTGTACCATATCGTCGAGGTTCTCGCTGGTTAAATTCATAACTTCTGCGTTGAATATGGTGTTACTTAGATATTGTGAATCGGCGAAACTAATAAGGTCTTTAAATGGTATATACTCTGTATTCGCCTCTAATGCCTCTGCACCCCCTGACCTGAACATGCCCAAAATATCCTGCTCTATCGTTACTTGTGAGCCGATGTCAAGGCGAACATTGTCAATGGCTCTTTCTGCCGCGCTATGGATGGTTAAGGTTACAACCGCCCCTATGATGATTGCCAGCGTAACAGCGGCAAGCAGTATATTTCGCCCTTTGTAGCGAGTGAGGTTTTTTATTGCGTTGGTAATGAGATACATTTTTACGCCCCCCTAAAAATTCATAATCGTTAATTTCGTTGCAACAAATTCCCCGTCTTGCCATTCCCCTTCTGCCATAATAACGGCTTGCAGAGAAATGTCGTCTAACGTTCCCGCCGCCGTGCCTAAAATCTGCCCGTCTGCAAGGGTTTGGATTTCGATAAGGGTTTGCTCTGTTATGCGAACAATGTCTTCATGAGGCTCTGGTGGCTCGTCAGGGGAAACAGTATGCGGCCCTGTTCCAGCAGCCACAAAAACAGAAGATGTGTCAACGCTAAGCTTCATTCCATCAACGGCCTGAACCGTGCCAGCAAGGATTTCACCTGTAGGAACCGTACCGGAAACAATTCTGCCAAAGTCGGAATTTTGTGTTTGATAATCCATTTGATTTTCTGCGTTGCCCCCGCAGGCGGCCAAACCCAAAACAACAGCCACTAAAAACAAAACCATAATTACTTTTTTCATTTAATTGCTCCTATTCGTTTTTATTTTGTCGACGAATACATCATAGCAATCATATCTAACTCCATTCTAAATTTAATCTAACCCTAATCTAATCTACGGGAATATTCATCTGAAATAAAACTCCATCATCAGCATTTTTTATTTCAAAGGCTATCCCCATCAAGTCAAGTGCCTTTTTAACAATTGTCAAACCAAGGCCGCTTCGCCCTTCGCCGGAAGTGCGAGCTTCGTCGGCGCGATAGAAGGGCTCATAAATATTCGACATTATGTTTCTTGGTATTTCTGTGCCTCCGTTCCATATAGCCATGTAAATCATATTTTCATCTTTTTTGGCAGTGATATGAATTTCGGCGAATTTCGGCGAATTTTGAGCGGCGTTTGATAAAATATTTGACAAAACCTTCAAAAACACTTTTTCGTTCAATTCGCAAGTTATGTCATTCGCCACATTAACCATCAGCACTTGCTCCTTGGATTCGATAAATGGCAAAATTTGTTTCAACCCATTGTCCAAACAGCGATACAGGTTTATCGGCTCCTTTTCAAGAGAAGGCAGCTCGCCGCTAAGTTTGACAAGTTCCAATATTTCAGATACGAGCTTAGTTTGTTCTTTAACGAGCTTCATGCCATCACGAAGGTAAGCAGGATATTCTTCAAGGGTAATTACATCACTTAACATCCCCTCAAATATCCCACCGACTGCCGTTATAGGCGTTTTTAGTTCATGGGAAGCAGCGGAGAAGAAATACCGCTGGTTCTCCTCCATCAGTTTTACACGTTTAATCTCGGTTTCTAACTGATTAATCGTGGATTTCAATCTGCTGTACATGGCATATACATCTTTAGAAAGCTGGCCGATTTCATCACCACGCTCTTTGGGTGGGTCAGTAGGCAATAGCTGTGACATCATATGAGTGTCGTAAGATAACCTTTGTATTGGCGTTGCAATCCGCCGCGCAAAGAAAAAGGCCGCAATCAAACTAACGATAGTAGTACCAATAAAAATCCAAGCCGCCCCTCCTAAAATTTCTCTATATATTGAAGTCCCTGAAAGGGAGCTATCCATTTGCAGATGCAAGCCATTTTCCAAAGGGATAAACGCCACATGTTGCATAATTTGCAACCTTTGAACACGTAAATCTTCGTTTTGGTCGGATATGCCAGACACAATCCCCATGGGGTCGCCAGATACAATTTCTACAGCTCCCCTTGGTATTTCATTTATTCCAGTGCTAGTTGCAAAGCCATCTGTTTGAAATAGAATATCCCCTTCATCGTTCAAAATACATAACTCCAACGATGTGTTCCATCTATGAAAATCTTCCGCAAAAGCAATGATTTCATCTGTGGTTTTTCCCTGTATTTGTTCCGCAAAAAGACCTATGGCTTCAGAAAACTGCTGTTGTTGAGTTAGTGCGATGGTGGCTTGAATTTGATTTGAGAAAAGCAAAAACATACCGCCAATAACGAATAATAAAATCAACATGGTGTATAAAAAAACTTTTCCGAAAATGCCGAAAAACCTTCTTTTAATCATCCCTTTCCACCTCCAAGCAATATCCAACACCCTTGATTGTCCGTATAATTCCATGTGGGAGCTTATCTCGTAACTTCTTCATGCTGGCGTGGATTATTCCTTCGTTGCCATCAAATTCGTACCCCCAAATGCGTGTAAGTAGGGCTTCGTGGCTAATAATTTTTCCTGCGCTACGGGCAAACTGCTCTAAAATTTCAAATTCCTTTGGTGTAAGCATTATTTTTTTGCCATCATACTCTACGCCGTATGTTTCGAAAAACAGCGCGAGCTTGCCCACTTTAATTTCTTTTTTTAATGCGCCGCTACGCCTAAGCAGGGCTTCAGCGCGTTTAACAAGTATCTGCATGGAAAAAGGCTTCGTCACATAATCATCTGCTTGGTTATTAAAGGCCCGCAGTTGATTGTCATCGTCTGACAACGCCGTCATCATCAAAACAGGCGTATCTCGAATTTGACGAAGCTCTTTCAAAAGCTCCTGTCCATTTATTCCAGGGAGCATAATATCGAGTATGATTAGCTGATATGCCTTATCGTAGAATAAACTTAATGCGTCATCTCCGTTGGCGCAAGTGTCTACGAGCCAACCTTCTTTGCGCAAGAATTTACAAACCATATCTTGTATTCTTATGTCATCTTCAACGACCAGAATGTTAATATTCATTTATAATCACCACCTGTATAACATCTTACCACTGTAATCTAACTATAATCTAATACGAATCTCCGAAGATCACGTCGACAATTTAGAACAAACAGGCTTATCGTGAGTAAATCCCAAGCGACAGAAATATCCATCCATGGGTGTAAACTTACCTCATTAAAAAAAGAGGAGGTTTCACCCATGAGTATAAAAAGTTATAGCCGTTTGGATACGGTGACATGTAGGGCCCTTTATAGGAATAGCACTGGTACCGTTTTTAAGATTCAGGGTATGCAAGAAAACCCCTTTGTTATCATGCACGATGTTTCTTTAAGGCCAGGCAGCCTTGTATTGGCCAGTATTGTAAGGATTTCTAATGACAGCAGCTATGTAAAGGTTGCTCTTGATTCTGTTTTGGATACTGCTGCTTGAAAAGCTTTTAAAAAAGCTTGACCAAAATTGCAAAAAACCGCGCATTCGCGCGGTTTTTTGGGTTTATTAATGATATTTATGGGGTGATTTTAATCACATAATCGTGGGGCTGTACTATTTTTAATCTGAGTAGCCTAGTCTTTTTAATCTGTCAACCTCTGCCTCTAGCCTAATCCTTCGCCTAAGCTGCCAGTCATTTGTTTTTAGACTATATGCTTTGATATATGCCCTAAGGCGGGTAATATACGACATTGTCCACATGCCCCAGGCAATGCCCATTGTTAAGAAACTTAAGTTAAACATTCTATTCCCTGTAAGCATTACCCACAGTATCATTACCCCTATATAACCCGGTATCAGTAATACCGAATGCAGAATAAGCCGTCTGCGGTCTTCCATACGCTTTTCTGCTAGGGTGTATAAAATACTGGATTTATCTGCTGTGGGTACAGGTGCTGTGGTTGAAGCGGGAGAGGGTGTAAGCTCTGCTTCTGGTGGGTGTAGCTCCCATGCTTCTGCTGCGTCGGGCATAAACTGGATTGCTGTGTGGGAATCGTCTGCCCAAATGGCCCGCTGTTGCTTTACCAATTGCCGGGCGCGTCTTGTATAGGTCTCGCCAATTTCTACTCCATTGGCATCAAATAACAATACTTTTCCTTCCATATTTCACCTCATCGTATAGCCGCTGCTGGTGCAAGTAATGTTCATTGCCCTTTAACGGCTTAATTGTGGCAAACCTTGCTGTTTTTATGCGTCTGGTCACGCATCTATGGGTGCCTCCCCCGTAATGTTCTGCCATCTTTGTATACGTATGGTTGAGGGAAAAGTATGGCCTTATATTTATTCTACAAATACAGCAGAATACCAATTGGTTTCGGATTCATAATCCTGGGCCACAAAGAGAGGTAGGTCAAATTTTTTAACGGTCTTAAAAACATCTATGCCAACTGCGTGAAAGGCAGGGCGGGCCTTCATTGGCACCCTGCAATCCTTTCCTGCCTCTTTGGAGCAGGTCTTACATAGCCCGCAATCGCTTAGGGAGAAAGCAAAATGATACCCATCTAGGAAGCAGGCCCGCTCGATTTCAAAGGATATCTTTTGGGATAGGGCCTTGTCTGAGCAGCCGACTATTACCCCCCAGGAATAATGGCTAAAAATCTCCTGATATTCCTTCATTGTAAGAGGGGATTTTTGATAGGGGCAGGTATGGTTTTTGCCAAAGGTAGAGCAGCCAAAGATGCATTTAAGTACAACCCGGGGATCAAAGGCAATGTCTTCGATATTAAATTTTACTGCGTTTTTTGCGCCCATTTCTAGTGCCATGTCTAAGTATTTCATTTACATTCTTCCCTTCGTTATATTTTTGTCGTATGATACCAGTAAATCATATGAAATGCATTAAGAGGAGGATCTCCCCCCATGGCACAAATTTCTGCTACCATTAAATCTGCATCCCTTGGTTTTCATACCCATATCCAAGTGATAATCCCGCAACAAAGGGAAACCCCACATGCCCCTGTTGAGAAAATTCTCTACCTACTTCATGGCCTAAGCGACGATAGTACGGCTTGGGGCCGTAGGACTCGCATCTACGAATATGCCGAGAAAAATAATTACATGGTGGTAATGCCGGAAGTCCAGCGTAGCTTCTATAGCGATATGACTCATGGCAGCCAGTACTACACATATGTAACGAGAGAGCTGCCTGATATCTGCGAGAAGCTTTTTAATATCAAGCATATCCGGGAAAAGACTTTTGTGGCTGGCCTATCTATGGGTGGCTACGGTGCCGCAAAATGCGGACTTGGCAGGCCGGATTTCTATGCTGCGTGTGCCAGTTTTTCTGGGGCAATGGACATGAAAACCCGGATTGCGGACTTAAAAGACGTAACCCCCCACCCCTTGCCTGAGACAAAAGCTATCCTAGGGGAAAACCTTGTTTATCCAGATAATGCGGACCTATTTTTCCTGGCAAGTGAGGCGGTGAAGCTGGCCGTTAGGCCCAGGATGCTGATAACTTGCGGGGATGTTGACTTTCTGCTAGACGATAACCGCCGCTTTGACGAGCATCTTAAGACACTAAACTACGGCCACACCTATATGGAATGGCCTGGCGACCATACATGGGCCTTCTGGGAAGAGTGCCTGCCTTTGGCCTTTGAATTTTTTGAGAATAAACTTAATAAGGATACAGTGTCATGACCGACCCCCTTAGCGATATCCACCACTATAGCCCAACCATGACTATATCCCAGGTAATAAAGTTTTGCGAAAAAAAAGAGCTGCCTATTAGCCGCCCAATGGTGCAAAATTATATCCGGGACGGGCTTTTGCCCCCTCCTGTAAACCGCCGTTATACCCATAAGCATCTGGCGGCTTTGGCTGTGATTTGCTGGCTTAAGCATGTCTATGATATCCCGGCAATAAAAGAGGCCCTTACTCCCCATATAGACGAAGAGGGGCTGCCTCTGGAGACATATAAATGGCTGATTAATAAGCAAAGGGAAATCCTTGACTTGTGGGTGGCGGCAATAGCGCCAAGTATTGCCGCAGAGCCAGAGGATAGACAAGACCTGCTAATGATGGCTCATGGGGCGGATATTAAGAATGTTTTATCTTCCAATGACGGGTAAACCCGCGCCAGCACTGGGCAGAAAAGGTTCTGCAAAAGTATCAAAATTTTGGGAGAGCACAGTATATGGACTATGTAAAAGCAGAGCAGCTTGGAAATGACACAATTTTATTGGGGATAAGGAACTTTAACCCGGCTCAGATATTAGACTGTGGGCAATGTTTCCGCTGGGACGCAGATGAGGTAAGCTACACCGGTATAGCCCATGGGCGGCGGTTGCGTTTGTTGATAGACGAAGACACTCTTATATTTAAAGATACGCCCCTAGAGGAATACGAAGGTATATGGAAAGACTACTTTGACTTAAGCCGGGATTACAGCGCAATCCTTCGGGATTACTCTGCCGACACTTCCCTAGAAAAAGCCACAACCTTCTCCCCAGGCCTAAGAGTAATGCGCCAAGACCCTTGGGAGACATTGATAACCTTTATTCTAAGCCAAAACAGCAATATCCCCCGTATAAAGAAAATGGTGGCCCAGTTATGCACCCATTTTGGAAAACCACTGCCAGATGGGGGCAATGCCTTCCCCACCCCAGAGGAACTATGCGGCCTTTCCCCAGAAGCCCTTGGGCCGGTTAAACCCGGCTACCGGGCCCCCTACATACTAGATGCCGCCCGGCAGGTGGCAAATGGGGAAATCTGCTTAAAGGCCCTACAAAGCCAACCCTCCCATAAAATATACAAGGCCTTGCAGCAGATACATGGTGTAGGGCCAAAGGTGGCGGAATGTGTGCTTTTGTTTGGGTTTGGAAGGGTGGAGATATGCCCTATGGATGTATGGATGAAGCGGGTAATGAATAAGCTATATCCAATGGGGTTCCCGGAGGGGTTGGAGGGGACTGCCGGGATAGCCCAGCAGTATTTGTTTCATTATGCCCGTAGCTTCCCGGAGGTGTTGGGATAAGGCAATGCACGAAAACCTTTACCAGAAGTATCAAAACCTATGAGGTGTATCATATGAAGAGGACGTTAAGGCGTTTTTTTGTGTTTATTCTGGTGTTTGCGTTATTGCTTGGATATTTTCCGGCTACTGTGCGGGCAACCCATGGGTTTAGCGCCCATGAATTTACCATTATAGTAGACGGTCAGCTATTCAGCCTATGGGGGTACGACGGGGACGGCCCGGTTCCGGCCTTTAGGCTGCAAGACATTGCGTACATGCTAAGTGGCACTGCTGCCCAGTTTGACATTCGTGTATCAGAAGACGAAAGTTTAGACTATTGGATAATACGAGGCGCGTCATACACCCCCGTTGGTACAGAGTTTGCCCCTATCCTTGAGGATAGGTGGGCAATAGCCGGGTCTCTTGGCTTTTTTGACTGGTATGGCTTTGACGACTATCCTGTTCAAAGTGTAGTTCTTGGGTTTGATGGGGGGGACGCACCTTTGATGGCTGCATCCCTTAGGGTTATACGAGATGTGGATTATACTTATTTTCCGGTGGAGATATTGGGCTTATTGATTGGGTTTTCGCTAGATTTTGTCTGGGATGAAGATGGTCATCACTATGAAATTGCTACCGGTACCATAACGCCGATAGAGCTGCCTATTCAGTCTGCGGGGTTTGCGCGGCTAATGTCTCGCTTGGCGGGGCATTGGGTAGATAGTGCCCATTATTACAGCGGGGTAATTGACGAAAGCACAGTGTGGCCAGTGGAGCTGGATATTTCGGTTCATGGTATTACGGATGCGGTTGCCCTTTCTGTGGCTCCTGGTTGGGTGACTACATGGCCCCAGTGGTGGTATCCGCTGTCTGTACGGGAGCTGGAAAATGGCTTGGTTGAGTTAATAGTTGAACCGGGGACCCAAGCTATTTTGTCGTGGCATGACGCGATATTTCATGTAGATGCAGGGCATAATCATGACCCAGGGCGCTTTGGTAGCCACAGGATTATTGCTGATACAACTCACGAGTCAATAAATGAGATAATCTACTATATAGGAGATACACCCCATACCATGACCAGGTTCGACTGGAATAGAGAAACGCGCCGCTACAATATTGACGCAGCCGAAGGCGGAGGCATTAGGCTTACTTATGTTTTGGTGGCGTCTTCTATTGTAGGGCGGCAGTTTATGGTTTACCGCTCTGTTGTACCTGGGGAAAGGGGAGACCTTATCCACAATCAGCAGGTGACAGACTACAGGGACTCATTGCATTTTCAGTTTATTGATACCACTGCCGAGCATGGGCAGGTGTATTATTACACATTTATGGCTGTTGATTCCTGGGGCCCTGTTGATATAACCCCCTCAATTATTTATGGTCAGCAAATTGTGGTTGATGTTAATGCAGTGTTGGGTGAGCCGCCTGCTGCCACCCCTGAGCCTGATGACATAGAAGATGAAGCGGAGCCGGAATCGGACACAACACCGGAGTATGATGAGTCTGATGAAATTGAACAGGAAGTAGCTACAACACCCGAGTCTGATGAAATAGAACCCGAACCAACATCTCCCTTAAATGAAGACCAAGCTAGGGCAGTTCCTTGGCTATGGATTGGGATAGCCCTATCTGCCTTAATAATTGGCGCAATAGTAGCACGCAAACCCATGAAAACATTTTTAACCACGAAAAGCACGAAAAACACGAAATAAAAACATGTTTCTCTCATTTTAGGTTGGTTCCGATACCAAGGAGGCCCTAATGCGAATAAAGCTAATCGCCTGCGATGTATTCCTGCGCCCAATAAGCGCCATCGTAGCCACATCCCCTCACACAATAGACGTGGAATATGTACCAATGCTGGCCCACAACGAGCCGGATACCCTACGGGCCAACCTACAAGCCCGCATAAACGCCGCAACCATAGAACAGCAATACGACTTGCTAATTCTATCCTACGGCCTATGCGGCAATGCAACCCTAGGCCTAACAAGCCCCGTAAAGATGATAATGCCCAGGGTTCACGACTGCTGTGCTGTATTCATGGGTTCTAAAGAAGCCTTTGCCGCAGAGTTTTGCGGCAAGCTTAGTATGCGCTGGTGTACAAGCGGATATTACGAGCGCTGCTATATAGACAAGGGCCTAACCGGCGATACCTCCCACAGAAGAGAAACCTACCCAGAATATCAGGCCCTAATAGAGCAGTTTGGGGAAGACAACGCCCAGTATATCTGGGACACCATGCACCCAGAAATCGAAACCCCAGACGCGGCATATATAAAAATACCAGGCTTTGAAATGCCGGGCCATGAGGCCGGGTTTAAAAGCCTGGTAGAGGCCCAGGGCAAAACCTTGCGGGTGCTTGCGGGTAGTGTAGAGTATCTGCAAGACCTTGTTAACGGCCCCTGGGAGGATGAGCGGTTTTTGACTGTGCATCCAGGGGAGAAGATTGGCGCGGTTTATGATATGGATAGGGTTGTAGTTGCTGTATTACCTACGGGCATTTGGCCCTAGGCCTTGCTTGTGTATCTCTTTGTTTTGGTTAGGGTTTTGTACCTTTGCCCCAACAGATTGGTCAAGCCAATCCTTGGCGTTTTCCAAAGTACCGGTTAGGCCTGTGCTTTCGTTTGTATTATTTGATTTCTTGTCCATGGCTTACCTCCTTTTTGATATAGTATTAATAACTGCTTTG